>Ga0066710_100000667_pt1 | contig 22020 bp, 24 predicted proteins | sample GraSoiAngelo_159_FD_79666 | JGI IMG/M metagenome (GOLD analysis project Ga0066710, IMG submission 79666) | Grasslands soil microbial communities from the Angelo Coastal Reserve, California, USA - 14_1009_16_40cm | ecosystem: Environmental > Terrestrial > Soil > Grasslands | place: USA...
CCGCTGCCGACGGCACCGGTCGCGAACAGGGAGGTCACCATGATGCAGAAGAGGAGCACGGTGACGGTCGCGACGAACGGACTCTTGTGCGTGGCGTGGGTCTTGCCGAAGATCCGCGGCAGGATTCGCTCGCGGCCCATCGAGAACAGGTACCGGTTCGACGTGTTCCAGAACGCAAGCGAGCAGGCGAACGACCCGGTGATGATCAGCACCTGGAACAGGTCCTTGATGCCGACGCCCGCAAACTGCTGGGCGACCGGGTAGAAGACGCTCGAGTAGTCGCCCTTCGGGAGGCCGACGCTCGCCGGCGCGTTCTTGATCCCGTACTGGGTCGAGACCGCCCACGGCCACTGGTCCTTGGAGGAGCCGTACGCGCTGATCAGCATCCAGGACCAGAAGGTGTAGAAGACGCCGAGACCGATGCACGAGATGTAGATGGCGTACGCCATCATCTTTTTCGGGTTCCGTGCCTCCTCGGCGTAGTTCGGAGCCATCTCGAAGCCGACCCACGACCAGTAGGCGCCGAAGAATCCGACCCCGGCCGCGGACGCTCCGAAGACTCTCGCCGCCCCGGCGACGCCGCTGCCGCTGCCGAAGATGCCGGCCGGGTTGAGCGCCTGCCAGACGATGCCGTCCGGCCCGCCGCCCTTCACGACGACCGCGAACGAGAAGATCATCAGGATGATCAGTTCGCCGATCAGCGCGATGCCCAGGATCCTGGCCACGATCTCGATGTGGAAGTAGGTGATGACGAACAGGAGCGCGATGAAGCAGAAGGCGTAGATCCGCCAGTCCATGTCGAAGCCGCCCGACAGGCTCTTGATGCTCGTCTGGGCGAAGTAGGACGTGACGCCGTTGACGCCGACGGCGAACAGCATGTAGGCAGCCGCGATCCCCACCGCCGTTCCCAGGCCGATGATGCGACCGAAGCCGTACGACGTGTACGAGTAGAACCCGCCCGCGGTCGTCACCCGCCGCGCCATCTCGATGTAACCGACCGAGAAGAGCGTGAAGGAGAGGGTTGCGATCCAGAAGGCCGCGGGCACCGAGATCCCGATCCCCAGACCCGAGAGCGGATCGTTGAACATCATCGCCGCGAGCGGCGCCGATCCCGTGACGATGCAGAAAAGGACCTGTGGCAGCCCGAGCGCATTGCGGGCCAGCTCTGTCGAGCCTGTTAGTCCGCGAGCCTCACTCGCCGGGCTAGCGGGGGCGCTGGTGGCCTCCATGCAACCTCCTTTCGGGTTCAACCCGTCTTCGGCCGCACATCCTCGTCGGAGGAGACGGGGAGTGAAGCGTACGGTGTGCTCGCCCCAGGTTCAAGATCCCTTGGCTCACTTCCTTCTTGGCGCGACTTCTGTCAGCGCACGCTCCATGGGATGATTCGGGCGAATGGCGCGTCTTCACGGTCTCCGAGCGCTCGTGACCGGAGGGACTTCCGGGATCGGCGCCTCGATCGTCCAGCGCTTTCGATCCGACGGCGCCGCCGTCGTGTTCACCGGGCGTGACGACGCTCGCGGCGCGGAGGTCGAGAGCCGGACGGGAGCCTCCTTCGTCAGGGCCGACGTCCGGGCTCCGGACGACGTCCGGACGTCAGTGGGCGCGGCGGTCGAGCGGCTCGGCGGCCTGGACGCCCTGGTAGCCAATGCCGGCGTCCTCCACGAATCGCCCCTCTCCGAGACGACGGACGAGGCGTGGGACGCCGTCCTCGCGACGAACCTCATCGGCCCCTATCTGTACGCGGTCGCCTGCCTTCCGGTTCTCCGAGCGTCCGGCGGCGGCTCCATCACGATGACCTCGTCCGACGCGGGTGTGTGGGGCGAGACCGCGATCGGCGCCTACTCGGTCTCGAAGCGCGCCGTGAACATGCTCGTGCAGACGCTTGCCGTCGAGGCCGGCCCGTCGGGGATCCGCGTGAACGCGGTCAACCCGGGCGACACGGCGCCGGGAATGGCGACGCACGTCGAGGGCCGCTCCGAGCTCGGCGATGCGTCCGGGTGGACCCTCCCGCCCCTGGGCCGCGTCGGCACCGGGGAGGACGTGGCCTCCGCGGTCGCATTCTTCGCCTCGCCCGACGGGGCGTTCTGCAACGGCTCGATCCTGCTCCTCGACGGCGGCATGCGGGCGTCGCTTCGGGCCGGCGCCGTCGCGAACCCCGCCGCCGCGGAGGGCGCATGACGGGGCGGCTCGGCCTCGAGGGTCGGGTCGCGCTCGTGACCGGGGGAACGTCGGGCATCGGCAAGGCATGCGTCGCACGCCTTCGCGACGAGGGAATGACCGTCGCCTTCACCGGCCGGAGCAGCGAGCGCGGGCGGGCGGTGGCGGACGCGACCGGCGCGTCGTTCGTCCAGTGCGACCACCGCGACCGGGACGCGTCGGACCGGGCAGTCGAGCGCGCCCTCGAGCTCGGCAACGGCCGACTCGACGTCCTCGTCGCGAACGCCGGCATCCTCTTCCAGGGGCCGGTCGAGGGGACGCCGGAAGCCGTCTTCCGCGAGCTGCTCGAGGTCAACCTCACAGCGCTCTTCCGGGTCTCCCGCGCCTGCTTCGAGCCGATGCGGGATCAGGGCGGCGGGTCGATGGTCCACATCGCTTCGGATGCCGGCATCCGCGCCGTTCACGAGATCGCGGCCTACTCGGTGACGAAAGCCGGAGTGATCGCTGCGTCGGAGCTCTTCGGCGCCGAAGGCGCACCGCACGGGATCCGTTCGAACGCGGTGTGCCCGGGCGACATCGTCCCCGGCGTGCAGGCCACGCCGACCGGGCACGACGACCACGCCGAGGATCCGGCCGGCTGGGTGCTGCCGCCCTCCGGCCGCTTCGGCACCGGAGAGGACGTGGCCGCGCTGGTTGCCTGGCTGGGGTCCGACGAATCGGTGCACATGACCGGCGCGACGCTCCGTATCGACGGGGGCACGGGCGCCGCGATGCGGGTGCTCACGCGGGCCTGATTTTCGTTGGCCTCTTGATTCCCGCGGCACGGCCCATCAGGGTTGCCCGAACGCACCGAGAAAAGGAGCGGCAATGAAACGGATCGTGGTCGGGTTCGACGGCTCGGAGCACTCGCACAAGGCGCTCGAGCGCGCAGCCGATTTCGCCAACGGGGCAACGGTCGCGGTCGTGTGCTCGGCAGACGTCTCGCGGCTCATCCGCGACCCGGCGGGAGGCGTGTCGCCCATCGACCCGGCGGACGCTGAGGCCCGGAGCGCGGCGCTCGCGGAGGCCCAGAAGTACCTCGAGGGCCGCGGAATCGAGGGGGTCTACGTCGAGGGCGTCGGCCACCCGGCGGACGTGCTCGTCCAGGAGGCGGAGGAGTCGGGTGCCGATCTCATCGTCGTCGGCAATCGGGGCTTGAATGCGGCGAAGCGGCTCGTGATGGGCTCGGTGAGCACGAACGTCGTGCACCATGCACCCTGCGACGTGCTCGTGGTGCGCTGAGCGTCGTCGACCTCGACCTCTGCTTCACTCCGGCGTCGGAGCTCGCCCGGCGGATCCGCGCGCGCGAGCTCTCGCCGGTCGACGTGGTCGGGCGGAGCCTCGCGCGCATCGAGGAGGTCAACCCACTGCTGAACTGCTTCTGCTTCGTCTATCCGGACGAGGCGATGCGGCTCGCCCGGGAGGCCGAGGACACGCTGACGGCCGGCGTTCCGGTCGGGCCGTTGCATGGCGTCCCCGTGGCGATCAAGGACCTCACCCCGACGAAGGGCAAGCGAACGACCCTGGGCTCGTACGCCTTCGAGCACTGGGTGCCGGACGAGAGCGCCTTGCTGGTCGAACGCCTGCAGGGCGCCGGCGCGATCATGGTCGGGAAGACGACCACGCCGGAGTTCGCGTACTCGAGCTTCACGGAGAGCCCCCTCTGGGGCGTCACCCGGAATCCCTGGAATCCGGAGCGGACGCCGGGCGGCTCGTCAGGTGGGTCCGGCGCGGCGGTGGCGTCGGGCTGCGTCCCGCTCGCGGAAGGCAGCGACATGGGCGGCTCCGTTCGGATCCCCGCCGCCTGGTGCGGGCTCGTCGGCCTCAAGCCCAGCTTCGGCCGCATCCCGCTGGACTTCCTGCCGACCCAGTTCGACACGATCCAGCACTTCGGCCCGCTCGCTCGGACGATCGACGACGCCCGCCTCTTCCTCTCGGTCGCACAGGGACCGGACGCGCGGGACATCATGTCGCTGGCTCCGGCGCTCGACCTCTCCGGCCCGTTGAACTCGTCGCTCGAGGGCGCCCGGCTCGCCCTCGACGTCGATCTCGGTTCCTACGCCGTCGCCTCGGAGGTCGAGGCCGCGGTCCGGCAGGCCGCGGCGGCCCTCGCCGACGCCGGCGCGATCGTCGAGGAGGTCGACGTCGGCTGGGGCCGCGAGGTTCCCGACGCCTGGGTGGCGCACTGGGGCGTCTACCTCGCGGCGATCTTCGGCGACAAGCTCGAGGAGTTCCGAGAGCGGATGGACCCGCGGGTCGTGGGCCTGATGGACGCCGGCCTGGCGATGAACGCGGTCGACTTCAAGCGGCTCGAGTTCGTTCGGACCAACGCGTGGAAGCAGCTCGCTCCGATCCTCGAGCGCTACGACGCGCTGCTCTGCCCGACGATGTCGCAGACGGCGCGTCCGGTCGACGAGGACGACTTCGTCTGGTACGAGGACAGGGGCGACGGCTTCTTCCACGGGCTCGACATGACGTGCCAGTTCAACTTCGTCAGCCAGTGCCCGGCGCTGAGCGTGCCGGCCGGATGGAGCGAGGAGGGGCTTCCGATCGGGCTCCAGATCGTCGCGCGGCGCTATCGGGACGACGAGGCGCTCCGGATCGGCGCCGCGCTCGAACGAGCGCGTCCCTGGGCGCGACGCCGGCCGCCGCTTTAGGGTCTTCCGGATGGCTGCGGTCAATGCCAACGGCGTCGACCTCTGGGTCGAGCAAGAGGGCGAGGGCGACGACGTGCTGTTCATCTCGGGCCTGGCGGACGAGGGCGCCTGCTGGGTCGACCAGGTTGCCGGTCTGAAGGCCCGCTATCGGGTTACCACCTTCGACAACCGGGGCGTCGGGCGCTCGTCGACGCCCGACGGGCCGTTCGCCATCACCGATTTCGCCGCCGACACGGCCGCGCTGATGGAGGTGCTCGGCCTCGAGCGGGCGCACGTGGTCGGCTCGTCGATGGGCGGCGCGATCGGCCAGGAGCTCGCGCTCGCGCATCCCGAACGGATTCGGAGCCTCGTCCTGAACGGGACCTGGTGCCGGGGCGACCGCTTCCTGCACGAGATCTTCCGGAACTGGATGTGGTCGGCCGAGAAGGCGGACTCGACCCGGGACTTCCTCCTGGCCGTGAACCTCTGGTGCTTCGCGCCGCGGATCTGGAACGACGGCACGATGGACGAGTGGCTCGCAGCCGCAGAGGCGAGCCCGTACGCGCAGTCAGTGGATGCCTTCTGTCGCTCCGCCGAGGCGTTGATCGGCCACGACTCGGCCGACCGGGTCGGAGGCATCGCGGCGCCGACCCTCGTCACCGTCGGCGAGCTCGACCTCGTCCTGCCGGTGCGCTTCTCGGAGGACCTCGCCGGCCGGATCCCGAACGCACGAATGATCGTGATCCCCGCAGCCGGGCACCAGCCCTTCCAGGAGTTCCCCGCGGAGTACAACGGCCTCCTGATCGAGTTCTGGCAGTCGACCGCCTGAAGCACTCGCCGGCGCAGCCTTTTCGCCGTCGGCTGTGCCGGAATCGTTACGCGCCTGTGACGGCGGCGTTTCGCAAGGAGAGCAGGATGCGCTGCGGCAAGGGCAAAGAGGGAGGCGTCATGAAGCCAATGCTCGTTCTCGGCGCGGTGTTCGCCGTCATCGCCACGGGATGCGAAGGTACGAAGACGGTCGCGAAGACCGTGACTGTCGCCGGCAAGACGAAGACAGTCGCCGTCACGAAGACGGTGACGGTCGCCGGTACGACGAAGACCGGGGCCGGGCCGCCGGGTGAGACCGTCCAGTTCGGCTACATCAGGTCGCTCACGCGCAACGGCGACAGCTACGAGATGCGGTTCGACCCTGCCTGGCTGCTCTCGGGCCTGACGGCGCAGCGGGCTGCAGTCGAAGACGGGGTCCTCGAGCCCGGTGAGCCGGTCCCGAACGACAACTACGTCGTCGACGAGGGTCACCGGCTGCTGACCTACAGGGTGCCGGCAACCGCGCGCATCACCGTTCTCACCGAAGGGGTCAGCGGGACGCCAATCAGACTCTCGGAGCTGGAGCAGATCGTAAGAGGCGAGAACCCGTTCGGCCGCCCCTTGTTCGAGCCGATCACGACGGGCTTCTGGGTCCGGGTCGACATCGACACGGTTCGCTCGCTCGATCAGCAATACCGGCCGTAGCCCGGTGGGGCTAGTACGACCGGGGCATGCCGAGGACGTGCTGGCCGAGGTAGGCCAGCACGAGGTTGTTCGAGATCGGCGCGATGGAGTAGAGGCGCGTCTCGCGGAACTTCCGCTCGACGTCGTACTCGGCGGCGAACCCGTAGCCCCCGTGGGCGTCGAGGCAGGCGTTCGCGGCCTGCCAGGAGGCCTCCGACGCGAGCAGCTTGGCCACGTTCGCCTCCGGCCCGCACGGCTCACCGAGCTCGAAGAGCCATGCTGCCTTGTAACGGACGAGATCGGCCGCCTCGATCGCCGCGTGGGCACGCGCGACCGGGAACTGGACTCCCTGGTTCGTCCCGATCGGCCGCCCGAAGACGACGCGCCCGGACGCGTACCGCGCAGCCGTTCCCACGAACCACCGCCCGTCACCGATGCACTCGGCGGCGATGAGGATCCGCTCGGCGTTCATCGCGTCGAGGATGTAGCGGAACCCCTGGCCCTCCTCGCCCACGAGCCCCTCCGCCGGAACCTCGACCCCGTCGAGGAACACCTCGGTCGTCGCGTGATTCATCATCGTCTTGATCGGGCGGATCTCCAGCCTCGTCCCGGCTGCCTTCAGATCGACCACGAACACGGAAAGCCCCTCGGTCCGCTTCTCGACCTCCTCGAGCGGCGTCGTCCGCGCGAGGAGGAGCATCAGGTCGGAGTGAAGCGCCCGCGACGTCCAGATCTTCTGGCCCCGGATCACGTAGCCCCCGTCCATGCGCTCGGCCCGCGTCTGGATCTGCGTCGTGTCCGAGCCCACCGTGGGCTCGGTGATGCCGAATGCCTGGAGGCGCAGCTCGCCCGACGCGATCCGCGGGAGGAATTGCCGCTTCTGCTCCTCGCTCCCGTGGCGAAGGAGCGTTCCCATCACGTACATCTGGGCGTGGCACGCGCCGGCCGTACAGCCCGAGCCGTTGATCTCCTCGAGGATGACGCTCGCGGCCGTGAGGCCCAGCCCGGCGCCACCGTATTCCTCTGGGATGAGCGCCGCGAGCCAGCCGTGCTCCGTCAGCGCGGCGACGAACTCCTCCGGATAGCGGTCCGGCTCGAGCTCCCGCCAGTACTCGCCGGGGAAGCCCGAGCAGAGCTCACGGACGGCCGTCCGGATCTCCGTGAGCTCGGCCGGCACTGCGAAGTCCATCCGCGCCGGACAATACTCACACACGTGACTTCGCCGAACCGGCTCCGCCGCTCGTGTCTCGCCGTCCCCGGCACGAGCGAGCGCGCGCTCGCAAAGGCGCCGGATCTCGACGCCGACATGGTCTTCGTCGATCTCGAGGACGCCGTGCCCGCAGCCGCGAAGAACGACGAGACGCGGGCCCGCGTCTCGCGCGCGCTCCGAGAGCAGGACTGGCGCGCGCCGACGGTCGCGGTCCGGGTGAACGCCGTCGCGACCGAGTGGTGGTCGCGGGACGTCGAGGTTGTCGTCCGACAGGCGGCGGAGCACATCGACTGCATCGTCATCCCGAAGGTGGAGAGCGCCGACGACGTCGAGGCCGTCGACCGCCTGCTGTCCGAGCTCGAGACGGCGGTGCGGATCGCGCGGCCCATCGGTCTCGAGGCGCAGATCGAGTCGGCGAGGGGACTCGTCGGGGTGGAGCGCATCGCGGCGTCCTCGCCGCGTCTCGAGACACTCGTCTTCGGCCCGGGCGACTACGCGGCGTCGCTCGGAGTCTCGCAGCGCTCGATCGGTGAGATCGACCCGACCTATCCCGGCGACCAGTGGCACTACGCGCGCTCCCGCATCGCGGCTGCGGCGCATGCGTTCGGGCTCGAGCCGATCGACGGCCCCTACGCTGAGATCTCCGACCTCGACGGTCTCCGCGAGTCGGCGCGGCGCGCCCGGGTGCTCGGCTTCCAGGGCAAGTGGGTCATTCATCCCGGCCAGATCGAGGTGGTGAACGGCGTCTTCTCGCCCACGCACGAGGAGCTCGAGCATGCGCTCGTCGTCCTCGACGCGCTCGAGACCGCTGCTCGCGACGGCGGGAGGGGCGCGACCGTGCTCGACGGCGCGATGATCGACGAGGCGTCCCGCCGGCTTGCCGAAGCTGTTGTTCGGCGTGCCCGCGCGGCCGGGATGCAAGCCGTATGAGGCCGCTCGAGGACATCCGTGTTCTCTCGCTCGAGCAGTTCGGCGCGGGGCCGTGGGCCACGCTGCAACTCGCCGATCTCGGCGCCGAGGTGGTCAAGATCGAGGATCCGACGGTGCGCGGAGACGTCGGCCGGGTCGTGCCGCCGTACCAGCAGGACGGAAGCTCGCTCTTCTTCGAGAGCTTCAACCGCAACAAGCGCAGCCTTGCCCTCGACCTCCGCCGCCCTGCGGGACGGACCGTCCTCGAAGACCTCGTGCGCGGGTCCGACGCCGTCTTCTCGAACCTGCGCGGTGACCAGCCCGAGAAGCTGCGGCTTCGGTACGACGACCTGAAGCACGCGAACCCGCGCATCGTGTGCGTCTCGCTCTCGGGCTTCGGGACGACCGGCCCGCGTGCGAGCGAGGGCGCTTACGACGCCACGGTTCAGGGCCTCGCCGGTTGGATGAGCGTCACAGGCGGACCGGACGACCCGCCGATGAAGAGCGGCCTCTCACTCGTCGACTTCTCGGCCGGGTACGTGGCTGCATTCGCGATCCTCGCAGGCGTCTGGCACGCGCGGCGGGAGGGAGCCGGCGGCGACGCCGACCTCTCGCTCTTCGAGACGGCGCTCAGCCTGCTCACCTACATGGGAACGTGGTCGGCTTCGCGCGGCTGGGAGGCGCGCCGGATGCCGGACTCGGCGCACCAGACGCTCGTCCCCTTCCAGTCCTTCGCGGCGGCGGACGGCTGGCTCGTCGTCGCCTGCCCGAAGGAGACGCTCTGGCGCGGGCTGTGCCACGCGCTCGAGCGGCCGCAGCTCGCCGAGGACGCGCGCTTCGCCGACCTGGCCGCCCGCGACCAGAACCGTCAGATTCTGATTCCGATCCTGAAGGAGGCGTTCGCGCACCGGCCCGTCCTCGAGTGGATCGAGCGGCTCACAGCTCGCGGCGTGCCGTGCGCGCCGGTGAACGACGTCGCCGAGGCGCTCGCCGACCCGCAGGCCGTCGCCCGCGAGGCCGTCGTCGCGTACGAGCACCCGCTGCTCGGCCAGGTGCGGACCGTCGACAGCCCGCTCCGGCTGGGCGGCTCGGCCCGCCGGCTCGGCCGAGCTCCTTTCCTCGGCGAGCACACCTCCGACATCCTGCGCGACGTCTGCGGCTACTCGGCGGAGCGGATCGAGGAGCTCGCGGCGCTCGGCGTACTCGATCCAGTCGAAGCGGAGACGCCGGAGAGATGAGCAAGGAGTACCGCGGCCGCTTCTTCGAGGACTTCGAGTCCGGCGACGTCTACCGGAGCTGGCTCGGCCGGACGGTGACCGAGGCCGACAACGTCTGGTTCACGAACCTGACCATGAACACGAATCAGATGCACTTCAACCAGGCGTGGGCCGAGCGGACCGAGTTCGGCAGGCCGCTCGTCGTCTCGACCTTCACGCTCGCACTCGTCCTCGGCCTCGCCGTGCGGGATACCTCGGAGAACGCGGCCGCGAACCTCGGTTGGAGCGACATCAAGCTGCCGAAGCCCGTCTTCGTCGGCGACACGCTCTGGGCCGAGAGCGAGGTGCTCGAGGCCCGCGAGTCGAAGAGCAGGCCGTCATGCGGGATCGTCTCGATCCGGACGCGGGGAATCAATCAGCGGCGGAAGGTCGTGATCGAGTTCGTCCGCACCTTCATGGTCTTCCGCCGCGATGCGCGGGAGATCGCGGACGCGTTCCCCGTCACGAGCGAGGACTGGACAGTCTGACCTCAACCGGTCCGGCTGCCGTCGTCGAACGCGTCCTCGGCCCGCTCGCGCCCGGCGGTGACGCCCCCGTCGACGAGGAGCGGGTGCCCGGTCACGAAGCTGGCCCTGTCCGAGGAGAGCCAGGCGACGGCGTGCGCGACCTCCTCCGGCTTCCCGAGACGCCTCATGGGGACGACGGCGGCGAGCGCGCCGTAGACCTCGGGAATCGAGGCAGGCGCGGGACCTTCGTCCATCACCATGGGCGTCTCGATCCAGGCAGGGCAGACCGCGTTCACACGGATCCCGTGGGTCGCGTACTCGAGGGCGGCGGTCCTCGTCAGGCCGACGACGCCGTGCTTGGCCGCGTTGTACGCCGTCAGGTTCGGGTAGCCGATGACCCCGACGAGCGAGGCCATGTTCACGATCGCGCCCGACCCCTCCGCCACCATCTGACGGAGCTCGCTCTTCATGCAGAGGAAGACTCCCGTCAGGTTGACGGCGATGACGCGGTTCCAATCCTCGTCGGGATACTCGGCGAGGCGCGCGCTCTCGCCGCCGATGCCCGCGTTGTTGAACGCGCAGTCGAGCCGGCCGAAGCGCTCGACGCAGGCCCCGACGAGCGCCTCCACCTGTGCCTGGTCGGTGACGTCGCACGGAACGAAGACCGCCTCACCTCCTCGCTCGCCGACGAGGCGCACCGTCTCCTCACCGCCTGCCTCGTCGACGTCGGCGAGCACGACTCTCGCTCCTTCCTCCGCGAAGACGAGCGCGGTCGCGCGGCCGATGCCGGAAGCGGCTCCCGTGAGGACCGCGGCCTTGTCGGCAAGCAGTGGCGTCATCCGGAGAGCTCCCCCGCGTCCATGACGAGCGCGACGCCGGAGACGTAGGCCGCCTGCGGCGAGGCGAGATAGACGAAGCCGTTCGCCACCTCGTCCGGCGTCGCGGCGCGGCCGAACGTAACGGTGCGCCGGATCCGCTCATCCGCCGCCTGCTCGTCGATGCCCCAGAGCCGGGCCCGCGCCCGCACGAGCTCCCGGTACATCTCCGTCTCCGTGATGCCCGGGGCGACCGCACAGACTCGGATGTCGTCGCCGGCGAGCTCCTGGGCAAGTGACTCGACGAGGCCGACGACGGCGAACTTCGATGCGCAATAGGCGCTCATGTCGCGGTAGCCGTGCACGCCCGCCTGCGACGTCGTGCAGAGGAGCGTGCCTCCACGCGCGCGCAGGTGAGGAACGGCGTGCTTCAAGGTGAGGAAGACGCCGACGACGTTGACGCGAAGCGTTCTCTCGAGCTCGGTCACCGAGAGCTCGGCCAGCGGGCTGACGGAAAGGACACCCGCGTTGGCGACGACGAGGTCGAGCCCCCCGAGCTGGTCGACCGCCTCGTCGAGCGCGCGCTCGACCTCCGCCTCGTCCGTCACGTCGAGAGCCTGCCCCCGCGCGTCGTGCCCCGCCTCGCGAAGCGCGCTCGCGGCGGCCTCCACGCCGTCGCCGTCCCGATCGACGAGGACGACCCGAGCCCCCTCCTCGCAGAAGCGGCGCGCAGTCGCCTCGCCGATCCCGCGCGCCCCGCCCGTGACGACGGCGCGCCTGCCTTCGAGGAGGCGGGTCACGCGACCGGCTCGATCAGGCCGAGCGTCGCGCCGACCGGAGCGTCCTCGTCGACGCCGACGAGCACCTCTCGGAGCACGCCCGAGATCGGCGCCTCGACCTGCAGCTCCACCTTGTCGGTCTCGATCTCGACGATCGGCTCCCCCGCCTCGACGCGGTCGCCCGGCGCCTTGTGCCAGGCCACGATCGTCGCCTCGACCATGTTCATCCCCGCCTTCGGGAGCACGATCGGCGTCGGCTCAGCCACGAAGAACCTCCCGGACCGCGGCGGAGATGTCTTCCTCACTCGGGACGACGGCCGCCTCCAGGTTGGGCGCGAACGGGATCGGGACGTCGGGAACGGCCAGCCGGTGCACGGGCGCCTGGAGCGCGCCGAACGCCCGCTCGGCGATCTCGGCGGCGATCTCGGACGCGACGGAGCACGTCAGGCGCGCTTCGTCGACGACGACGGCCCGGCCGGTCTTCTCGACGGAGGCGAGGATCGCCTCCCGTGGCATCGGGTTGAGGCTGCACACGTCGACGACCTCCACCGAGATCTTCTCCTGAGCGAGCGTCGTGGCGGCTGCCCGTGCGCGGTGGGCCATCAGTCCGGTGGCGAAGACGGAGACGTCGGTTCCCGCTGGATCGACAACGGCATCGCCGAGCGCGAGCGCCTCAGGCTCGACCGCCCCGCGCGTGCTGCCGAGGGCCGGATGGTGAAGGACGATCACCGGGTCGTCGCTCCGGATCGCGCCCTGCATCAGCCAGAAAGCCTGGTGCGGCGTCGACGGAAAGACGACGCGCATGCCGCCTCCGTGGAGAAGGAGGGCGCTCGGAACCTCCGAATGCTGGGCGGCGTTCGAGCCGGCTGCGCCGGCCGAGCCGACGACGACGAGCGGGATCGCGACCTGCCCCCCGGTCATGTAACGGAGCCGGCCGGCCTGGTTGACGAGCTGGTCGAAGGCGACGTACGTGAAGCTCGAGAACATGATGTCGACGACCGGGCGAAGCCCTCCGATCGCGGCGCCGACCGCGGCCCCCACGAAGGCTGCCTCGGAGATCGGGCAGTCGATCACCCGCTCCGGGCCGAATTCGTCCGCGAGGCCCCGGGTCGGCCCCATCACCCCGATCGTCACATCCTCGCCCCAGACGTAGACGCGGGGGTCGTCGCGCATGCACCGGGCGATCCCGTCAGCGAGCGCGGGTGCGAGCCGCTTCGCGCTCGAAGGTGCGGCGACCTCCATCATGCGAAGACGTCCGCGAAGGCACGCTCGACCGGCGGCTCCGGCTCGGCCTGCGCCGCCGCCAGCGCCTCGGCGATGCGCGCGCGCTCCTCCGCGTCGATGGAGGCGCGCAGCCCGCTCACGTCGTGTCCGGCGTTGCGTAGGGCCTGCTCGAGCCGCTCGATCGGATCGGCAGGCGCGAAGGGCTCACGGTAGGGCTTCGCGTAGCTCTCCTCGCCCTCGTGGTGGCCGCGCCAGCGGTTCGTACGGCACTCGAGGAACGACGGTCCGCCGCCCGCCCGCGCCAGCTCCAACGCCTCGCCGGCGGCCTGCTCGACCGCGGCGACCTCGTCTCCGTCGACCCCGCGCGCGGGGATCCCGAACACGGCCGCGCGGGAGACGATGCTCTCCCCCGCCGTGACCGCGTCCGTCGGGGTGAACTCCGTGTAGCCGTTGTTCTCGCAGACGAAGACCACGGGCGCCCGCCACAGGGCGGCGAGGTTCAGCGACTCGAAGAAGACGCCCTGGTTCGCAGCCCCGTCGCCGAAGAACGCGACCGCGACCGCGTCTCGTCCGAGTGTCCTGGCGGCGAACGCGAGGCCGACCGCGTGCGGGATTCCGCCGCCCACGATGCCGTTCGCGCCGACCGCCCCCTCGGAGGGCGCGCTGACGTGCATGGAGCCGCCCTTGCCGCCGCAGTAGCCCCCCGCACGCCCGAGGATCTCCGAGAACATGCGCCGTGGGTCGAGCCCGCGCGCGAGCATGTGGTGGTGGCCTCGATGCGTCGACGTGATCTGGTCGCGGTCCCGAAGACCGGAGCAAACGCCGACGGCCGTGGCCTCCTGGCCGATGGAGAGGTGAACGACGCCCACGAGCTCACCGCGCTTGTAGAGATCGGCGAGCGTCTCCTCGAACAGGCGGATGCGGACCATCGTCCTGAGCCACTCGGGCCCATGTGTTTCGAGCGCGGACGCCATCGGGGTGAGCGGCATTGTCCCACGATCGAGGCCGGCCCCCGGTATTGCTCTCCGCCGGCGGCTCGACTACCCTCATCAGGACGGACAACGACTCGAAAGGAGGTTCGACGATGACTGCCCGTTCCGCTCGCCGAGCCTCCGGTCGCGCCCTCTAGCTGTCCCGAGGCTCGGCCGCGCCCGTGCGGGCGCCGTTCTCGAACACCGAGCCAAGGAGATCGCATGACCCTGCAAGAGCTCGGCTGGAACTCGTTCTTCGCGGACGCCTTCCGGCCGTACGAAGGAACCGGCGCCGTTCCCGCGCGCGTGGCGGCCCGGCACCACGGCCCCTGCGAGCTGCTCACCGAGCTGGGCGAGCTCGAAGGCGTCCCGTCCGGCCGGCTCGTCGAGGCCCGGCTTCCCGTCGTCGGTGACTGGGTCGCCGCGCGGCCGCTCGAGGGCGAGCGCAAGGCCGTGATCGAGGGCGTTCTGCCCCGGCGCTCTGCGTTCACCCGCAAGGAGCCGTGGCAGCGGACGGTCGAGCAGGTCGTCGCGGCCAATGTGGATACGGCTCTGCTGGTGACTGCCTTCGGCCGCGACCTGAAGGCGCGCCGGATCGAGCGCTACCTGACGGCTGCCTGGGACAGCGGGGCCGACCCGGTGATCGTCGTGAACAAGGTCGACCTGGCGTCCGACCCGGCCGAGGAGCTCGCCGAGATCGAGGCCGTGAGGCTGGGCGTCCCGGTGCTCGCCGTGAGCGCGGCGACCGACGGCGGGCTCGCGCCGCTCGAGTCGTACCTCGAGCCCGGTCGGACGATCGCCCTCCTCGGCTCGTCCGGGGTCGGGAAGTCGACGATCGTCAACCGCCTCTGTGGGCGCGAGCTGCTGCCCGTCGGCTCGATCCGGAGCGACGGACGCGGCCGCCACACGACCGTCGCGCGCGAGCTTGTCCGGATTCCGGGCGGCGCTCTCGTCATCGACACGCCGGGCATGCGCGAGCTCCAGCTCTGGACGGACGAGGCGGCCCTCGACACGACGTTCGCCGAGATCGCGGAGCTCGCCGCCGCCTGCCACTTCAACGACTGCGCCCACGAGCGAGAGCCGGGCTGCGCCGTGCAGGCGGCACTCGCGGGCGGGTCGCTCGCCTCCGAACGCTACGAGAGCTATCGAAAGCTCCAGCGCGAGCTCCGAGCCTTGGCCGTCAAGCAGGACGTGCGACTGCGGGTCGAGCTCCGCAAGGAACGGCGCCGCTTCGAGCGAAGCCGGCGGCGGTCCAGCCATTCCTGACTCGTGTAGGGTCGCCCGCGTGCACGAGTTCGACTTCGCCGAGGTGCGGCGGCGGCTCGCCGAGGGGAACGGAGGCTACGAGATCGTCCACGAGTCGCCGGGGCTCGAGGTGGGCGTCTACGTGCTCGTCGCGCCGGAGCCCGATCGCCAGCAGCCGCACGAGGACGACGAGATCTACGTCGTTCTCGAGGGCCGAGGAACGCTCACGGTCGAGGGGGAGGCGGCCGAGCTCGAGGAAGGCGACGCGATCTTCGTGCCGGCGGCCGCCGACCACCGCTTCACCGGCTACGAGGGCCTCAGCCTGCTTGTCATCTTCGACAAGCACGGCACCGGGAGGCCGAACCCGCGCCCCTGAGCGCGCTGCTAACGTCAGCGGCGATGAGCGAGCGACTCGAGAGCTTGCTGCGGGGCGCGTTTCCCGACGCCCGCGAGGTGGCGGTCGTCGACCGCACGGGCGGCGGCGACCACTTCCAGGTGACGGTCGTCAGCCCCCGCTTCCAAGGGCTGTCGCTCGTCGACCAGCACCGGCTCGTCTACGACGCCCTGGCCGAGCCGCTCGAGGACGGGACCATCCACGAGCTCAGGATCACGACCCGAGGAGAGCGATGAGCGACAACAACGTGCACCAGAAGATCAAGGAGACGATCGAGACGGAACCCGTCGTCCTCTTCATGAAGGGGACGCCCCAGCAGGTCATGTGCGGCAACTCCGAACGGGCGCTCCAGGCGCTGCGCTCGGTCGGCGCGCCGATCACGACTGTCGACGTCCTCCCCGACCCCGAGATCCGCCAGGAGCTCTCCGCGCTCTCGAACTGGCCGACGATCCCGCAGGTCTTCGTGAAGGGCGAGCTGATCGGCGGCGCCGACATCGTCCAGGAGCTCGCTGCGAGCGGCGAGCTCGAGCAGAAGCTCGAGTCGGCACTCGGCGGGGAGTATCGGACGTCCGGCGAGGAGCGTGTCGTCGAGGTCGGCGAGCCCCGGAACCCCTTCGGCTCGGTCTTCACACGCTGAACACGATCCAGAAGCGGGCCTAGAGAACCGCGATCAGGACCGCGAGGACGACGACCGCTCCGATCAGCGCGGCGACGGCGACGAACGCCCAGGGGTTGGGGACGATGCGGTTGTCCTCCTCCCACCGAGTCCAGCTGTCCTTACCGGCCACCGTCCTAGTTTGCCGCCAGAGTTTGCGCACCGCTGGGTCGTCGCTCACGGTTCCGTATGGACGACGACGTCGGCGATCTGCGGATGCGCGCGGCGGATACGCTCCTCGATCTGGCTCGCCTGGGCATGCGCCTCCGCGAGCGCCTCGTCCCCGGCGAGCGCGAGCGTGAGGTAGGCGACGAGCCCGTCGTCCGTCCGCAGGAAGCGGAGATCGCGCGGCTGCTCGCCGGTCAGCGACGCGACGATGGCGCGAACGCTCTCGGCCTCGGCGCGCAGGTCCTCGTCCGGAACGGGCCTTCCTGCAAGCGGCTCGGCGAGCGGTTCGAGGTGTGTCTGGACGGCGTCGATCTCGGGAACCGACTCGAGGATCGCCGCCTCGACCTGCGAGGCGACCTCGTGTGCCTCGGCGAGCGAGAGCGAGCCGGGGAGCTTCAGGTGGAGCGAGATCTCGGTCCGGTCGCCGATCTGCAGCACGGTCACGTTGTGGATTTCACGGACGAGCGGCACGGCGAGCGCAGCGGCGAGGATCCGCTCGCGCAGCGCTGCCTCGGCCGCCTGGGGCTCGACGTGAACGACCACGTCCGCGCCCGGCACGGCCCGCTCGACGGCGGCTTCGACCCGGCTCGCCGCCTCGTGCGCCTGGCCGACAGCCTCGGCCGGCGGGACGCCGATCACGACGTCGGCGAAATGCCTCGTGGCTGCTCGACGCATGCGGAGCCGCCGGAGCTCGATCCCCGGCGCCAGCCGTTCGATCGCCTGCCGCGCGGCCTCGGCCGCCGCCGCCGGAACGCGGTCCATGAGCACGTCGACGTTCTGACGGATCAGCCGTGTGGCCGCAGCCAGCACGAGGACTGCGACGAAGAGGGCGGCCGCGGCATCGCCCCGCGGATAGCCGGCGCGCGCGATGCCGAGGCCGATGAGAACGGCCGCCGAGCCGGCGAAGTCGCTCGCGAAATGGAGCGCGCTGGCGGAGAACGCGGCGCTCGAGTACCGACGGGCGGCCCGGAGCGAGACGAGCGCGCGGCTCGCGTCGATCACCATCACGCCCCCCACGACGGCGAACGCGTACGACGCGACGTGGAGCTCGTGGCCGCCCCGCACGAGCCGCTCGATCGCCGTCACCGCGACCGCGAGGCTCGCGACGACCAGCACGGCGGCCTCACCGAGCGCGGCGAGGTGCTCCGCCTTGCCATGTCCGTATGGATGACCGAAGTCGGCCGGGCGAACGGCGACGCCCACGGCGAAGAAGGTGAGAAGCGCCGCAACGAGATCGGTCCCGGAGTGGGCTGCGTCCGAGAGCAGGGCGAGGCTGCCCGTTGCAAGACCGGTGGCGACCTTCGCTCCGATCAGCACCACCGCCGAGACGACGGACACGAGCGCGGTTCGCCGCTGGGGTGTCACGCGAACACGGTAGAGGAGAGCGCGGCGCACTCAGGCGCGGGCGGGCCCGCCAGCCCCCGCGGCTATCCTTGAGCTCCGATGTCGAACCCCCCTGATTCGGACATCTCGTACGAGGTCGAGTGCCCTCACTGCAAGAAGACGTTCAGCGCCGAGCTCATGAGCGGTGGGGCCGAGCGCTATCAGGGCTTCAAGTGCCCGCACTGCCGCCTGTTCGTCGCCTACGAGCGGGCGGATGAGCAGGATCGTGTCGAGCCCCTGAGTTAAGGCTCGCGCGGGCGGTCGCCGATACAGGCGGCGTGGCCGTTGCCTACGCCCCAACGCGCTCGCTTGCGCGGGTGCGCCTCGGCATCTACCCCCTTCTCGGCGGGCTGATCGCGTCGAGCTTCGCGCTCCGCGCCCTGGTCGGCTGGCTCCGTCCGACGCCGACCTACTTCCCGGACGAGTACATCTACGCGGAGCTGGGGCGCTCGTTCGCCGAGAGCGGCCGGCCGCTGATGCGCGGGACGACGCCACACTTCCCGGCGCTGCTCCAGCCGCTGCTGACCTCGCCTGCCTGGCTGGTCGGCGACACCCACCTCGCGTACCACCTCGTCCAGACGCTCGAGGCGCTGCTCATGTCGCTTGCGGCAATCCCGGTCTATTGGCTCGCTCGCCGGCTCGGCCTCGGTCAAGGGCTCTCGTTCGGCCTCGCGGCGCTCGCGCTTGCGATTCCGGACCTCCTCTACGCCGCCTGGGTCGTCGCCGAGCCAGTCGCCTATCCGCTCTCGCTCGGCGCGATTGCGGCGGGAACCGCGGCGCTCGCACGGCCGTCTCGCCGGAACCAGCTGGCCTTCGTGGGCCTCGCGGCACTCGCCTCCTTCGGCCGCGTCCAGTTCGCCGCGATCCCCGTCTGCTTCGTGATCGCTGCCCTCGTGATCGGCGTGCGCGAACGTCGCCTCCGGGCGGCGCTCCGCGAGCAGGCGCTCGTGCTCGCACTCTTCGCGCTCCCGCTCGTCGGAGCGTTCGCGCTCGGCCCGAAGCGCGCCCTCGGCGTCTACGGCGGCCTGTTCGACTTCTCGGTCCACCCGCTCGGCTGGCTCGAGTGGTCCGGCGCAAGCGCGATGATCCTCGTCTACGCGGCCGGGTGGGCGATCGTTCCCGGAGCGCTGCTGGGCCTCGGGCTCTCGATCGTCCGGCCGCGCTCACGGGTCGAGCATGCCTTCGGGCTGCTGACCACGTTGTTCTGCGGCGCCCTCGTCCTCCAGGCCGGGTTCGTGGCCTCGAACGGCCCGGATCATCTCCTGGAGCGGTACGTCTTCTACGTCGTGCCGCTGCTCGCGATCGGCTTCGGCCTCTACACGGCGCGCGGCTGGCCGCTGCGCCTCCCCTACCTGGCCCTCGCTGCGATGCTGCTCGCGTTCTCGGCGCGCCTGCCGCTCGCGGGCTTCGCGGCGGCCGAGGGAAAGGTCGACTCGCCCTTCCTCTTCGCGGTCTTCCGCATCGAGCAGGTCTTCGGCGATGCAGGGACGGGTTCGCTCATCGTCGCGGCGCTCGCGGCCTTGCTGTCCGTGGGCGCGGTGGTCGCCGCGCTCCGTCCTCGGATCGGGACGGCCCTCGCAGTCTCCCTCGCCGCCGGTGCCTGCGTCCTCAGCTCGGTCGGCGCCTCGCTCTTCGACCTCGGAAACTCACGCGGCGTGCTCGCCGAGCACGTGGCCGCGAACCCCACCTGGCTCGACGATGCCCACGTAGGCCCCGTTTCCCTCGTCGCAAGCGCGGGCGGGCTGCGCGCTCCGGCGCTCGAGGAGCTCTTCTGGAACCGCTCGCTCGACCGCATCTATCTGCTCCCCGGCGCACAACCGATCGACCAGTTCGTCGAGACGCCGCTCACGATCGCCCGCGACGGGACGCTGCTCGCAGCCGGTCGCCCGCTGCGGGGGCCGTTTGCCGTCGACCACGACGCCGTCTTCCTCCGCTTCCGCTCCGCCGAGCCAATCAGGACGACGCGGGTCTACGCGCTGTGGCAGCCGGCGCTGAAGGCGCAGCTTCGTCTGGCCGTCTGGGGCCTCTTCAGCGACGGCTGGCTCGCGAGCGGGGGCGCAGTCGAGCTGTGGCCGTCAACACCGTCCCAAGCACTGTCCGGGCGGCTCCTCCTGCGGCTGACCGCACCGCACGGGGAGTCGGCCCGGCCGGTCACGGTGACGTTCCGGGCGAGCGGCGAGGCTCCTCACGGCATCCGCCTCTCACCCGGCGAGACGCGAAGCGTCTGGCTGAACGTCTGCAGCGCCGGCCGCTGGCGTGCCTCGTTCAGCGCCGACCACCGACTCTTCGAGCAGAACGGCCTGCGCGTGCGCTTCGTCAGCGTGCACGCGACGCCGCCGGTCTTCGAGCCGGACAACGTCACCTGCACCGCCGGCTCCGTTTAAACGCAGTCTTTTAGACCCTGAGCTTCGGGAAGCGACTCGAGCTTCTTCAGCGTGTTGTTCTCGATCTGGCGGATGCGCTCGCGCGTCACGCCGAAGGCCCGTCCCACCTCCTCGAGCGTCCGCGGCTGCTCGCCCTTGAGGCCGAAGCGGAGCTCGATCACCTTCCGCTCGCGATCCGGGAGCGACTCGAGCGCCCGGTCGATGTCGTCGCGGCGAAGGTTCAGCGACGCGGAGTCGAACGGCGACTCGGCCTGGTCGTCCTGGACGAAGTCGCCGAGCTCCGACTCCTCGTCCTCGCCGATCGGCTTCTCGAGCGAGACCGGGAGCTGCGCCATCCGCAGGATCTCCCGCACCTCGGCGGTGGTCATCTCGAGCTCCACGGCGATCTCGTCGGGCCGCGGCTCGCGGCCGAGCCGCTGAACGAGCTGGCGCTCGATGTGCACGACCTTGTTCAGCTTCTCGACCATGTGCACCGGGATCCGGATCGTGCGCGCCTTGTCCGCGATCGCACGCGTGACGGCCTGGCGGATCCACCACGTGGCGTAGGTCGAGAACTTGTAGCCCTTGCGGTAGTCGAACTTCTCGACGGCGCGGATGAGGCCGAGCGAGCCCTCCTGGATCAGGTCGAGGAACGAGAGGCCGCGTCCCAGGTAGGCCTTCGCGATCGAGACGACCAGGCGGAGGTTCGCCTCGATCATCTGCGTCTTCGCGCCCATGTCGCCCCGCTCGATCCGCTTGGCGAGGTAGACCTCCTGGTCGGCGGTCAGGAGCGGCACCTTGCCGATCTCACGGAGGTAGAGGCGCAGCGAGTCGAGCGACGGCTCCACCGTCAGGTCGAGCTTCGGCCCCTTCTCCTCCTCCGCCAGTGCAGGCGCTTCGTGCGGCGGGGCCTTGTGCTCCTCCCCCTCGACCAGGTCGATCCCGTGGTCGATGAGGTAGGTGTAGAAGTCCTCGACTTGCTCCTTTGTCAGGTCGACTTCCTCGAGCCCTGCGACGATCTCGTCGTAGGTGAGGAATCCCTTTTCCTGCCCTTCGGTGACGAGCTTCTGAAGCTCTTCGATGTCCGGCAGGGAGATGTCGACCGTGAGCATAGACCTCGCCTTTCTCGTAACCGCCGCAACGTTTGGTCCGGAGAAACGGAAAGAGCCGGCGAGACGCCCATCCCCCGGCTCACGGGCACATCAGAGGCGGCGGATTGTACAAGCGCCTGGGGAAAAGTGAGAGGTCCGGATCTCGAATCGATTGAAATGGTGAGGACAAGTCCATTCCAGCTCCTGACAGGAGCCGAGGCTCTCTCCATGCGATCCCTCCCGGTCACGCCGCCGTCACCGTCCCCACCTCTTCGCCGCGACTGTTGAAAACGGGCGCCTCCGCGAGGTCTGTTATCCCCAGGAGCCGCCCGGCGGCCGGCCCGGTCGGGCGACTCGCCCCGTCCTCGGTCTTCAGCGCGATCGCGGTGCCGTCCTCGAGCCCGATGCAGAGGAGGCCCTCTGCACCACCCTTCGCGACCGACCCGGGCACGGCCTTCATCACCTCGGTCGCCGCTGAGCCCGGCCCCTCGACGAGCTCGGGATGGGCACGCATCGCCGCGCAGACGCGCTCGGAGCCTTCGAGGTCGCCCGAGACGAGCCGGGCGAAGAGCGCGGCCACCCGCTCGAGCGTCAGCGCGAAGGTCACGACCCCGCAGCCGTCTGTCGCGGTCGGGATCTGCGGCAATGCAAGAGCTGATCCCTCGACGACGAGGTCGGCGATCTCCCGCTGGACCCGATGGTCGGGCAGCCGGTAGCCCTTCTTGGGCCAGCCGCGCGCCCGGCAGACACAGAGCATGCCCGCGTGC
>Ga0066710_100000668_pt1 | contig 22019 bp, 18 predicted proteins | sample GraSoiAngelo_159_FD_79666 | JGI IMG/M metagenome (GOLD analysis project Ga0066710, IMG submission 79666) | Grasslands soil microbial communities from the Angelo Coastal Reserve, California, USA - 14_1009_16_40cm | ecosystem: Environmental > Terrestrial > Soil > Grasslands | place: USA...
CCAGTATGCAATAGTTTGAAGCGCATGCTGCGCATGCGGGGCTGTTCGGGGGGTAGGCTACCGCTTGGCCGAGGAGACCGACGCCCCGACCAGTATGCAATAGTTTGAAGCGCATGCTGCGCATGCGGGGCTGTACGGGGCGTAGGCTACCGCTTGGCCGAGGAGACCGACCCGCCGACCAGTATGCGATAGCTCGACGCGCAGGCTGCGCATCCGGGGCTGTAAGATGCGTCGGCTATCGGCTGGCTGAGGAGCGGAACGCGGAGGAGTGCTGAAGAACCCGCTACACACGCTGCGCGGCCGGCTGGCGACAACCTACGCCTGCTTGGCGGTGCTCGGTGTGGCGACTTCGGCGCTGTATACCGCCAGCACCGTGCGCAGCGGCCTGCACGACCGCGTCGTGCTCGATCTGGCCGACGAGGCCAGACTGCTGGCGCAGGACGTGAGCGGCCCGCTTTCGCGCGGCGACATCGACGCCGTTGACGACTTCGTCAGTCGAGCGGGGACGTTGACTCACGCTCGGCTGCTGATCGTCGGCAGGGCGGGCGACGTGGTGGCCGTTTCGCGCGGCTGGTCCAACTCGGACGAGGACGGCAGCCTGGCAGCTGCGCTGCTGGGCAAGACGGTGGTCCACACCGAAGGCGATCCCCTGCAAACGTTTGGCGGCGCCGAAATGGTCCACGTCAGCGTGCCGGTCGCGATCGACGATGGCAGCGTGGTCGGCGCGCTCGAGGCCACCTACAGCCTGGATGAAGTTCAGGCGATTCTGAGCCGTCTGAACCTCACGTCGCTGCTGCTGGCCGCGGGTGCGGTGCTGGTGGCAGCCCTGGCGGGGCTGATGCTGGCGACTTCCGTGGCGCGTCCGGCCGGCCAGGTGTCCCAGGCGGCGCTGGCGCTGGCGAGCCGCCGTGCCACGGGTCTGCCGTTTGGCCCCCAATCGACCAGCGCCTTTCCCGCCCCCTTGCCAGAACCGCGCGGCAGCACCGAAGAGATCCGCGCCCTGGTTCAGGCCTTCAACAGTCTCGCCGATCAGCTGCGCGTCCACGAGCAGGCGCGGCGGGAATTTGCTTCGGATGTCTCGCACGAGCTGCACTCGCTTGCTTCGGCGATGCAGACGGCCGCGGAGGCCCTGGAGCGCGGCGCGGCCGAGGCGAACCCCGCGCTCGGTCAGCGGCTCGTGCTCGGGCTGGTTGGCCATACACGACGACTGGTGCGGCTGGCGGACGATCTGCTCGAGCTCGCGCGCTGGGAGGGCGGCCGCTTGCGCGTCGATGTGCAGGACATGGATCTGGCTGACCTGGTGCGCGGCACGCTCGACGAGTGGACCCCCGAAGCGCGTCGACGGGGCATCGCGCTGCAGGTGCGGCTGCCTATCGGCCCCATGCCCCTGAACGGTGACCCGATTCGGCTGACGCAAGCGCTCGGCAACCTGATCGAGAACGCGTTGAAGTACGCGGGCTCCGGTGGCTGGGTGCGCGTCGACGTTGGACCGCCGCTGTTCGGCAGTTATGAGCTTGCGGTGACCGATTCGGGTCCCGGCATCCCGCTGGACGTGTTGCCGCGCGTCTTCGAGCGCTACTTCCGGGTCGAGGGTCGCGCCAGCGGCGGCCCGGGCGGCATGGGTCTCGGCCTGGCCATCGCCCGTGCCATCGTGCTTGCACACGGCGGCGAGCTGACAGCCGAGAGCCCACGCGGCGGCGGCGCCCGCTTCGTGCTGCGCCTGCCCGTCCCGGCCGGAGCCAACGGCGCCGCGCGGCCACTGCTCGCCGGTTCTCTGCGAGACTGATCACGCGATGCGCGCCATCGACATTCACGTGCACCCCACCGACGCACGCGTCGCGCGGGCCTGGGCTGGTGAGCAGGCCGATGCCGAACGGTTCTTTCGCGGTCCCTGGACACATGAGGACCTCGACGCGACCGCCGAGCGCTTTCGATCACTCGACGTGCTGGCCGTGTTGCTCGGAGCAGACGCCGAGACGACGACGGGCGTACCCGCCTATCCGAACGACGAGCTCGCGGCGGCGTGTCGGAAATACCCCGATCGGTTTGTGGGCTTCGCGGGTATCGACCCATGGAAGGGCGAGCTTGCCGTGCGCGAGCTCGAGCGCGCGATACGTTCCCTGGGACTTCGTGGCGCCAAGTTCCACCCGGGCAGGCAAGCCTTCTATCCCAACGACCACCGCTTTTACTCGCTGTTCGAGACCGCCGCCGCGCTGCAGGCGCCGGTGCTGTTTCACACTGGCATGATGGCCGCGGGCGCCGGCACGCCGGGTGGCCGCGGACAGCGGCTCGACTACACCCGACCAATTTATCTGGATCACCTCGCGGCCGATTTCCCCAACCTGACCATCATTGCCGCCCATCCATCGTGGCCGTGGACCGACGAAGGGCTCGCGCTCGCCCGTCACAAGGCCAACGTCTTCCTCGATTTGAGCGGCTATTCGCCCAAATACATCCCGCCGCAGTACATCCAGTTCGCCAACACCCTGCTGCAGGACCAGATGGTCTTCGGCAGCGATTACCCGTTCATCACTCCCGAACGGTGGTTGGCTGACTTCGAGGAAGCCGGCTTTCGGCCGGCCGTGCACGAGAAGATCCTGCTGCTCAACGCACGGCGCGCCCTTGGCCTGACGTGAGCAGGCCTGCCACCAGGCGCGCGTTCGGCGTTCGCGACCTGGAGCAGTTCCACGCGCGCATGCTCGAGCTGCGATCGATGTTGACGGCGCCCACGGAGCCGGCGAAGTACGTCGCCTACACCGATGGCGCGTGCCTGGGCAACCCGGAAGGTCCAGGCGGTTGGGCCGCGGCCGTCTTCGCGCCGGGCAATGCGGAGTCGTGGAAGCTGTTCGGTCACCTGTCGTCAACGTCGAACAACCGCGCCGAGGCGCTGGGGGTGCTGGGCGCGCTCGAGTGGGTACCGGCGACCTCTCAGCTCGAGGTACACGCCGACTCGGAGCTGACGGTGCGCATTCTCCAGGCTCGCTACAAAGTACGCGCCAATATCGATATCTGGGACGTCATCCGTCGCACCATCGACGATAAACAGCTACAGCTGTCGGTCGAATGGGTGCGTGGCCACGCGGGCGATCCGTGCAACGAGCTGGCCGATCGGCTCTCCAAGATCGGCGCGCTCAACGGCCGCTTCGAGGACCTGGGCGAGGGCTTTGACGTGGTCCCGCTGGTCCAGTCAGAACCGGATGAGCTGGTCGGTGTACAACCGCGCACCGACTGGGAGCGCGAGTTCGTGACCTCAGTCGCGCAACAGCTCCGCCGCGGGCGGGCGCTCAGCCCCAAGCAGCAGGCTGTGATCGACCGAATGCGCTCGCGGGGCGCTTCTTCCTAGACCGCGAGCTACCGCGAGCTACCGCCTGGATTAGCGCCCGCCGCGCATTGCCACCAGGTGGAAGACCACGCCGATCCAGGGCTGCTCCGCTCGGTGTGTGCCGTGGGCGACCACCCCGCGCGCGCTCACTGGACGTTTTCGGTCGGGAGGTGTGAACTCGAGCGTCACGCGGCTGCCGACGGGCACCTCCGCGCCTCGGACCCGCGCGCCGCCTGTCGTCAGGTCGACAATCTCGACGGTCAGCGGCTGAGGCAGCGCTGCGCTGCGTAACACGGCACGCAGGCTGACCTGTCGCCGCTGCTCGCGGCGGAGCTGTCGATTGTCGGAGGCGTCGTCAGAAGCGGGCGAGAGGGTCAAATCCACGCCTGAGTATCGGCAGCGAGGCTCAACGGTTGAGCAGCGCGCGGGCGACGCCCGCCGCAACCGCGGCCACGATGCCGCCTGCCACGAAGTAGCCGAGGTTGATCGGCCACCATAGCGTGATCAGCGACTGCACGCCGAACCAGGCGCCCCAGAGTCCAATCACCCCCAACAGCGCAATGCCGATCAGCTCCCCCGCATCGGGCCATCGCCTGCGCCCGCCATACCCGCCAGCCACTATTCGATACTCTAGTCGGCCGGTCATGGACGGCACCCACGACGAAAGCCGTTTGCAGCGCCGCGCGCTCGTCGAGACCCTCAAGCGCGACGGACACCTGCGCTCCCCGCGCGTGGCGGAGGCGCTGCTCACGGTGCCGCGCGAGCTGTTCCTGCCCGGCGTGCCCCTCGACGACGTGTACTGCTCGAGCGAGGCGATCGTTACCAAACGCGTGGACGGGGTGAGCGTCAGCTCCGCCTCCGCGCCCGAGGTCATCGCGCTCATGCTGGAGCAACTCGAGCCGCGCCCCGGCGACCGGGTTCTCGAGATCGGCGCCGGCACCGGCTACAACGCCGCCCTGCTGGCCCACATCGTCGGCGAGCGCGGCCACGTGGTGACGTTGGATATCGACGAGGACCTGGTCACCAGCGCCCGCGACCATCTGCACGCCGCGGGCTTCGACCAGGTGCAGGTGGTACAGGCCGACGGCGCGCTGGGCTATCCCGACCTGCACGCCTACGACCGCATCATCCTGACGGTCGCCGCCAACGATATCGCGCCTGCCTGGCGCCAGCAGTTGGCCCGTCCGCACGGCCGCCTGGTCATGCCGCTCGGGCTGCGAGGATTGCAACGCTGCGTCGCGTTCGTCGCCGAGAGGGACTTCCTCGTCAGCCGTTCACTGCGCAATTGCAGCTTCATTCCGCTGCGCGGCTTGCTGAGCATCGGTTGGCCGCGCGTTGCGCTGGACGCGGAGGGTGCGCTGGTGCTGAGCGGCGCCGACGAGCCGATGCCGATGCCCCTGGATGTGATCGGCGCCCTGCTCTCAGGTCGATTCCGGGTGCTCCCAGGTGGCATTGCGGCCAGCCCCGAAGAGCTACGCGACGGCCTGCACCTGTGGCTCGTCGCCCACCAGCCACACGTCTACACCCTCTGGGGCGGACCGAAGGTGCCGGACCTCTTCCGATTGCCCGAACGGACAGGCGCCCGCGGCACGCTGTGCATCATGAATGGCGCGCAAAGCAGTCTCGCGCTGCTGGCCTGGACGGATGAGTCCGCGCGCGGCGGCGACCTGTGTGTGCTCACGCCCGGCGGCGGCGAGTCGCTCGCCGCGCGGGTGCAGCACCTGCTACGGGAGTGGGACGGTCTTGGCCGACCAATCGATGCCCAGGCTGAGATTCGCGCCTACTCCCGGGGCAACAGTCCAGCCCTCGCAGTGGGAGAAGCCACCGTCGACCAGCGCTGGACGCGCTTCGTGCTGAGCTGGCCCGGGAGCGCGGCCACTTCTAGCCGCCAGCAACCTTGACGGTGTAGCCGCGTCGTTCGAGCTCGGCGCGCAGGCGTTCACGATGGTCACCCTGGATCTCGACGACGTCGCCGCGCAGCGTTCCGCCAGTGCCACACAGCCGCTTCAGGTCTGAGGCGAGCGCGGTCAGCACCGCGGTCGATCCGCTCAGCCCGGCGATCAAGGTGACGGTCTTGCCGCCACGTCCTTTACGATCGCGCAGCAGCCGTACGACGCCGTCACGCGGCACTTTCAGCGGCTTCGCCTCGACCGGGGCCGCCCGGCGCTGGCCACACGTGCAGCGGTCCAACCGTTTGCCGCACGTCGGGCAACGCCCAGGCGCGACCGCATCTGAGTCGTACACGAGGCGGCGTTCCATACAATTCACGATTATGGCCCGCGCAATGACCACTGGCCCGCGTCCGGCGCCGGGCCGTCCCCAGACGTTCGATCACCGCGCGATCGAGCCGAAATGGCAGACGCGCTGGGAAACGGATCGGCTCTACGAAGCCGACGTGGACTCCTCGCGCCCCAAGTACTACGCCCTGGTGATGTTCCCCTACACGAGCGGGGACCTGCACCTGGGGCACTGGTGGAACTTCGCGCTGGCCGACGTTCACGCGCGCTACAAGCGCATGCACGGCTTCAACGTGCTCTTCCCGCCTGGCTTCGACGCGTTCGGGCTGCCCGCCGAAGGCGCGGCGATCAAGAGTGGTGCCCATCCCTTTACCTGGACCATGGACAACATCCGCCGCATGGAGCGTCAGTGGCGCACCATGGGCGGCGCATACGACTGGACCAAGGAACTGGCCACCTGCTTGCCGGAGTACTACCGCTGGAACCAGTGGCTGTTCCTGCAGCTTCTGCGGCAGGGGTTGGCTTACCGGCAGAAGGCGCCGGTCAACTGGTGCCCGAACCACGGCGTGCTGGCCAATGAGCAGGTGCACAACGGTCGCTGCTGGCGATGTGGCGCGCTGGTTTCCAAACGTGATCTCGAGCAGTGGTTTTTCCGCACCACCGAGTACGCCGAGGAGCTGCTGGACTTCTCGGAGATCGACTGGCCCGAGCGCATCGTCGCCATGCAGACGAACTGGATTGGCCGCTCCGAGGGCGTCGAGTTCGATCTGCCACTCGAAGGCCGTCCAGATCTGAAGATCGCGGTCTTCACCACACGGGTCGATACGGTGTTCGGCATGACCTACGTGGTGCTGGCGCCGGAGCACCCGCTGGTCGAGCAGTTGAGCGCGCCCGAGCGCAAGGCTGAAGTGGAGGCCTACGTCGAGCGCTCGCGGCGGGAAACCGACATCGAGCGCATGTCCACGGAGCGCGAGAAGACCGGCGTGCCGATCGGCAGCTTCGCGATCAATCCGGCCAACGGCGAGCGGCTGCCGATCTGGATCGCGGACTACGTGCTGGCCCAGTACGGGACTGGCGCCATCATGGCCGTGCCAGCCTCGGACGAACGCGACTGGCAGTTCGCGCGAAGGTTCAACCTGCCCATTCGCGTGGTGGTCCGGCCGCCGGACGCGGCCGACGATATCAGCGCCGACCAGCTGCCTGGGAACACCGCCTACGTGGATCCGGGCATCATGGTCAATTCGGGACAGTTCAATGGCTTGTCCAACGAGGTGGCGTGGGAGCGCATCGCGGATTGGTTCGAGGAGCGCGGCGTGGGCCGACGCCGCGTGAATTACCGCATGCGCGACTGGCTGGTCTCGCGGCAGCGCTACTGGGGCACACCGATCCCGATCGTCTACTGCCCGAACGACGGCGTCGTGCCGGTGCCGGAAGATCAGCTGCCGGTGCTGTTGCCTGAGGATGTCGCGTTCGATGTCTCGGCCGAGGCGGAGGGCAACCCATTGGCGAGCAGCGTCAGCTTCGTCAACACGGTCTGCCCTGTCTGCGGCGGCCCGGCGCGGCGCGAGACGGACACCATGGACACCTTCATGGACTCGTCCTGGTACTTCCTGCGCTACGTCTCGCCTGATTTCGAGCAGGGACCCTTCGAACCCGACAAGGCGCGCTACTGGCTCCCGGTGGACCAGTACATGGGCGGTGCCGAACACGCGGTCATGCACCTGCTGTACAGCCGCTTCTTCGTGCGCGCGCTGCGTGATATGGGCATGGTCGACTTCAGCGAGCCGTTCAAGCGGCTGTTCAACCAGGGCGAGGTGCTGGGACCAGACGGCAAGCGGATGTCCAAGAGCCATGGCAATGTGGTCAATCCCGACGAGCACGTCATGCGCTCGGGTGCGGATGCAGTGCGCGGCTGGCTGGCCTTCCTGGGACCGTGGGATCAGGGCGGCCCGGTGAACGAGAGTGCGCTGGGTGCTATCCGTGACCTGCTGCGCGACCTGTGGAACCTGGCCTCCGCGCCACTACCAGAGCAGGCCACGGGTCCGGCCGACCCGGAGCTGCGTCGGGCCGTGCACGCCGCCATCAAGGGCGTCGGCCAGGACATCGAAGGCTTTCGCTTCAACACCATGGTCTCGAAGCTGATGATCCTGCGAAACGAGCTGAAGCGGACACAGCCGGCCGCCGGGCGCGACGTTTGGGAGGAGGCGATCCACGCGTTCTTGCTGCTCGCTGCGCCCGTGTTCCCGCACCTGAGCGAGGAATTGTGGACCAACGCGCTGGGGCTGCCCTACAGCATCCACCAGCAAGACTGGCCCAGCTACGACGAGTCGGTCCTCACGGAGACCGAAGTCACGGTGGTGGTCCAGGTGAACGGCAAGGTGCGCGATCAGATCGTGCTGGACGCGGCGATCGCGCGCGACGAAGCGCAGGTGCGCGAGCTGGTGCTGGCGCTGCCACGCATCCAGCAGCACATCGCCGGCGGCAGCCTGCGCAAGTTCATCTTCGTCCCCGGCAAGCTCGCCAACGTCGTCGTGGGCTAGGAGTTCGGCCGACGCGCCGATTCCGTTTGCTCGCGAGAGCTACAGAAATTGACCATTCTGTGACGTTCGCCAGCGAGGTGCGGCTTGCGCGATGTTCGCCTCGTATCTCTGGCCTGGAGCAGGTTGTCGGGCTGTCTAGCCCGTTGGCTGGAGGCGCAGGATATGGGGCGGCCGCCTCGGCCCGATCTGGCTGTGCGTCGCGTCGGGCCGCCCGTTGCGGATGAGCTCGCCGACGCGATTCTGCAGCTCGAGCATGCCAAGCGGCCGTACGCCGAACCAGTCCGCGCCAGCGCACATCGCGTCGTAGCGGAAGTCCTCGGCATCGCTGCCCGATAGAAACACGATCGGCACCATACTCAGGTTCTGACGGGCGCGCATCCGCGTGAGCAACGCGAGCCCGTCAGCCTCTGAACGTTGAAGATCGAGCACCACGGCGTCTGGCTGGCAATGCGCCAGGCGCCGCTGGAGCTCGAGCTGCGTGTCGGCTTCGATGACGTCGAAACCGGCGGTTTCCAACGCCAGACACAGCATCTGGCGCAGGTCGTCGTGATCGTCAACCACGATGACGCAGCCGTTCGATTCGGAATGGAGGGAGTGCTCGGAGTTCATACCGTTGATTGCGGTCGGACGGCCCTCAACGGGTCGCCGCGACTGCCAGCGGAAGCTGGTCCTCCTGGTGGGTAGTGGTCTGGGGCTCGACAATCCAGAACAACGCCTGGGCTTGTCGCGCGAAGTCGACCAGGTCGGTAGCGCGAATGCTCCGCAACGACCGGTACTGCTGGGGGGCGCAGCCGTGGTCTTCGAGGGCTACGGTCGGGTCAGTCAGCAGGAGCCTGGCGTACTCGCCATCCACCAGCGCCCGTGAAACCGAGCGGTCAATCTGGCGGCGCAAGTTTCGTTCGCCAATATGCGCGGGGGAAATGGTGCGTTCAGCAAGCATTGGCATCTACGTCCCAAAGGGGGAGCTTGCCGGACCGAGGCCGGCGAGGTGGGAACCCAGGATCAAAGCCAGACTGAGCGCGTACGCGTGCGCAAGTAAACGCCGAAGTGGGGGTCGCACTTGAGTACCTCACGATGAGTTCACGCGGAAGTAACGGAACGAGCACTCCTGTACAAAGAGTAACGCGCTCAGGACCATCATCCGCCCCGACGGCCGGGGAAACTCAATTCTGCTCAATGTCCGCGGCGCGCCTGCCACGTCACGATTTGCATCAAGGAGCCCCTCGCGGTGACCGCCTTTCCCTCTGGGAGAGGCCGCGCGAAGCGCGGGTGAGGGTGCCCTACGAGCGGAAGCGTTCGTGCGCCTACGCCACCCTCACCCCAACCCTCTCCCATAGGGAGAGGGAGCTCCCCTGAGGGGAACGTTGGTTTAGCGAGCTGCTCGGCTCGAGGAGGAGCCGCCGCCCTCGTCTGCAAAGTGCGGATTCGCGATGAATCCGAACTGCGCGGCGGCCTGCTCGTAGCGTTTGGCGATCCGACGCATCGCGTTCGGATCTCGCCGCTGACGCGCGTTCTGAACGAGCCGCTCAAAAGCCACGTCCGTCTCGGGCGCGACCGCGAGGACGGCCTCTGCGAGGCCATCTGAACGGGCCACATCGACAGGCGCAAGCAGGTCGGCGAGCTGCAGCGCGGCTGACACGTAGCGCGAGCGGTAGTCGAAGCGCATCGGCTCGAGCCAGTCCCACGCGGCGTCGGCGATCAGCGGTCCACGGTACAGCTCGATCGCCCGTGAAAGCGACTGGACGAGGGTCTCGCCGCTGGCGCCGCGCGCACGAGAAAGCGCCGCGTCGAAATCACGCACGTCGGCCACGAGCTCGAGCTGCGGATTCAGCTGGTACGAGCGGGCTCCGTAGCGCACCGCCGCCTTGCTGCCCAGATCCTTTCGCAGTGAATACGCGGCCATCTGCAGGTTGTGCAGCGCGCTTTCACGCGGCATGTCGGGGAACATCAGCTCGGCGATCGCGTCGTCGGACAGGCCCTTCGGATTGAGAATCAGCAGTGCGACGAGCTCGCGGGCACGGTCTACCTTGCGGCTGGCCTTGCTGACCAGTTGCCCATCCCGGTGCAGCACGAACGACCCGAAGAGCTGAACTTCGAGGCGTGGGAGTGCGTTTTCGACAACGACACTCACCTGGGCCGCCGAACGGACGCCGGTCCACGGCCTGCGGGTCGCCGACAGTCGTTCGACTTCGGCGAGCAGGACCGGGTTCACCCCGAGTTGGCGGCCCGAGCGCAGCAGACGCGGATCCTCGGCGGCCGGACCGGCCAGCAGTGCCGGAAGACGTGTTTCCTCCACGACGGCGACGGCCCGTTCGAGGCAACTCGCCGCTTGCTGGGCTCGGTTCAGGTTGAGGTAGGCCGTTCCGAGCCAGTAGATGGTCTCGACCCGCTCGTCGGGGCCCCATGCCTCGCCTGCGCGATGAATGGCTTCTTCGAGATGGTTCACCGCGCGGGCGCCCGCGCCATCCAGCAGGTGGAGGCGTCCGAGGGCGCGGTCAACGCCCGCGAGCGTGGCGGTCGAACCTACGCGCTGTCCCTCGGCCTGCGCTCGCGCGAGGAGCTGCCGCGCCGTTGGCAGATCCTCCTGGAGAAGCGCGACTTCGGCTCGCCAGACGAGGACGTTCGCGACCAGCTCGCGCTCGACGATCGCTTCGGCCAGACGCAGGCCTTCGTCGAAGACCGCGATGGCGTCGGCGATGCGCCCGTTGGCGCGGTGCCACTGTCCGAGCGAGGCAGTCGCGTGAGCCTCCATGCGTAACGCGCCGACCGCGCGGGCGGCGCTGAGCGCGTCATTCAGCGCGGCGCCGGCCGCCTCGAGATTGCCCAGCCGCAGGTGCAGGTCGCCCAGAATCGCCTGCGTGGTCGCCAGACCGTTGCGATCGCCCACCAGCCGCCAGTGCGACGCAGCCGATCCCAGCGCTACCTGCGCCGTAGCGTAGTCCCCAGTGCGGTTGCAGAAACTGCCGAAGTTCTGCTGGATGAGCGCCAGCTCGCGCGAGGGCCCGAGCAAGCTCAGCTGTCGTTCGCCGTTTTCGAACGAATCGCGCGCCTGCACGACGTCGCCGCGGAGGGTGGCGCAGATGCCGGCGACGCCCAGCGCTCGGCCTTCCAGCAGCCGACGCGTATCGGGCTGGAGCTCGTTGTGACGCAGAAGGTGGTCGCCAGCCGACAGCCAGTCTTCGGCCGCCGGCATATCGCTCGTAAACGTCACCGTCGCCAGCTCGATGATCGCGCTGATCTGCACAAACACGTCGCCGGTGCGACCGGCGTATTGCAACGCGGCTTCGGCCGCTTCATGCGCTCGCTCCGGGTGACCCGTGTTCAGCAGCGCACGCGCTTCGAACAGCGACAGGTCTGGATGTGCGCGTCGAACAGCGTTTGGCAGGAGCTCGAGGGTGACCAGCACCGCGGGCCAGCGGCCGGTGCGCACGGCTTCGGACGCTGCACGGCGCACGAGCTCGACGGCGCCGTCGAGTTGGCCGAGCTCCTGGCATGCTCGGACAACGCCGACTGGGTCCGCGGCCTCTTCGGCCAACTGCCGCGCCACTGACCAGGCACGCGTCGATCGATCGTCAGGACTGCGCCGCAGCCGGTTGAGCACCGTCTCGCGGACCAGCCCGTGCAGACGGTAGGTGCCGTCCTGGCGGCCAATCAGGAAAGCACATCGCTCGGCGAGCGCCAGCAGCCACGACGCCCAGTTGCCTGGGCCCAGGAGGCGCTCGGCCGCCTGCGGCGAGATACTGTCGAAAACGGACAGCATCTCGAGCCAGCCCTGCTCTGTCGGGCTGAGCCGCGCCAATACTTCACGCTCGACGTACGCGCCGAGCAATGAGCCGCCACCGACGCCCAGCTGCCGCGGCGCGCCGCCGAGCAGGATGCCAGCAACCCAGCCTTCGGCATGCTCGTCGCGGGTCGGATCGCCACCGATAGCCTCGCGCAGCGCCCTGATTTCGTCGGGCGAAAAGCGCAGGTCCTCGGTACCCAGCGGGAACACCGCGCCCTCGACGACGAGGCGTGTCATCGACAGCGCCGGCGCATCGCGCGCGGTTATCAGGATCTGGCCGGCCTCGGGCAGGTCGCGGATCAGCGCGTCGACGGCGTTGACCACGTCCTCGGCTTCGCCGACGACGTGGAAGTCGTCCAGCACCAAGATGAAGCCAGACGGCGCCTGACCCAGGTCCTCGAGCAGCAGGCGCGCCAGGCCGACACCATCGGCGCCTTCAGCGAGCCCGCTTCGCAGCTCTGGCACCGAACCTGCTTCGCCGAAGCCGGCGTCCAGCGCATCGGCCAATCGCGTGAACAGGCGCCGGGCGTCACGATCGGCCGGCTGCAGCGTGAGCCACGCGACAGCCGCGCCGCTATCGCGCGCGTACGTCGCTGCGAGAGTGCTCTTGCCGAACCCGGCGGGTGCAACGAGCAGGATGAGCGGACGCGCGCGGTGCTTGTGCAGCACCTCGAGCAATCGCTCGCGTCGCAGCTCGTGCGGCGCCGGGGCCGGGACGCCCGACGTTCGCAATTCCACTTTGTTTGGGAACAGTATGGGGCAGCGCGTCCATGCTTGGCGGGGGTCCAGTCATAAAATTCGGTGATAAAACCCACGTTCCGCTTCGCTCCGCGGGGTAGACCCACGTTCCGCTTCGCTCCACGGGGTAGACTGCCATGGTGGTGCGGCCCGCCCGGGTGTCCCCGGCGCATTCACCGAGTCCGAGCTGGGCCCACGAGCTCTTCGGCTGCGATCCCACCCAGGGCATCGTGTGCGTCGACGCAGACCACGCTGGCCACGCGCGCGTCTGGCGCCGCGTCGGATCACTCCTCGAAGCCACCGAGCACCGCTTCCCGAACTGGTTCCTGACGACCAGCCTCGACCTGCTCGCGCACCTGCCCGCGCAACGCCTGAGCGGTGACTGGCTACGCGCGGCTCACGGCCAGGTCGCCACCAGCGCGCCACTCGCGGTGGTCGAGCTGGAGCCACCAGCGTCCGCCGACGTGGACGCCTACCGCTACCTGGTGCTGACAGAGCAACTGCAGGAGCTCGAAACGGCGCTGGTCGAGATGTCCAACAAGCGCGACGGTGGTGGAGCGCAAACGCTCGCGGATCTACGCGGACTGGTGCTCATCTGGCACCCGATCGAGCAGTTCCTGACGTTGACCGGTCGCACCTACTTCAAAGGCATGCGCTTTGACGACCTGCGCCGCTTTCAGTTCGACCTCGAGACGACCGGGCTCGACGAGGACCGGGACCGCATCTTCATGGTCTGCATGCGAGACGGCACCGGCTGGCAGGAATGCCTGGATACCAGCGAGCTGAGCGAAGCGGAGCTGATCGAACGCTTTGTCGCGTTGGTACAACGACGTGATCCGGACGTGTTCGAAAACCACAACATCTTCGCCTTCGACCTGCCGTTTCTAGTGAAGCGCGCGGCGCGCCTCGGCGTACGCCTCGGGCTGGGGCGCGACGGGTCGGAGCCGTGGCTCGAAACAGACATCTTCGACAACGGCGAGCGGACGGAGCCGTTCCTGCGCTGGAGAGTGGCCGGCCGCGAGGTGATCGACACGCAACAAGCGGTGCGTCGCTTCGGAGTGGCCGCGCCCGATATGCGTCGACACGGACTCAAAGACGCGGCGCGCTACTTTGGGATCGCCCGGGCCGACCGTGAATACGTGCCCGGGGCCGAGGTCTGGCCCACCTACCGGACCGACCCGCAGCGGATCCGCCGCTACGCCGCCGATGACGTGCAGGAGGTGGATGGGCTGTCGCGGCGGCTCCTCCCGACGGCGTTCGGTCTGGCCAGCATGCTGCCGAGGTCCTACGAGCGACTCGCCGCGGATAGCGGTCCAACGTCGCTGTGGGAGTTGCTGCTGGTCCGCGCGTATTTGCACGCTGGACGGGCCATCGCCGCGCCAACGCCGCGGCTCCAGCGCCCGAGTGCCGAGCCGCGGTCGGAGCTCTTCCTCACGGGTGTGGTCGGACCCTCAGGACGGGCCGTGGTTCGCCAGCTGCTGCCGAGCGTGCTCGCCGGCAACGCCCTCGCCCCGGCCAATGACGATCTGGGTGTGCTGCCCCGACTGGTTGAGCGACTGCTCGCAGATCCTGACAATGACAGCGCGCCGGTGCTGACGGGTGAGGCGCACACCTACCTCGCGGGCCAGAACCTGTTCTCGGATCCCGAGGCAGCCGACCGGGCCAGCGGTAGTGCTCGCCAGTACGTGGATCAGCTGGTGGCGGACTTACGAGGCCGTGGCTGCACGGTGGTCTCGGTGGACGGCGAAGAGGTGGTGTTCGGCCTGCCACGCCAGTGGAGTGCATCGATCGAACGTCAAATTGCCGAGCGAGCCAGGGAATATCTGCCGCCCGGGGTGAACGTGGCGTACGAGAGCCAGTATGAGGCGTTGTATGCGCGAGGGCCGCGCAGCTTTATCACCTTGAGCGGCGACGGTGGAGTGACGCTCGTCGGCAGCAGCTTCCGGCCTGGACGTTTCGAGCGCTACGGGGAGTCGTTTTTGCATCAGGCGGCGCCGTTCGCTCTGCGCGGCGAGGCTGCCAGGTTGCGGCGGGTGTTTCTCGACACGGTCCACTTGCTGCGCACGTGGCAGCTGTCACTGGAGGACCTCTGCGTCCAGGTCACGTTGCACAAGTCGTTGCCCCAATACCGTCGCAGCGGCACGCATGAGGAGCCGTACGAAGTGCTGCTGGCCGCAGGCGTCCGCTCCTGGCGCGTCGGTCAGCGGATTCGTTACTTCCGTGCGCGCGGTGGCGAGCCGCGCTTGCTCCGGGAAGGCGACGAGACCAGCGCGGCTGAGGCCGACACCGAGTACTACGTTCAACGGCTGTACGGTCTGTACTGTCAGCAGTTCGCCCAGGCCTTCCGCCGCGAAGATTTTACCCGTATCTTCCGCCTCCCCTCCGGCCCAGGCCCATTCGAAGAGCCCACCCTCGCCGCCGACCTCGCCGACAGCCACCCGATCACGACCCCGCTGCTTTGAAGGCCTCGCCGCCGGCATTGCCGGCATGCGCGTTTGACACGTTTTGGGAACGCCCCTAGAGTTTTCCGGGCGTCCAATCGGGGCTCGGGCTGGTGGCGGGCCGCTGCCCCGCATTCATAAGAAGGAGGCGCGTTGGGCTACACGTACCGACGCCGCCGATCGGGGCCGAACTGGGGACTACTGATATCCCTGGCCCTGGTGGCGGGCGCCGCGGCGTATTTCGTGCCGCAGTACTTGAACCCGCAGGCTGGCCCTCCCCCGCCGCCCCTGGGCAGCGACGCTTCGCCCGCCGCCGCCGCGGCGCCTTCCCCGGTTCCTACGCCACCCGCCGTGAGGCTGGCCGAAGCCGACCAGCAGATGGCTGCCGGCCACTGGAGCGCGGCAGCTGCCATGTATGCCGACGTCACCCGCGCCGCGCCCATGTTGGGCGCGGCGCATGCCGGTTGGGCGCGTGCCCTGGTGTACGCCAACAAACCAGCCGACGCCATCGAGCACGCCCAGAAGGCGGTTGACCTGGAGCCGAAATCGGCGGAGTACCAGGCTCTGCTTGCGCTCGTGTTTGATTGGTCAGGCAACTCCGACCGGGCACTCACCAGCGCCCGCCGCGCCACGGAACTGGATGGCAAACTTGCGGAGGGTTGGGCCTACCTGGCCGAAGCGCACGCCGACAAGTTCCGACTCCGCGAAGCGACCGACGCCGTCAATCGCGCCGCTAGCCTGGCTCCGGAAAATCCCGAGGTGCTGCGGGTGCAGGCATACGTCGCGGAGACCAACGCGGACTACGCCGCCGCGGTGGATCTGTACCGGCGCGCCGTGGACAAGGCGCCGGAGCGCTCATACCTCCACCTGAGCCTGGGACATGCGCTGCGCGCGTTGAAGCAGTACGACCAGGCCATTCAGGCCTATCAGGCGTCGGCGGACCTCAATCCGGACGACGCGCGCGCTGAGGGTGGCATGGGCGCGGCGTTTTACGCGATGGAGGAGTACGATTCGGCGCAGTCGCACCTGGAGCGCGCGTTGGAGGTCGATCCGAATTACGCCACCGGCTGGGGCCAGCTGGGCTGGGTGTTCTACGTGCAGAAGCAGTATGACAAAGCCCAGCCCGATTTCGAGAAAGCGGTTGCGTTGGAGAAGGATCCCGTCCGTAACGCGGAATACCGCCACGCTCTGGGCTGGATCTACCTGAACGCCAAGCAGTACCCCAAAGCGAAAGAGGAGTTCACCCGCGCGCTGGAGGAGAATCCGGACCTGCAGGGCGCCAAAGACGGACTCCAGGTTCTCGCCACGAGCTCCCCTCGCTAGGAACGCGGCCGAAAACGCGTAGAGTGCGTCGGAGTCTCGGTGGCCGCGTTCCTAGCCAAGCTGTCACCAGAAGTTCGGCCGACTGCGACATGGGACGAAACGCGGCTTGTCGGCCGAACTTCTAAAGTGCCGTTTCGCACACCACTGCGCGCCGTGGTGGTGTATTCGCGCGTCGGAGGCGGACACCTGTCGGCTGCGCGAGCCCTCGCCAGCGAGCTGGAGGCCACCGGGAATTGCACCATCACTATGGTGGACGCCTACCTGGAGTGTGGCCGCTTCCCCGTGACGCGTTTTCCGGCGGCATACGCGGAGTTAGCACGCCACCATCCGCGACTGTGGTCGATGATCTATCGCGGCTCATCAACATCAAAGGGGCTGGATCCGAAGCGTGTTCTGGGACCTTTTTTGCGGGGTGGATTCCGGCGGCTGATCGCCGCGCGAACGCCCGATGTGGTGATCTCCGTCTTACCAGCGATCAACGGACTGCTGGCCGAGGCGGCGCGATCCGGTGGAGCCCGACTGGAGGTTGTGCTTACAGACTGGCACTCGCTCCACCGCTTCTGGGTCGCGCGGGGCGTCGATCATTACACTGCTCCGACCGGATCCGCACGCGAGGACTGCATCCGCCTGGGGGCAGCTCCGCACACGGTGGACGTCGTCGGCATCCCGATAGGGCGCGAATTCGCCAGCGATGCGGATAGCGGCGGCGCGTTTCGGGCGCGGCGACTATCCGAGATCGGGCTCAGTCCGCGGCGATCGACGGTGCTGGTGATGGTCGGCGCCGAGGGCTCGCCGCGCGCCCTGCGCAGCATCGCCGCGCTGGCGTCAGTAGACCTGGACCTCCAGGTGCTCGTCGTCTGCGGCCGCAATGTGGCGCTGCGCGAGCAGATCCAGCGGTTGCCCGCGCGCGTGCCGCTCACAGCGCTGGGCTTTGTCGACAACGTGGCCGTGCTGATGCGCGCTGCTGACGTGCTGATCACCAAAGCCGGGGGTCTGACGCTTGCCGAAGGGTTCGCGTGTCATGTGCCGGTGGTGGTCCACGACGTCTTGCCAGGCCAGGAGTCCGGCAACCTGGAGTACGTCCTGGAGCACGGCAGCGTGATGTACGCGCCGGATCACCAGGCGCTGGTGCGTGCAGTCTCGGAGCTGTACGCGGACGCGGGCCGCCGCCAGGAGCTGGCGGCGCGTGGCGCGCGCCTGGCTCGGCCCGACGCGGCGCGCCAGATCGCCCACAACATTCTGGCGCGTCTGGGTATTTAGACGCGGCGGGCGCGCAGCTTCGCAGCCACCGGCAAGCCGAGTGGCACCGGCCCGCGCGGACCTTCGAGCACCACCAGCGCGTTGAAGCGGGTGGCTTCGCGCACCGTCATCCGAGCGCCGGGCTCGACGCCGTGCTCCTGCAGGTACTTCATCAACTGCAGGTCCTCCTCGGCCTCCTCGGTGATGCGCTGAATGATCAGCTCGTCACCCGTCTCCACCTGGTCGAGCGGGAACTCATCAGGCGCGAGCGTGCCCAGTCCGGGGATGGGGTTGCCGTGTGGGCATGTCGACGGGTTGCCGAGCGCCTGGAGCAGGCGAGTCTCGATGTTCGGCGTGATGACGTGCTCCACGCCGTGCGCCTCCTCGTGAGACTCGTGCCACGGCATCTTGAGCAGGTCCGTCAGCAGACGCTCGGCGAGGGCGTGACGGCGCACGATGTTTTCGGCCACGTCTCGCCCGCGAGGCGTAAACAGGATCTCCTTGCGCGCGCCGTGCTCGATCAAGCCATCGCGCTCCATGCGTTGCAGCGTCGCCGTCACCGTCGGCGGCGTGACGTTGAGACGCTCGGCCAGGCGAGCGGCGATGACGGGCGAGCCGTCACGCGTCAAGTAGTGCAGCACCTGCAAGTAGTCTTCAACAACCGAGGTGGTCGATTTGCCCGACGCACCCACCATCCGCGGCTTCACGGCGCCAACTATAAACCCGCCGCATTAGGTGAGGCTAATACTGGGGCCGGGCGTGCAGGCGCGATTGCGCGTTAGATGGAGACGCTGCGATCGAGTGGCTCGGACCTGGCCATGCGTCGCTGGATTGCGTGGCCAAGGCGGCGGATGCCTTCGCGCAGTTGGTCGGGCGGCACATTCGAGAAGTTCAGCCGCATGGTGTTGGTGCCGCTTCGGTCGGGGTGGAAGCCCTGCCCGGGGACGAACGCGACCTTGTCCTGAATGGCGTCGAGCAGCAGCTCGCGGGTGTCGATGTGCCGTTCCAGTTCGGCCCAGACGAACAGGCCTCCGCCCGGGCGTGTGTAGTGCGCTTCGGGCGGGAAGTGCTCCTCGATCGCCTGCAGCATGACGTCGCGGCGCTCCTTGTAGAAGGCTTTGATGCGCTCCACGTGCGTATCGACAAAGCCGTCCCTGGCGACTTCGTACGTCGCCATCTGCTGGGCCATGCCCGTGTGCAGGTCCGACGGCTGCTTGCCGTGCAGCAGGGCTTCCATCGCTTCCTGGCCCGCCACGATCCAGCCCAGTCGAAACCCCGGCGCGAGGATCTTCGAGAACGTCCCCAGATAGATCACCAGCCCGTCGGTATCGAGCGACTTGAGCGTCGGCAGGTGCTGTCCCTCGAAGCGCAGCTCGCCATACGGATCGTCTTCGACAATCGGGATGCCGCTTTGACTGGCGAGCTCGACCAGCCGGCGGCGGCGCGCCAGGCTCATCGATCGACCCGTCGGGTTCTGGAAGTTGGGCAACGCGTAGATGAATTTGATGCGCTGTCCGCGCGCGTGCTGCTGGGAGAGCAGGCGCTCGACCTCGTCGACGCGCATGCCGTCCTCGTCCATGGGCACCACCGCGTAGGTCGCCTGATACTGGTTGAAGGCCTGCAGCGCACCGAGGTACGTCGGCTTCTCGACGACCACCGCGTCGCCCGGGTTGAGCAAGATCTTGCCGATCAGATCCAGCGCCTGCTGCGAGCCGTTGGTCACCAGAATGTCATCGGCCGAGCAACCGATGCCGAATCGGCTCAGGCGCTCGGCCAGCAGCTTGCGCAGTGGCCGGTAGCCCTCACTCGGCCCGTACTGCAGCGCCTGGGCGCCGTCAGATTCCAGGACCCACTCGAATGCACGACGGTATTCGTCAATGGGAAACAGCTCGGGCGCTGGCAAGCCGCCAGCCAGCGAGATCACGTCAGGCTGAGCGGTGATCTTCAGGATTTCGCGGATGTCCGAGGCACGCATGCCCTGGGCACGATCCGCGTACAACTGCTGCCAGGCGACAGGCATTACGGATTACCTCTGGGAATCGAGCCCAGCGACGACGGGCACCGGTCGTCGCCGCCGGGTGCTCAGATGATACCCAGAGGTTTCCGAGCGTTGGCCAGACTTTTAGCGCGTGAGAATTCTTCGCGATGCAACCGCTCCGCCATGCGACGTGCGAACAGCAGCCCATTGAGGGCCCGCTGATCTTCAGTCAACATGCGGTGCGGGGCACACGTGGCGAGTCGTACGCCCATCAGTCCGAACTCGCACGTGCAGTTGCGCGCGATAGCGTTTACAAGATCGAAGGACTCCTGTTGAGTCCCGTGCCAAACAACTTGCATTGCCATTGGATACTCCGGTGCCTCCTGATGCCACGACTGACGCACCGTCCGTGCCAACTAGCGTCACAGAGGTACAACAATCTCGAACCTGTAACCTGACTGACGCTTTCGTAACGCGCCTTAACGCGCAGTACAAAAAAGGGCGTTGATGCGTTTGGAATAGCCGCGGCGCTGCGGCGCCGCAGTTCGGGCAGGTACCCTTAGCCCCTGTTGTTTATGGCTTGTCTATGGTGCGATTCGTAACTCATTGCTTCGCTCTCGTCGCGATCTCGCTGGTGCTCGCCAGCGCGGCTGGCTCGAGACCCGCGGCCGAGGTGCGCATCGCGAGCGACTCGGAGTCCCCACCCACCCGCCTGTTGCCCGCGCAAGTGGAGCTCGACACGGGTGCCCGCGAGCAACGTCCAGCCGCGGTCGGCGATCAGCGGTCCGCGGTGCCGCCCGAAGCGACGCCTGCGCCGACGTCGCTCACGCGAAGCACCCTGGGCGCCGACCAGCTGCAGGCGACCGTCACCTTCGATCCGCGACGCGGGCTGCCGCGCTGGCTACGCGCCATCCACGACGTGCCGCTCTGGCCTGGGGCGGACGGTGCCGACACGGCGCCGGCGGCCCTGCCGGCGGGCAGCACGTACGTCAAGCCGCTGGGGCCGTTCGTCGATACCCGCGTGCAGGTTTACTTTCCCGGCGACGGCGATCACCCGGCCGGACAGGCCTGGGTGGACACGAGCGCCGTCGAGCCGAGTGACATCCCGCCGTGGGTCGCTCCGTCGGCTGGCACGCCGTCGTCGCTGCCCGCGCCGCCTCAGCGGGTCGGCGATGTGCCTGCGCCCGACACGACCGCGGTGCACGTCGCGATCGTTGACGACGGCTCGGGCCAACTCCTGTATGGCGAGGATGCGTTCGCCCGAGTGCCCCAGGCGAGCACGACCAAAATCGGCACCACGATCGTTGCCCTCGAACGCTCGCCCGATCTGGGCCGACGCATCCGTGTGACGGTCAGCGCCACCGCTATGGCAGCCCGCGACGGCTCGTCGACGATGGGCATCGAGCCAGGCCGCACGGTTTCGCTGGACACGCTGCTGCACGGCATGATGCTGCCCAGCGGCAACGACGCGGCCGAGCAGGTGGCGCTCGCGTTGGCCGATTCGCGCGAGCAGTACGTCGGATGGATGAACGACGAGGCCGCCGCGCTGGGGCTGAAGGACACCCACTTCGTGAATCCCAGCGGCATGGACGCGGCCGGCCACTATTCGAGCGCGTACGACATGGCCGTGCTCGCCCGCTATGCGATGCGCAACGCGACTTTCCGCGATCTCGCGAGCGCGTCGCGCTATGCGGGCGACGGCTTTCCGATGCAGAACCTGAATCGGCTGCTCGACCTGTACCCCGGCGCTGACGGGGTGAAGATCGGCTTCACCGATGCCGCCCAGAAGACGATCGTCGCCTCGGCCACGCGGGACGGTCATCGCGTGTTCGTCAGCCTGATGCACAGCCAGGACCTCGTGGGCGATTGCACCGCGCTATTCGACTGGGTGTGGCAGACGTTCGCGTGGTGAATCCTGGTGTTGCGCTCGCTGCGGGTGACGTCTTGCCGAGCCGCGGAGGAGACGCCGATCCGCTACTTTGAGGACTTCGTCGAGGGCCAAGCGCTGGAACTGGGCAGCGTCGGCTTCACCGAGCAAGGCATCATCGATTTCGCACGTGAGTTTGACCCCCAGCCGATGCACACCGACCCCGAGGCGGCGCGCAGCTCGATCTACGGCGGACTGATCGCGAGCGGCTGGCAAACTGCGACCGGCTACATGCGCATGCTGGTCGACACGGTGATGCGCGACAGTTCCAGCATCGGCTCTCCGGGCATCGAGAATCTGCGCTGGCTCAAGCCCGTCCGCCCAGGCGACACGCTGCGCGGGCGCTTCACCGTGCTCGACACCAAGCCGTCGCGGAGCCGCCCCGATTGGGGCATCGTGCGCTCGCGAGGCGAGATGCTGAACCAGCAGGACGAGGTGGTCATGCAGGTCGAGGCGGTCAACTTCTTCGGCCGCCGGTCTGACGGGAGAG
>Ga0066710_100000669_pt1 | contig 22017 bp, 22 predicted proteins | sample GraSoiAngelo_159_FD_79666 | JGI IMG/M metagenome (GOLD analysis project Ga0066710, IMG submission 79666) | Grasslands soil microbial communities from the Angelo Coastal Reserve, California, USA - 14_1009_16_40cm | ecosystem: Environmental > Terrestrial > Soil > Grasslands | place: USA...
GCGAATGCCTCGAGTCACCCGCCAGCACGAGCAGCAGGTTCGCGAGCGCATCCTTGGCGCTGCCCTGCGTGTCTTTGGCGAGCGCGGTTTCCACCACGCGACGATGCAGGACATCGTTCGCGAGAGCGGACTGTCGGTCGGGGCGATTTACACGTATTTCAAGAGCAAGGACGAACTGTTCCTGGCGATCTGCGACATCACGGTCGACCAGACCCTGGCCAGCCTGGCAGTCCGATTGCCGGCCGGCTCGTCGATCGCGGACAAGATGGCCATCGCAATAGGCTTCTTCCTGGACACGGTGGATGCGTTCACGGCCATCGGTGGCGGGCCGTCGTTCCTGGTGCACGCCTGGGCCGAGGCCGAGCAGGAGCCATCGGTCCGCGAGATGCTCGTCCGCCGGCGCGAGCAGATTGTCACCGTGGGCCGGATCCTGCTCCAGGAGGGCATCGCCCGTGGCGAGCTGCCTGGCTGGATCGACGTCGACGCGCTCGCGACGGCGTATTCCGCGCTGCTCGACGGTTTGACGCTGGTCGGCCTCGAAGAAGGCGCGGGCTACCGGCGGGCGGAGACGGAACGAAGAGCAGTCGCCATTCTCGAGCTGCTACTCGCCGCGGCCAGGACCGAGGCGCCCCCGCGCGTCAGCGTGCCGTCAGACCCCTACGTGCCCGCCTGGATGGCGCAGCCGACCCCGGACCGAAAAGCGAGCTAGGCGCGTGTCGGAGGGATCGCCGGGGGAGGCCTTCATCCAGACGGTTCGGGGCCGTGTCGCTTCCGAGGAGATCGGCTTCACCCTGCCGCACGAGCACACAGCGATCGCGCTGTGGCATATCCAGGGCCGCTGGGACTACTGGGAGCTGTCCCGGGACGAGTCGATCATCGAGCCCGAGCTCGCCCGTTTCCGCGAGGCAGGCGGCAGTTGCCTGGTAGATGTGACGCTGCCCGGCGTGGGCCGCGACCCGGAGCGCCTCGTCGGCCTGTCGGAGCGGACCGGCCTGCACATCGTCATGGGTTGCGGCTGGTATCGCGGGGCGCATTACCCGGCCGAGGCGCTTATCGACCGGCGCTCGGTCGACGACCTGGCCAACGAGCTGATCCGGGAAGCGACTGACGGGGTGGGGGACACCGGCGTCAAGCCCGGGATCATCGGCGAGGTCGGCACCGACAAGCCGTGGGTCTCCGCCCTCGAGGAGCGCGTGCACCGTGCCGCGGCAAGGGCCTCTAGCGCGACCGGCCTGGCGATCTCGACCCATTCGGTCATGTCGCGGGTTGGCCTTGCGCAGCTCCGAATCTTCGAGGAAGAGGGCGCCGATCCCTCGCGGGTCGTCGTCGGCCACGCCGACTCGTATCCTTCGCTCGAGCACTATCTCGAGATCGTCCGACGCGGCGCCAACCTCGAGTTCGACTTCCTTGGCATGAGCTTCACGCCGATGGAGCGCCACGGCGAGGGCCGCGTGATCGAGCTGCTCTGTGAGTTGCTCTCCGGCGGCCACGCGGACCGCCTGCTCCTGTCACAGGACGTGTGCCACAACAGCCAGCTCCAGCGCTACGGCGGGCACGGCTACACGTACCTGCACGAGACGTTCCTGCCTCGCCTTCGCGCCGCCGGCGCGTCGGAGGCCGAGACTACGAAGCTCACGATCGACAATCCCCGACGCCTGCTCTCGCGAAGTGTGGCGGCGGCTAGCTCTGGAGGGTCGCTTCGACCGACAACTTGACGTTGCCCTGGAGCGCTCGTGAGATCGGGCAGCCGTCCTTGGCGCCCTCCGCGATCTCGCGGAAGCGGGCGGCATCGATGCCGGGGACCACCCCGCGGACCGTCAGCGCGGAGGAGACGACTGTCCATTTGTCGAGCTTGTCGAAGGTCACTGTCGCGCTGACGTCGAGCCGCGTCGGCGGGCTGCCCGCCTTCGCCAGGTCGCCCGAGAAGGCCATCGAGTAGCACGCTGCGTGAGCTGCCGCGAGCAACTCCTCGGGGCTCGTCCTGCCCTCGGCGGACTCGGTGCGCGACGCCCACGTCACAGGCAGGTCAGAAAAGGCTTTGCTGGTCGAAGCGCTGACGACACCGGAGCCCGAGATGAGGTCTCCCTCCCAGCTCGAGTCGGCGCGGCGGACGGCTGCCATGGCGTTCCTCCTGTCGTGATTGCTGCGGCCAGATGGTCCCACAAGCTCCGGTGGAGCCGTCGTCGATCGAAACCGGCGCGTCGACGCACCAGCCTGCCGGTGACTGGACGCACCGGCGCCGAGTGCCAATGGGAGTCGTTCGCACGGCTGCAGTTGGGTTGGGTCATGTCGGCCCGGGGCGCGAATCGGGAAACCAGCGTCAGGCGCCGGTACCTTCTCTTGCCGTGACACCCCTCGGACGGCTCATTCCGCCGCTCAGGGATGCTGCTTATGGTCGGAACACGCCCCTGAACCTGGCCGATGATCGGCACGGGCGCCCCGCGAGCTCGAACCCATGTCATTGCGCGCTCCCCGCCTCCTCCTCGTTGCCGCCGCCTTCGTCGCAGCTGCCGCGCTCCCCGCGAGCAGCCCGATCCCAACGTCGGCCACCGACCTCACAGTCGGCCAGGCGGAAAGCCGGATGGTTGGCCTGATCAACGCCGACCGAGCGAAAGCCGGGCTCGTAGCGCTGCGGACGGACGGGCGGCTCATGTCGATCGCCCGCGCGCGTTCCCAGGACATGGCGACGTACCACTACTTCAGCCACACGGAGCCCGACGGTCAGACGGCCCAGAGCTACCTGACCGCGGCAGGCGTGGTCTGGTACGGCTGGGGCGAGATCATCGCCTGGAACAGCGGGTACGCCACGCTCGCCGACTCGGCCAACGCCGCCAACTCCGACTGGATGGCCTCGAGCGGCCACCGCGCCATCATCATGTCGACCGGGTTGAACTATTTCGGGATCGGCCTGGCGACCGATCCCTCCAACGGCCACCAGATCTGGACGGGCGTCTTCATAAAGGGCCCCGACAAGACAGGTGCCTGGGCAAGGATGGGCGCCGCTCAGACCCCAGGTCCGCGCACCTCTGCCGGGCAAAGAAGGATCTCGCTGACCTGGCTGGGCGGAGACATTCGCCTGCAGGTGCTGACGGCTGGCTTCTACTCGTATCAGCTTGCGCGCAAGGTCGACAGCGGGGCGTGGAGCGTCATCGTGTCGGCGACGACGGCCACGTCGACCTATCGCTACCAGGCCGTCGGTCATCGCTACAGCTATCGCGTCCGGGCGCGCGACCGGGCAGGCAACTACGGCGCCTGGTCGGTCCCGATCTCGTTCTCGATCTGACCCGCGGCCCCGTCTGCAGCTCAGACGGCGACCGCCTTCCTGAGGGCCCGGACGAGCGGGCGGTGAGCGATCGTTCGTGGGAGGACGATGCGGCGAGCGTCGCCGAACCGGCGATGTGCCTCGAGCGCCTCTGACAGGCCATCGACCAGGCCTCGTTCAGCCAGTGGGTCGAAGCCCTCTTCCCACCACAGGCCGATGATCCGCAGGACGTTCGTCCTGCGGTCGATGCGCGGCTCGATACGCCCGACGATGCGATCCCCAAGCAGCACCGGCAGCACGTAGTAGCCGTGGCGTCGTTTGGCGGCCGGCACGTAGACCTCCCAGATGTAGTCGAAGCCGAATAGCCGGCGAAGGAGGTCGCGGTCCCAGACCAACGGATCGAGTGGCGCGAGGAACGCCACGCCGGGGACGTGACCTCCCGGGCCGGCGCCTCGCTCGACCTCGCGTTCCGCCTGCGACACGAGGTCCAACTCCTCGCGAACGACGTAGCGTTCGCCTCGGATCCCCTCTACCGCCATAGCGACGAGGTCGCCCGACTCGATCAGCTCTTGCCGCAGAACGCCGCGCGTCGTCGGCCACGGTTTCGTGCCGTTGGCCGCTGCCGTCGCACTCGCGGGCCCCAGGCCGAGCCAGATCTCGGCCTGCCCGCTCGCGCCCAGCAGCCCGTGCGCGCGGTAGCGGGACAGCACGCGATGGCGCAGCTGGTCGCGCTCGGGTATCCGGGTTGCCAGCAGCTCACCCGGGAAGAGCCGCTCGACCAGGTCGTAGACGCGGCGGTTGCCCTCCCGCCGGCTGAGACCCAGGATGCCCGCCTCGGCGAGGGCTTCGAGAATCGCCCGGACCTGGTTCGTCGGCCGCCAGTACCAGTCGATCGCAGCCCTCGGCTCAACGTCCGTTGACGACAGCGGACCGACGCGCCGGATGCGCTCGAGCAGCTCCGCCACCAGGGGGCTGTGCTCGTCGAAGGTGCTGCCTTCGTGGCGGGCGCGACTGCGGTCCCACGTCAGCCGGAACCATGGCATCTCGGTCGTGGGCAGAACAGAAAGCCCCTTGTTGTACGACTCGTACAGCCGCCGTTCCTTGTAGAGGAGTGCGTCTGTCCAATCCCGGCGATAGCCGGCGATTCGCGACAACAACACGAGATCGTGGTTGCGCCCGGCGATGTCCAGCGGATCGAACTGGAGCGATCCGAGCCGACCCATCACGGTCATCACGCTCTCGGGCGCGGCCGGCAGCGAGCGCGGCGGCGCAAGGAGGTGACGCAGCACGAGAAAGCGCCGCGCGACGGCGGCGCTGATGGTCAGCGGAGGGGCCACGGGCCGATCATACGGGGACGAACCTGTCAGGAAGTGTCCGCATCTCCGGTGGCTCGATGCCGGCGCCCGCTCCCTCCTCGATCGGGACAAGCAGGGAGACGGGGGTGCCACCGCGCCCGCTGCGATGAAGGTGCAAGGTTGGCATCACCGCCCTCGGTCGGCTTGCGAGCCGGGAGGCGGCAGGATGGTTCGGTCGGCCCGACCGTCGGTCGTCGCTCGCGTGGCGTCCCAGGTTTGGCCGGACCGTGGACGGTCCGGAGGTGTGCCATGCGCGAGCTCAGCTTGTCCGACGTCCGGCTCCCAACCGTCAGGATGCGTGAGGTCAAGATGCCGGATATCAAGCTCCCCGAATTCAAGTTTCGCGAGGTCAAGCTGTCGGACGTGAAGATGCCCGACGTCAAAGTGCCGGAGGTGAAGATGCCGGACGTTCAGAAGGCGGCCGCAAAGGTCACGGAGGTCAAGCTGCCGGACGTCAAGCTGCCGGACGTGAAGCTGTCGGACGTCAAGCTCTCGGACATCAGGCTGTCGGACGCGCTGAGCGCGCTTTCGTTGCCCGAATTGAAGCTGCGCGACCTTCCGGACCGATCCGACATCATGGCTCGCCTGCCCCAGCGCGAGGCCTCCTCGCCCGTGCCGTTCATCCTCGTCGGCGCCATGACGGGAATCCTTCTCGGGTTGTGGCTCGCCACGCTGGGACCGACCTCGGACTGGATCCGAACGACCGCCGACGACCTGCGGACCCGATTTGATGCCTGGCGGGCCGGCACGGCAGACGCCATGGGCCAGCGCATGGACGAGTATGTGGCGCCGACGCCTGTGATGGACCCTGACTACACGATCGGCCGATCGCCTATGGACCAGTCGTCGATCGACGGCAACCCGACCGGGGAAGCCTCCGCCTCGGAGTCGCCTGAGTCGCAACAAAGCGGCTCGACCGTCTGACCTTCGAGCCTCCGAACATCGTCGGGCGGCAGGGTACCGCCCGACGATCCTTTGGTGAGCCTGGTTCCCTTCAACTCGACGCGGCAGGAGTGTCGCCGGCCGATGTCAGTCGGGGGACGGCGAGGGCGACAGCGCCAGCGATGATCCCCAGAACGATCAGGGCCAGTCGGAACGTGTCGGAGAAGACGAGGTTGAACGCGGCGTCGGCCGAGTAGGCGCCCGGTCCCGCGATCGCCACCGCCAGCACGGCGGCCACGAGGCTGAGTGGGAATTCGAAACCGCCCTGCGTGTTCCAGAAGCCCTTCGGGTAGTGGACCTTCCCGATGATGACGATGGACTGGGCGACCAGGAAGGCGGCCACCAACGGCGTCAGGAAGCCCAGGGCAAAGAGGGCCCCACCGATGAATTCGGTTGCGGACGATATGGCGGCCCAGAATTCCTGCGGTTCGAAGCCCATCCTGCCAATCGCCGTGCGCCAGCCGGTCGGCCCCGGACCACCCCACCAGCCGAGGACCTTCTGGGCACCATGGCCGAAGAAGATCAGGCCGATGACAACCCGAATGAGGAGAAGAGCGAGGTCTGCATTCATCGAGAGCTCCAGTGAAACGTCGCGCACGCAGTCCGTCTGCCGCGCCTGCGGTATTTCCGCTACAACGTTACTCCAATACTAGTTGCAGGCGCAACGATAAACTGCCACGAGAGCCAGCGGCGGCGAATGGAATCGCGACGGCGGCGCCTCAGGGCCGATAGGGCAGCCTGCCGGATGGACACGTGGGCGTTCCATCAGTACGCTCGCAGTCCTTCGATCGACGGTCGGCTGGTAGGGGAGACGACTCGAGTGATCATTCGGCTGTTGCGCGGGGGGCTCCCGTCGGAACGCAGTCGGCTCCTTCTCGAACGCCTCCGGACACCTCCGGCTGAAGTGACATCGTCCGGCGGGCCACTGTCATTTACGTATGGCTTCCGCAACGAGCCCGATCACCTCTCCTTTCTCGCCATTTCTTCGTGGCGCGAGTTCTCGGACATCGGCGATGCCGGTGGCGGGACAAGCGTGAGGCGACCCCAGGCTCCTCTCGGCGACCTGGTGGATGGCGTCCAGATCGAGCACTACGAGCTCGTCGAGGATTCGCCCGGCCTGCCGATCCTCGACGGTGCGGTTCTGGGGCTCGTCTGGGGCCGCATCGCCCCCAACGCGGAGGGCGCGGCTCACGACATGGTCCGGCAGGTCCGGGACGAGATCGCGCGGGCCGGCGTGCTCGCCCTCCACGTCGGACGGCGGGTGGTGGACAACAGGTCCGAGATCGTCGTCGTGGCGTTGTGGAGCTCGCGAATCGCCCTCCACGCGTTTGCCAAGGGCAGAGCGAGTGGAACGATCAACCCTGAATTCCTGAAGCTGATGACCGAGTGGCGGTTCGAGACCTACGACTGCCTTGGGCCGGATCGCTTCCTCGTTCCGGGCTCTGGGCCGGCCGTGCTACTTGCCGACGACGGGGGGCGCTATGTAGACGCCTCGCCTGGCGTCGAGGCCCTTCTCGGGGTGCCCGGCGAGTTCATCCTCCATGGGCAGCTGGAGGACATCACCCCGGAAGAGAGCCGCGCAGAAATCCGGGTGGCCTGGCGATCCTTCCTCGAGGCCGGGCATCAGGAGGGTACGGTCGTCCTTCGGCGCCACGATGGAACGCGCCTGACGGTGAAGTTCCGGGCCAGGGCCAACTGCCCCCACCCGGGCCTGCACGCTTCCCTGCTGTCGTTACCAGGTGACGACTCCCTTGATGGACAGCGGCTCGAGCAGGTCGTTGCCGAGGCCTTCGAAGGCGCCGAGCTTGCCCCCGGGCCCACGCCCGTTCCCGCGACCGCCTGATCGGAGGTCATGGTGATCCAGGTTCGCTCGATCAGCGACGCGGATGAGCGCTATCTCGAGTGGATTGCCGGCGATTGCGCGCAGGTGCTGGGGGGCGACGTCGAACTGAGCGCGCTACAGCTCGCCAGCAACGCCGAGATCGTGCTTCGGTTGGCGTACCGCCTGGGCTCGGCGACGGGACTGACGGAGGGTCGGGGCCCCAATCTGATCGCAGCCCACGTCGACCTGCGGCGACACCTCGTCGAGGATCGAATCCGCCTCGGCTTCAGGAGTCTCGTCGCGCCCTGACCGGCAGGGCGTCGTCGGCATCGCCGACTGGCTCGGCGTGCTTCGACCGGCTGGGCCTCGCCGACTGGCTCAGTGCCGCTCCGCTCAGGCGTGCGCGAGCGGAGGAGCGGCCTGGTAGCTCGAGGGCAGCGGCGTGCCGGTGGCCGCCGTCTCGATTTCGACGATATCGGCCCGCATGGGCGCCAGGAGCCCGAGCAGTTCCCCCTGCTCGGCCTTTGGCACTGTGAACGTGTCCAGCGTGGCGACAAGATCCTCGACCAGCGCATCGAACTCGGCCGCGGTCACGCCCATGCCCGTATGCGTCTCGCGCATCCCGCGGCCTCCGTAGGTGCACGGGCCGCCGGACGCATCGCACACCTGATCGACGAGCATTGCCTTCAGACGGGGGACGTCCGTTCGAGCAAACTTGAGGTTGATCCGGCCGTCGCCGGCGGCCCGCCCAACGAAGGCGTCGATGACCGCCACGATCGCGTCCTTACCTCCGAGCCGCTCATACAGCGAGCTCTGCACGGCTCACACTCCTTCCCCTGAGCGCCGAAAACGACGTCGACCTGACTCTACGCCTGCCTTCCGGGCCGATCAATCCTCCTACGATGTGCCCAGGACAACCACTTGCGCCAAGTGCAAGTAACGACCGATTCGGACCCGCAAACGCCAGCTTCAATCCGGATTCTTGCGGCTGATGGCAGGAATCGGCGTCGGCGATTGGAGAGGGGCACTTTCTTGCGCTCGACTGGCCGCGGGTCAAGCTACGGCGAGGAACGCGCGCACCTGGGGCACGATCAGGTCGGAGCGCGAGAAGGCGCCGTAGTGGTCTTCGCCTGGCAGCACGCTCACCTGCGCGTGGACGGGCAGGGGCGGCATCGGCTCAGGCTTCTCGCGTTCGCCCCAGATCGCGAGCATCGGTTGCATGAGGTCGCCCAGTCGCTTGTCGATCGGCTTGACCAGCGTGAGAGAACGCCACAGGGAAGCCATCGCCTTGGGGTCCGCACGGCGTAATGCATTCGCCCACTCCGGGCGGCCCTTTTCGATCAGCTCCGTCTCGACCGTAGTCATGCCTTGCTTGCTCAACCGTGCGGCCATGCTGCGGGCCATCTTCATCGGGGGTGGGGCGACATCTCCGAAGCCCACTGTGTCCGCCGACGCGCCGACAATGGCGATCGCCTCGACGCGCTCTGGATGAATAGCCGCCGTGGCGAGCGCGACATCGCCGCCGCGCGACCAGCCCAACACGGCGGCCGATTCCAGCTCGAGGTCATCGAGGACGGCCGTGATGTCGTCCACCTGTGAGGTCGTCAGATAGGCCTTGGCTCCGGTGGGGCGGTCGCTTCTGCCATGGCCGCGGAGGTCCACCAGAATGAGCTGGAATGCGTCGGCGAGCGCTTCCGTGTAGCCCGTCATCCGCCACGACTCGGTCGACCCCATGCTCCCATGGAGCAGGATCAACGGCCGACCGGTCCCGACCAGCTCGTAGTAGATGCGCAGTCCCGACCCGCGTGCGATCCCCATTGCGCGATAGGGTAGGGCTCAAGCCGAGCGCGAGCCGGGCCGCAGCAGCCCAACCCGCAAGAATCCCCCGCTCTCAGCCCTGCGGTGCAGGCGCCCGCGGCTGCCGTTTCACCGGCAGATCGTCATAGCGCTTCCAGCGATAGATCGCGGTCGATACGCCCCAGCTCAAAGCGAAGATCGCGATGATTCCAACGCCGATGATCCCGAAGTCAAGCTCGCCGACCCAGTCCCAGATCCCACCCTTCAGGCCCAGCTTGTCGGCAAGGATGCTCAGCACCTCGACTCCGCCGATGCCGAACGCGATGAGCACGGACACCAGCGTGATGTTGAGGTTGTAGTAGAGCTTTCGGATCGGCTTGACGTACGCCCAGCCGTAGGCACCCAGCATCATGATCCCGTCGGTCGCGTCGACCAGCGACATTCCCGCCGCGAAGAGGGCTGGCAGGATCAGGATGTAGACGACGGGAATGTGGTTCGCGCCCGATGTGGCGGCCAGGCCGAGGAGGGCCACCTCGCTCGCCGTATCGAACCCGAGCCCGAACAGGATGCCGAGCGGGTACATGTGCCAGCTCTTGCTGATCAGTCGCAGCATCGGCCGGAAGATCCGTGCCAGGAGCCCGCGGTTGTTGAGGAAGTCCTCGAGACTTTCCTCGTCGTAGCTCTCCCCCGCCGAGACCCGCCGGAACATCCGGTAGATGTCGATCAGTACGACCAGGTTGATCAGCCCGATGACCAGGAGGAACGCGGCAGACACGGTCGTTCCGATCAAGCCGCCCACCTCCCGGAAGGTCGGGATGTCGCTGATGATGCCGGCGGATATGGCGATGAGCACTGATAGCCCAACCACGATCGTCGAGTGACCGAGTGAAAAGAAGAGGCCCACACCGACCGGACGCTGCCCGTCCTGCATCAGCTTTCGTGTGGTGTTGTCGATCGCGGCGATGTGGTCGGCATCGACCGCGTGCCGAAGCCCGAAGGTGTAAGCCAGGAACGCTGTCGGCAGGAGGATCGGATACGACGCGGATGCTACGAGCGCCAGTGCCCACGCTGCGAGATTGAAGGCGAGCAGGAACGCGTACACACGGAAGATGCGGTTGCGCAAGTCGCTCGAGGTCCTGAGGAGGCGGATGGCGGTGGAAAGCATCGACTTCTCTTCGGTGGTCGCTGTCGGTATGCTAGCGGCCGGCAGAGCTTGCTGCAAGAGGTTGCATTAGCATCAGGCTGCAGTCGGGCCCAGCTCGTACATGGCATGATTCGCCGGAGATGTCGCCTCGGATGACCGTTCAACGCGTATCCAGATCGTCTCGATCGACCGCCTTCAAGGAGGTCCGAAGCCGGCTCCGGTCGCGCGGCCTCCGCTGGACGCCGCAGCGCCGCGCGCTGATCGACGTCCTCAGCGCAACCGACGGCCACGTCACCGGCGCCGAGCTCGTTGAGCTGTGCCGCGACCGCGACCCGGAGACGACACCGTCCACGGTCTACCGGACACTCGAGGTGCTCGAGGAAATCGGGCTGGTCAAGCACTCGCACGGCCGCGATGGCCGCCAGGAGTTCCACATCGCGCCCGCGTCGGAGCACGGACACGCCATCTGCGAGAACTGTGGCGAGGTTCGGGAGCTGTCGGAGGGTGACGTCGCCGGCCTGGTTGGCTCGCTTGGCAAGCGCGGATTCGCGGTCGACCTCTCGCACCTGACCGTGGGCGGACTCTGCCCGCGCTGCGGGAATTCAGGAGTGCCATTGGCCTGAGCAATCGCTATGCTCGGCGCATCGAGGGAGGAGGAAGGTGCACAGGGATCAGAAGCTCGAAATGCTGCGCAGGGTTCCGCTGTTCGCGGGGTGCCCGAATCGGGACTTGCACGAGATCGAATCGCTGGCCGACGAGGTGGAGGTGCCGGCCGGCAAGGTGCTGATGCGCCAGGGCGACACGGCGCAGGAGTTCTTTGCAATCGTCGAGGGTCATCTCCAAGTCGACCGAGACGGCAAGTCCGTGGCGCGACTCGGGCCGGGCGATTTCGTGGGTGAGATCGGGTTGGTAGACGGCGGCCCGCGAACCGCGACCGTTACCGCCGATTCACCCGCGCGCCTGCTCGTCATGGGGCGTCGCGAGTTCCACTCACTTCTCGACGGCCATCCCGGGATCCGGCTCGAGGTGCTCGAAGCCCTCGCAAGGCGCATTCGAGGCCTCGACGGCCAGGCGGTCCACTAGACAGCGGCTCGCACGGAGCGCCTCCGACCTCACCCGAGGTCGGGTTCATACCTGAGTCAAACGCCGGACTCGTCCCCCTCCTCGGGGGCGTTTGCGCCCAGCGCATCCGCGATTGCCTTGATCGCTTCCCGCTCGAAGTTGCTCACCTTCTCGCCGCCGATGCCCAGAACGCCTCCCTCGCGCGAAACTTCAGCCACCTTCTGGGCTACCGAGAGATACCACGCGCGAACTCGGGCGGCCTCCGAGGGATCGGCCTGCACGTCGAGGATCGCTCCGGCGCGGCGGGCGGCCTCGATGCCGGCCATGTACAGGTCCGAGCGATCGGGCGCGGGCAAGCCTCCCGCCAGCCGTCCGTACGTGTCGCCGACGACGGCGCCGAGCAGTCCGATCGGGGCATCAGCGGCCGCTTGCTCGACCAGCTGGATGAAGGCTCCGAGCTCCGACTCCGACTGACCTGCGGAGCCGGCCGTCGATGCGACCGCGCGGGCGATCGCAGGCGCTGCCTCGACCAGCGCGAGCCACTGCTCCTGGGTGAACGCCTGCCGATCGGTCATCGATACCTCCGGTGCTGTCGTTTTCGCCGGGACGTCTGACGCCTCTTATCGCGCTCGGTCCATACGAGCTGCCGGCACGACGTCCTCCATGAACCTGCGGAGGCTGGTCATGTCATCGAACGCGACCTGGAAGTGGCTGACCCCGACATCGACGAGCCGCTCGATCTCGCGGATGGCATCCGCGGGTCTCGGCCCGAGCACATGGAAGAGGCTGTCCGGGTAGAAGCTGTGTTTGTAGGTGGGCGCAAAGGTATCAGGGTCGTCCGGAAGAGAAACCTGGACGCCGGCAGTCAGTCCGATCTCCTCGAACGGCCTGCCGATCGTCTCGCAGTGGCGGCGAAGCGTCTCGTAGGGCTCGCGGTAGGTTGTGTCCCACGGGCCGTCCCAGTTCCACGAATCCGCCAGCCGCGCGGTTACGGCAAGGGCTTTCGGGCCGTTGGTGCCGACCATGATCGGGATGGGCGGATCGGGCCGCGGCTCGCAGTAGGCACCCTCGACGCGGTACCACGTGCCGTGGTAGGTCGCGGGTGACTGGGTCCACATCGCGCGCATCACCTCGATCGCCTCGGCGAGCTGTGCGACGCGCACGCCGCCGCTCGGGTAGTCGTAGCCGTAGGCGCGGTATTCCTCCTCGTGCCAGCCCGCTCCGATTCCCAGAATGAATCGGCCGCCGGTCAGCTCCTGGAGGGATGCCGCCATCTTGGCGAGGAGCGCCGGGTTCCGAAAACTCTGGCTGAGCACGAGGTGGCCGTAGCGAAACCGCGGAAACGCCGCCGCCAGATACGTCAGGACCGTCCAGCCCTCCACGCTCCGCTCGGCGCCGAACTGGAGGTGATCAGAAATCCAGACCGTCGAAACCTGCTCGGGGACCAATTCGAGGACAGTCCGGTAGTGGGCCATCCGATCGACACCCTCGGGCCTCGCGGGGAAGCCCTGCAACCCAAAGTCCGCGTCGGCCATTTGCTCCTCCCGCCGGAGTGAGGCGAGACGTGTCAAGCGAGACCTATTGTCCTCGTCCGATGGGGTCGTTGACGGTCCGGGCCGTAATTCCGATAATGGCACTCGGGATTACTGAATCCACTCCCAAGACCACCCGCGCAGGCACGGGCTGCGCCCAGGAGTGCAATGACCGCAACTCGCGAGCTCGTCAATAACGACCGATCGAAGTTCGACTTCAAGGACGACATCGTCTACCTCACCGAGACGAAGCGCGGCCTTACGCGCGACACGGTCGAGGAGATCAGCGCGCTCAAGAACGAGCCGGAGTGGATGCTCAAGTTCCGGCTGCGGGCCTATGACCACTTTCTTCAGCGGCCGATGCCGCAGTGGGGCGGCGATCTCGGCCACATCGACTTCGACAAGATCGTGTACTACCGCAAGCCCTCCGAGCGCGAAGAGAAGTCCTGGGATGACGTTCCCGAGAAGATCAAGGCGACATTCGAGCGACTGGGCATTCCCGAGGCCGAGCGCAAGTTCCTCGCCGGCGTCGGTGCGCAGTACGACTCGGAAGTCGTCTACCACTCGGTCCGTGAGGAGCTGTCCAAGATCGGCGTCGTCTTCATGGGCACCGACCAGGGCCTCAAGGAATACCCCGAGATCTTCGAGAAGTACTTCGGGACGGTCGTGCCGCCGGAGGACAACAAGTTCGCCGCGCTGAACAGCGCCGTCTGGTCCGGCGGTTCGTTCGTCTACGTTCCCAAGGGCGTCGAGGTCCCCCTCCCGTTGCAGGCCTACTTCCGTATCAATGGCGAGAACACAGGCCAGTTCGAGCGGACGCTCATCGTGGTCGACGAGGGCGCAAAGGTCCACTACATCGAAGGCTGCACGGCGCCTATCTACGCCACCGATTCACTGCATGCAGCGGTCGTGGAAGTCATCGCTCTCCCGAAGTCGAAAGTGCGCTACACGACCATCCAGAACTGGTCGAACGATGTGTACAACCTCGTCACGAAGCGCGCCCACGCTCACGAGAACTCCACGGTCGAGTGGATCGACGCGAATACCGGCTCTCGGCTGACGATGAAGTACCCGTCGATCTACCTGCGCGGCGAGGGTTCGACGGCCGACATCATCTCGGTGGCGGTCGCTGGAGCGGGCCAGCACCAGGACACGGGCGCAAAGGCGATCCACCTGGCACCGAACACGCGCTCACGGATCGTTTCGAAGTCGGTTTCCAAGGACGGCGGACGGGCGACCTATCGCGGCAACCTTCGCGTGGCTCCGGGAGCGACGAACGTCGTGGCCAGTGTGCGCTGCGATGCCCTGATGCTCGATGACAAGAGCCGCAGCGACACGTATCCCTACATCGACATCCAGGAAGACGACACGACGATGACCCACGAGGCGACCGTCGGCAAGATCAGCGCCGAGCAGGTCTTCTACCTCATGTCGCGCGGCTTGACGGAGAACGAGGCCCAGAACCTCATCGTCCAGGGCTTCCTCGAGGTCTTCACCAAGGAGCTGCCGATGGAGTACGCCATCGAGTTCAACCGCCTGGTGAAGCTCGAGATGGAGGGTTCGCTCGGGTGACGAGCCCGACCGCGAACGCGGCCGGGACCGGGGAGCCGACAACGAGCCAGAGCGCGGCCTCGGGCGAGGAGGCGGTCTCCACGGCTCGGCCCCGACCGGCCCGAGCCGCCCGCCGCGGCCCCGCCGACCTGCCGTTCACGTTCCCGGACGTCGGGCTGGCCAAGGCACTGGCAGCGGAGCGCTCCGAGCCGGGGTGGCTGCGTGCCGAGCGGATCGAGGCGGCCAAAGCGTACGAGGCGCTGCCGCTCGAGCCCAACCAGCTGTACACGACCTATGTCGACCTCCGGGCGGCCGACCTGTCGAGCGCCCGGCCATACATCCGGACGGCTTCCGAGCCGACCGCGCGAGGCTCGGATGGCGTTCCTGACGGTGTCGCCGCGTTGATCGAGCTGCGCGAAGACGGCGTCACGAGTCTTGCTCTCGCGCCAGAGGCACGTGCCGGCGGCGTGATCCTGGAGACCTTCGCGGCCGCCCTCGATCGAGATCCCGACGGCCTGCGCGCAGCCCTCGAAGGCGGCAAATCGCTGCCGGGGAACGACAAGCTGGCCCAGCTCGCGCGCGGCTTCTGGAACCAGGGTGTCCGGCTGGTGGTGCCTTCGGGCGTCCGGCTCGAGCATCCGGTCGTCGTGCGCTGGCAGGCCGGGGTTCCCGACCGCGCGCTGATCAGCCGAACGCTGGTGCAGCTCGGAGCCAGCGCCAGGGCGTCGCTCGTCGAGGAGCTCATGCCGAGTGGTCCGGACATCGAATGCGCCGAGGGCGAGCCAGTTCCCCAGAGCCTGTTCAGCGGCACCCTCGAGGTTTCCATCGGCGACGGGGCGGAGCTCGAGGTCGCCAGCATCCAGGACCTGCCGCTCGGAGTCAGCGCATTCCAGCACCGGCACGGGGTGATCGGTGAGGGAGCGACCCTCCATTGGGCGCTGGCCCAGCTCGGCGGTCGGGTCATCCGGAGCCGCGTCGACAATCGTCTCCAGGGCGACCGGAGCTCGGTGGAGCAGGTGGAGATCGTGTTCGGCTCCGGCGACCAGGTGGTCGACTTGACGTCGTACACCCGCCACATCGGCCGCGATACGACAGGCAACCTGTTGTCGAAGGGGGCCCTGCAGGGCGCGGCCCGGTCGTACATGAAGGGGCTCATCACCATCGAAAAGACGGCGATCGGCACCGACAGCTTTCTCGGTGAGTTCGGGATGAACCTGTCGCGGCGCGCGCGTGCCGTGGCCATCCCCAGCCTCGAGATCGACCAGCCGGATTGCCGGCGGGCAATGCATTCCTCGTCGGTCGGTCCGATCGACGAGACACAGCTGTTCTACCTGGAGAGCCGCGGCATCCCGCCCGACGAGGCGCGCAAGTTCATCGTCCTGGGCTTCCTCGAGCCGGTCGTCGCTCGCGTGCCCCTCGCCGAGGCGCAGGATCGACTGCGGCATCTCCTCGAAGCCAAGTGGGCAGCCAGTGCGGAGACGGTCCAGTCGTCCTCGGCGGCGTGAGGCTGGTCGACCTTCTGGCGGTCGAAGAGGTCCCACCCGGGACGATGAAGATGGCGTGGGTGGACGGGGCCGATCAGGTTCTCGTGGTCAATCTCGCTGGCGACATACGCGCCTTCCAAGGCATCTGCAGCCACGAGTATTTCGAGCTCGACAAGGGCTTTCTCACGCGTGACTCGCTCACCTGCGCGCTGCATCTATCGCGATTCGACCTCGAGACCGGCGAGCCGCTCGATCCGCCGGCCGAAGTGCCGATCGTGCGGTATCCCGTCATCATCGAAGGCGGGCGCGTCCTGATCGAGGTGCCCGAGGGCCCGCTTCCGGTCAACGAATAGGGCTCGATAAGCCGCGGGCAAGAGGACGCCTTCAGATTCCTAACCGTGGACGCACGCAGGCTCGGCCGCTTCGTTCGGGCGCTGCGGATCAGGGAGGGCTGGCGCCAGGCGGACCTGGCGGCGCGGGCGACCGTCAGCCAGGACATGGTCTCCCGACTCGAGCGTGGAAAGGGCGAAACGCTTGCCTTTCCGGCCCTGCGGGCGATCCTCGGCGCGGTCGATGTCCAAATCCCCGGTTACGACGTCCGCTGGTCCCGTGGGATCCCCGAGACCGTCCTCGACGAAGGCCACTCGAGGCTCGTGGGTGCGACGGCGCTATTCCTCGAGAGGAGCGGCTGGACGGCAATTCCCGAGGTGACGTATTCGCGCTACGGCGAGCGCGGATCGATCGATCTCCTTGGCTGGCACTCGGATCCCTCGCTCGTGCTTGTCGTCGAGGTGAAGACGGAGTTGGCGTCGATCGAGGCCATGCTGCGCAAGCTCGACGAGAAGGTCCGGCTCGCCCCGTCGATCGGGCGCGAACGCTTCGGTGCGGCGGGTCCAGCGTTGGAGGGTCCCGTTTCGGCGATCCTGGTTCTCCTTTCCAGCACCATCGCTCGGCGGCGCGTCGCGGGGCACCATGCGGTGCTGGATCGGGCGCTTCCTGCTCGGTCAGACGCTTTGAGGCGATGGCTGCGGAAGCCATCCGGGCGGTTGGCCGGAATCCTGTTCCTGCCGCTTACGCACGAGGTGCGTGGTAGGCGGCGCGTTCGCGTCCGTCGATCTGCATCGAGGGTACCTGCCGACCCTCGCTGAGCGTGGGCAGGGACAGAAACTCGGGAGGCCGCGCCTTCGGATGCCCGTCGAGCTGTGCTTGTCCGCACCGGGTGCGTAAGTGGTCCCACAGACGGCCGCCGAGGACACGCCCAGGACGCGAGACCAGGTCACACCTCGGATGAGCGGGCGAGGGCATGGACCGTGTCTCGCGTCTCGGCATACAGCGCCCGGAAGGCTTCGAAGATCGGCTGGTACGCGGCAGACGCTGCCGGATCTGGCTCGACCACCGAGGCGATCTGCACCCACTGGCCATCCAGTAGCGAGGCATCCGGGATCACTCCCGTTGCCAGGCCGGCCAGGAAGGCATCTCCGTAGGCGGCGCCGATCGCCTGCTCGGGAAGCATCTGCGCGACGCCCAGTACGTCCGAGACGATCTGCAGCCACAGCCTGTTGAGCGTCCCGCCGCCCACCGCGACGGCCCGATGAATCGGTGCGCCCGTCTCGCGCATGACCTCCAGGTTGTGCCGAATCGCGAAGGCCACTCCCTCGAGGAGAGCCCGGTAGGCATCTGCCCGGCTGTGCGTCAGGGTGAGGCCGGTCATGACCCCACGCGCTTCGGGGTCGAACAGAGGCGTCCTCTCACCCGACAGATAGGGCAGGAACAGCAGACCGCGGGCGCCGGCGGGTGAACGAGCAGCTTCTTCAGCGAGGACCGCGAAGGCCGACAGTCCGCCGAGCTCCCGCGCCTCGGTCAGCTCGCGAGCAAGGGTGTCGCGGAACCAGGCTGTTGCCAAGCCCCCCGTCGCTAGCCCGCCGGCCAGCCCGTATTGGCCCTCGAAGCCCCCGGCCGTGGCCCAGAGATCCGGATGGTCGAAGCGCTTGCCGGTCACCAGGAACAGGAAGCCGCTGCTGCCGTACATGACCATCAGGTCGCCGGGTCTTACCACGCCGACGCTGATCGCCTCGGCCATGGCGTCCGCCCCGCCCACGGCGACGGGGGTCCCGGCGTGGAGGCCCGTCTCGCGGGAGGCGGCAGCGGTGACCGCGCCCAGGATCTCGGTGGTGGGGCGGACGGGTGGCAGCTGTTCGGCCGTCGCAATGCCCTCGGCAAATCGATCGGTCCAGCGCATGGCCCCGAAGTCGATGAGCGGACCGCAATGCGACGCGGTGTGGCGGTCGATCGCGACCACGCCCGTCAGCCGAAACGCAAGGTATGAGGATGCCGTCAGGAAGCGGGTGGTCCGTGCGGCCAGGTGCAGCTCGTTCTCCCGAAACCACAGGATCTTGGGCCCGAGCGACTGGCTGCTCAGGCGATTGCCGCAAAGCTCGCGAATCGACTCCCGGCCGTAGCGCCGCTCCAACTCCTCGATCTGTGGGCCGGAGCGCGTATCAACGCCGTACAGGATCGCCGGTCGTAAGGGCCACCCGAACTTATCGACCGGCACCAGGCACGGCCCAAGCGCGCTGACAGCGACGGCGCTGATTCGATCGCCCTGCGGGACCTTGCCGTTGAGCTCGCGCGAGATCGAGCAGACCTCGCTCCACCACACGCCATCGGCGTCCATCTCGGCCCATCCGGACCGCGGCACTTCGATCGAGTGACTTCGGCGGGCCTCTGCCAGGACCGCGCCGTCCGGCCGGCAGAGGACTGCCTTCGAGGTGGTGCTGCCGACGTCGATGCCAAGGAGCAGGTCGGCCACAGTCAGGCCCGGGCCGGCTGGTGACCGCCCGTGCGCATGCCTGGCTGCGGCTCGCGCTCCCGCAGGCCGAAGCGCTCCTCATCGGGCCCGACGGCGCGCCCATCGAGCCGGGCGACGACGTGCTCGCCGATCGCGGGACCGTGCTTGAAGCCATGCCCGGAACCGCCACCAACCAGCCAGACATTGTCCCAATCGGGGTGTCGGTCGATCAGGAAATGGGTGTCCGGCGTGGTTTCGTACTGGCACACCCGGGTCTCGACGATCGGTTGATCGGCAAGGCCCGGGAAGCGCAGGGCGAGATAGCGCCGGACGACGTCGATGCTGGAGGAATCGACGACGCGATCCTCGCTCGAGGGATCGAATGGCGGCCCCTCCCGGTCCGGGCCGATCTTGAAGCCACGCTCATCGTGGGCCGGCACGCCCCAGAACGCCTCGTCGTAGTCGACCCAGGCGGGCAGCTTATCTGAGCGGAATCGGCCATCGCCGGCAGCCGGCCCGATGTAGATCACGTCCTGTTTGGTGACCTTGATCAGGCTGCCAACGGCTTCTGGAAACAGACCCGGCAACCACGGACCGCAGGCAAATACGAAGGTCCCGGCCACGATCCTCTCGCCTGCGCCGTCGACCACGTCGAGCAGCCGATGGCCGTCCGTCCGCCCCGGCCGGACGTCTGCCAGCCGGAACGTCCCGCCCTCACGGCCGAACTGGCGAGCCGCGGCAGCCACGCCCCGCCGGGCGAGCAGGAAGCCTGCCTCGGGCTCGAACAGGGCGAACGACAGCGAATCGAGGCCGACCTGCGGCCAGCGCGCGCCGACCTCTTCGGGCGAGAGGTGTTCGACGGGGATATCGAGGGCAGCGAGGGTGCGATAGGAGTCCGCCTCGAAGCCGTCCCGGCGACCAGCGAACCAGAGGACACCCGCCTGGACGAAGATCTGCTCGGCCACCTGCTCGCCCAGGGCGATCCAGTGCTCTCGAGCCCGCCGCGCCCAGCGCGAATAGAACGGATCTGTTCCGTGTGAGTTGCGGATGATCCGGTTCTCATCGCCGGAGGTGGCTCGCGGATGTCCGGCGCCGAAGGCGTCCACCAGGATGGTCGAGCGCCCGGATCGACCTGCCAACAAGGCAGTCCAGGTGCCCATCGTCCCAGCGCCCACGACCACGAGGTCCGCTCGCCGTTCCGTGGTCCTGCTCACCGCGTCAGGGTAAGGGCGGAGGCCGGATCGCCGCTCATCGAGTCGCCGCTGATCGAATCGCCGCTGATCGAATCGCCGCTGATCGACCCGCCGTTGATCGAACTCACCGCTGCCCCCCGTCAGGCGGGCAGGATCGTCCCGATGCCCCGTGCCTCCGCGGCCGCCAGGATCGCGTCGCCGAAGATGACGTCGGCGAGGCCGACCCCGAGGTGGCTGACGACGACTCGACCCCTGGCAGGGCGCTCGATGCCGTCGCGGATTGCTTCGCCCAGAGTGGCCGTCGGATCCGGGTAGCCGTCGAACTCTCCGGCATCCCGGTTCGCCAGGAACTGACCTCGTTCGTCGACCAGGAAGAGCGCCGCGTTGCGTGCAACGTCCGCATGACAGTAGGTCGAATAGTCGATCGGCACGACGAGGTTATCGGGCGCGAGCCAGTCCTCGGTCATGATCTGGCGCGTCGAGTTCAGGGTTGCCGCGGTGACGACGACGTCGGCGTCGGCGATTGCTTCCTGAGCGCTGCCGGCCACGTTCACAGACCCGATGCCGGCTGTTTTCTCGGCATCGTGTGCGAGGCTCTCGGCACGATCAGGATGTCGATCGAACAGTCGCAGGTCAACGCCCGGCAAGGCATGGCCGAGCACCGGCAGGTGGCTGTGACCCTGCTTTCCGGCTCCGATCAGGGCCGCTCGCGGAGAACGTCCCTCGAGGGGCGGTGCGAATCGGCTGATGGCGACGCCCGAGATCGCGGCCGTGCGCTGAGCGGTGATCGGACCCGCATCCAGGATCGCTCGAGGCACGCCGGTGGTCGCGTCGTTGAGCACGACCAGCCCGTGCAGCGCCGGTAATCCGGCCGAGTTGTTCGTGGGGAAGCCGAGGATCCACTTGATTCCGAGGAGCGCCGGCGCGCGGTTCGAGCTGCGCAGAGAGGCGGGCATGGCGTGGGCGAACGAGCCGGCTGCCTCGGGATGAACCCCGATCTTCGGGGGCAGCTCGGCGTCCTCGATCAGGGCAACCATCGTCTGCTCGGCTAAGTGGAGCCGTTCCTGTAAGTCGGGCATTGCTGCTTCGACGTCCGCCGCCGACAGATAGCGAAGGGGCTGGGGCGGATTCATGACCCGAGTGTAGGCGAGAGCCCGGGTCGCGGACCGTTGGTAGCATGGACCGCCCAGCACCACCAGGGAGTCAGCCCACGAGCGCGCCCAGCGATACCCGGCAGAGCCTCGAGAACCTGAAGCTCGAACGCGATGCGATCGCCTTGTACGACGCGCTGGCGTCGATCGAGAAGGACCGTCGCCGCGCCGCCGCGTTCCGGACGATTGCCGGAAACGAGCGGCGCCACGCCGACATCTGGGCGAGCAAGCTCCGCGAACGGGGCGTCGACGTGCCACCGCCCGACGGCCCGCGCCCGCGCGTACGGCTGATCATCACCCTCGCCAGGCTATTCGGGACCAACGCCGTTTCGGACCTGGTGCGCGCCCTCGAGGGCGACGAGGAAGACGCCTACGACGCACAGAGCTCCCCCGAAGTGCAGTCGATCGCAGCCGACGAGCGCGAGCATGCGGCGATCTGGCGGCGCCTCGAACTCCAGCGCTCAGGCGACGCGACCGCCGAGGTCGTTGCGGGCCGCGAGGAGGCCACTGCCGACCGCGAAGGGGCGGCCAGGCGGAAGCCCGTCGAGGAGCACGAGGGCCCCGGCCTCCGGGCGGTCGGCGAAATCCTGCGCGACGAGAAGTGGCACCGAGCCGGTCAGTCGGGCACCCTTCGCGCAGTCATCTTCGGAGTCAGCGACGGGCTCGTCAGCAACCTCTCGCTGGTGATGGGCATCGCCGGGGCGTCCCAGCAGAACAGCTTCATCCTTCTCGCGGGTATCGCGGGACTCCTGGCCGGTGCATTCAGCATGGCCGCCGGCGAATACGTTTCGATGAAGGCCCAGCGGGAGCTCTATGAACGGCAAATCGCCCTCGAGCGAGCCGAGCTGGAGGCCATGCCCCAGGAAGAGCAGGCCGAATTGGCGGCCGTCTATCGCTCCAAGGGTTTCGCGCCGGACGAAGCCGCCCGCATCGC
>Ga0066710_100000670_pt1 | contig 22012 bp, 19 predicted proteins | sample GraSoiAngelo_159_FD_79666 | JGI IMG/M metagenome (GOLD analysis project Ga0066710, IMG submission 79666) | Grasslands soil microbial communities from the Angelo Coastal Reserve, California, USA - 14_1009_16_40cm | ecosystem: Environmental > Terrestrial > Soil > Grasslands | place: USA...
GATCTGATCGCTGGACGCTCGGAGCGCTAGAGTCCCACCACGCGAAAGCGCGCGGAGCGAATGCGGTAGCGCTTGTTGATCCCGATCGCCAGCACCGTCATGCGCTCGATGGTGCGGGCCGCCTCCAGTTCGCCGGAGTCGACTGGACGCAGGCCCGGGATCTTCGCCGCCAGCTCGAGGGCGCGGGAGCGGGCGGCTGGCGAATCGCCGCAGACGAACTCGTCGCAATCGAGCGGCTCGTCGAGGGTGGCGAGCGTGGCGGCGGGGAGGGTCTTGAAGGCCGCGGCCATGCCGACGTGCTCGGGCAGAAGACGACGCAGGTGCTCGCACGCGGAGCCTTCGGGCACCTCTACGAGCCTCGGGACGCCTTTCTCGAACGCCACCGGGACCGTGACGTCGATGAGGACCGATCCGCTCCGGAAGCGCTCGCGGCTCGCCTGCAGCGTCGCCGCCGCGTGGGCGAAGGGCACGGTCAGCAGAACCAGATCGGACCGCGCGATCGCGTCTTCGTTGGTCGCGGGCTCGATGGACAGACCCTCGTGCCCCTCTTTGAGCGCCCTGACGACCTCTCGCGCGTGAGCGGCCTCTCGCGATCCGACCAGGACGGCGACGCCCGCCGCGGCCAGGCGCGCGGCGAGGCCGCGCCCTTGCGCGCCGGTTCCTCCAACGATGGCGACTTGCATGATAAAAGACCCTCAAGGAGACACCCATGGCTGTCGAGATTCCCGACCGCTATCGTGACCTGTTCGCCAAGCCCGCCTTCGCGCACCTCGCCACCCTCATGCCCGACGGCACTCCCCAGGTGACGCCCGTCTGGTGCGATCTGCAGGACGGCCTTGTCCTCGTCAACACCGCCAAGGGGCGGCAGAAGGACCGCAATCTCCGCCGCGACCCGCGCGTGGCGCTGGCCATCAGCGATCCCACCAATCCGTACCGCTACCTGCAGATCCGCGGCCGCGTGGTGGAGATCGACGAGAAGGGGGCCGACGCGCACATCGACAAGATGGCCAAGAAGTACCTGAACAAGGACAAGTATCCCTACCGCCAGCCGGGCGAGGCGCGGGTCCTCTACAAGATCCAGCCCGAGCGCGTCCAGGGCAACGCGGAATAGCCGGGACGCGCCCGCCCTGCCTCAGCATGCGACCCGGCCCTGGCGTGGCCGGACCAGGTCGGCGTACGCCGCGGGCAGGAACGCGAGGCCGAGCACGCTGCGCGTGACGACAAACGTGAGGTGCGCGGCGAGGCTGAAGGCCAGCAGACGCGGCTCGGGGGCGTAGCGGCCGAAGAAGAAGATCCACGCCGCCTGCGTCGTGCCGAGGTGCGCCACCGTGATCGGCAGCGCCGCCAGCATGAAGATCACCGGCAGGAAGGCGAGCATCGGCCAGAAGGGGATCTGCAGGCCGAAGGCATGCGCGGCCAGGTAGTGCAGGCACAGCGAGACGAAGAACATCGGCGCCCGCAGGAGGACCACCTCGAAGTACCGGCGGGCCGGCGCCAGCCGGAACGTCCGCAGCAGCGCCCACTCGCGCGGGGCCCCGAGCCATCGCGCATTCTCGTGCGCGCGGCCGGCGCGCGTGTAGGTGAACACCGCGAGCCACACCAGCGCGACACCAGGCGGCACCCACAGCAGCTCGCGGGGCACCGCTGATCGGATGGCGAGGATCCCGATCGTCGCCCAGGCCACGAGGTGCATGTACTCGGTGAGCACGAGGAACAGCACGGTGCTGCCGAGCTGCAGGAAAGGCGATCCCAGCCGGCGGCTCAGGTAGGCCGCGAGCGCGCCGCGGCCCGCGTTGGCGTTGAAGAAGGCGACCACGTACGAGGCGGCGCGCACGGGGAGCAGGTCGCGGTACCGGGCCGGCGCGTGGAACCAGCGGATGACGACGGCGAGGACCAGGGTGTCCCAGCAGAAGTAGAAGACGGTGTTGGGGACCATCACCGCCAGGAAGCGCGGATAGTCGGCCTGCGCGAGAGCGGCCAGCAAGGGCTCCAGGCGGATGCGGCGCAGCAGGACGGCGAAGATCGCGAGCGTCGCCAGGATGGCGGTGATCCGGCTGGTCAGGAGCCGGGCGAGCGCGGTCCGCCATGGGCCTCGGCCGGCCGCTGGCTGCGACAGGACGCTCATCGGAAGAGGTCCTCCTCCGGCCGGCGTCGCAGCTCGCGCGCCGACCCGTCCCCGATGACGAGGCCGAGGTCCGCCGCTCCCGTCACGACCGCCACCGGCACGCCGCGCGTCTTTCCCATCACCAGCTCCGCGGCGGCGGCCAGCTCGTCGGCCACGGCGATGGCCGTGGCCTGCAGCCGGTGGCCATGAGGGTCCGTCTGGCCGCGATAGTCCAGGATCGGAGACAGCCCGGCCAGGCCGATCGCGACGTTGGTCTGTCCCTCGCGCCACGCGCGTCCGAAGGTGTCGGCGACGATGACGGCGACCGCGCAGCCGAACCCGGCGCTCAGGCCGTCGCGAATCCGGCGCGCCGACGCATCGGGATCCTCCGGCAGGAGCGCCGCCCATCCGTCCGGCACGTTCGAGGTGTCCACCCCGGCGTTGGCGCACACGAAGCCGTGCCGCGTCTCCGCGATGAGGACACCGCGGTCCATACGCACGATCCGCACGGCCTCGCGCAGCACCAGCTCGACGACGCGCGGGTCCTTCCCGCTCGCGGTCGACCACTGGCGGGCGATCGCCGACGGCTCGATCGTGTCCAGGCGAGCCAGGCGCCCCTCGGCCTTCGATACGATCTTCTGGGTGATGACGAAGACGTCGCCCACCGTCACGTCCAGGCCTGCGCGTCGAACCCCTCGCACGACGAGGGCGGCGAGGTCGTCTCCCGGCTTGATCTCGGGAAAGCCGGGAAGGCCGACCAGGCGCAGCGTCGGGACCTGCGTACCGATGCCGGCGTTGATGGACATGATCTACGGTGACGCGCCTTCGATCCTTCTATCATGGAAGGGATGGCCAACGACGACGTCGACGTGGCGCGGCGCTATCACGAAGCGACCAAGCACAGCTACTCCAGCGTCCGGGCGAGAGGTGAGCCGCTCGACTGGAGCAACCAGCCGCTGCCGTTCAAGATCTTTCCCGACCTCCCGCCCATCGCCTTGCCCCGCGACTTTGCGGCGAGCGGGGTGTCCGCGCTGGCCGCGATCGCCCGGCAGGTGCGGCGGATTCACTCCGGTGCCGCAGACGACGGCGAGCGCGTTCCCTCCCTGCGCCAGCTCGCGTACCTGCTCTTCTTCTCGGCCGGGATCACCAGGCGGCGGCAGGGCCCGGGCGGGGAGGTGGGGTTTCGCGCCGCCTCGTGCACCGGCGCCCTTTACGAGATCGAGCTGTACGTCGTCTGTCAGGACCTGGACGGCCTGCCGGCCGGCGTCTATCACTTCGGCCCCGCCGATTTCGCGCTGCGCGCCCTGCGCCGAGGCGATTTCCGGCAGGCGCTGGCGGCGGCGACGGGCGACGAGCCGGCCGTGCGGCATGCGCCGGTCACCATCGTCTGCACCGGCACGTACTGGCGGAACGCCTGGAAGTACCGGGCCCGCACGTATCGACACTTCGGTTGGGACAACGGGACGATCCTCGCCAACCTGCTGGCGGCCAGCACTGCCCTCGACCTGCCGGCCGGGGTCGTCTGCGGGTTCGTGGACGAGACGGTGAACGAGATGCTCGGTCTCGACGTCGAGCGCGAGGTGTCGTTTTCCATGGTGCCCGTCGGTCACGTGAGCGCCGCGCCGCCCGCGGCGCCGCCGCTCGAGCGGCTCGACTTCCGCACCTTGCCGCTGTCGCGCACCGAGGTCGACTACCCGGTCATGCGCGAGCTGCATGCAGCCTCGGCGCTGAGGGCGCCCGAAGAGGTGGCCGGCTGGCGGGCAGCCGCGCGAGGCACGGTGCTGAATGCGCCGGCGGCCGTCGAACGCCGCGGGCCCGGGATCCCGTTGCCGGCCGAGACGCACGAGGCAGCCGGCGACGCGTTCGAGGAGGTCGTCCTGCGCCGCGGCTCGACCCGCCGCTTCCAGCGCGGCGCGGCCTGGAGCCTGCCGCAGCTCTCAGCCGCGCTCGGAGGAACGATGCTCGGCATCCCGGCGGACTTCCTGGGCACGCTGGGCGCCTCCGCGCTCATGCCGCTGCTCAATGACACCTATCTGATCGTCCACGCGGTCGAGGGCTTGGCTCCCGGCGCTTACGTCCTGCACCGCCCGTTCGAGCTGGAGCTGTTGAAGGAGGGCCTCTTCCGCGACGAGGCGGGCTACCTCGGCCTCGAGCAGGACCTGCCCGCCGACGCGAGCCTGGTCGTGTTCTTCCTGGCCGACCTCCGCGCGATCCTGGGCTCGCTCGGCAACCGCGGCTATCGGGCGGCCCAGCTCGAAGCCGGGATCCTCGGCGGCAAGCTGTACCTGGCGGCCTACGCGCAGCGGCTGGGGGCCAGCGGCCTCACGTTCTACGACGACGACGTGGTGGATTTCTTCTCGCCTCATGCGGCCGGCAAGAGCGCGATCTTCTGCATGACGCTCGGCCGCCCGATGCCACGCCGGCCGACGTAACCCGGGCCGCCCGGCGGCAATCCTGGCGACGTGGTCGGATTCCCGCTGCGGTCAGAGCTGCCGCCTCAAGGCGACTAGCTGGCGCAGGTTCGACCAGATGGTGGCCAGGTTGCGCACCTTCGAGGCCCCGGCCAGGCGCGGCCGCACCTCGATCGGCACCGCGGCGATCCGGCAGCCGGCCCGCGAGGCGCGGACGATCAGCTCCAGCACGACCGCCCAGCCGCGGCCCGTGGACCGCAAGGGGAAGCGATCGAGGATCGCGCGACGCAGCATCAGGATCCCCTGGAAGCGCGGGATGCGGCCGAAGAGGAGCCGCTGGACGAGCCGTTCGCACCCGGAGAGCAGACGCGCGACGGCCGATCCGCCCGGCTGGGCCAGATAGCCGAGGGCCAGGTCGTGGTCGGCCATGACGCGGACGAAGCTCGCGAGCAGCGAGGCCGCGAACTGGCCGTCGGCGGGGAAGAACGTGATGAGGTCCCCTTGAGCGGAGCGAAGGCCGGTCTGATAGACGCCGCCCAGGCCCTGGTTCTGCGGATGGTGGACGACGCGAATCTCGGGAAGCCCCGCCGCCAGGCGGTCGGCGGTGGGGGCGGTCGCGTCGCGGCTCCCGTCGTCGACGATCAGGACCTCGAAGGACCGGCCGATCCCGGCGAGCGTGGCGTGGATCTCGCGGACGACGGGCTCGAGGCTCCGCGCCTCGTTGAATGCCATCACCACGACGGTGACCGAGACCGCCCCGGGGGCGAGGCCGGCGGCCTGGGCCAAGCGCTAGCCTCGCGGGCGCAGCGGCCGCGCCGGCACCCCGGCCACCACCGTGTTGGGCGCGACCTCGCCGGCCACGACCGCCCCGGCTCCCACCTGCGCGCCGCGGCCGATGCGGGCCCCGGGCAGCACCACCGCTCCCACCCCGAGGTCCGCGTCGTCCTCGATGACGACCGGAAGGAAGTCGAGCGTGCTGTGCAGGATCGGCTTGTCCAGCTCGTCGAGACGGTGGGCGGAGGTCACGATCTTGACGCCCGGCCCGATCCCGACGTTGCGGCCGATGGTCAGGCCGCCCGCGGAGTGGAGGAAGCACTGCTGGCCGATCCAGGTGCCGTCGCCGATCGTCATCTTGTTGCGGTGGTATCCCTTCAGGATCGTGTAGTGGCCGACGTACACGGCGCTTCCGATTTCGATCGTCTCCGGATGGAAGACGAGCACGCCCGTCTCGAAGACGACACCCTCGCCGAGGACCGCGAACTGCTCGCGCGAGAACGCGCCGGTGCCGTGGCTGCGGGCCATCCCTAGCTCACCGCCGCGGCCAGCCGCGCGGCGACCTGATCGACGTCGCGGTCGCTCATCCGCGGATGCAGCGGCAGGGCGAGGCTCTGGCGGAAGGCCCGGCGACTGTTGGCGAGCGGCGCGGCGGGGGGAGAGTGCCGAGGCTGCGCGCTCAGCGAGTAGGTGCCGAGAGTGGTCTCGATCCCGTCCTCGCGCAGGCGCAAGCGGACCCGGTCGCGGTCGATCCTTTCCTGGAGCAGCACCACGTAGGACTGCCAGACCGGCCGAGTGCCGTCCCGCCGGACCGGCCTCCGGACGTCCTTCACGCCGGCCAGCGCCTTATCGTAGCGGTCGGCCAATTCCGCGCGGCGGCGGATGGCGGGCTCGAGGCGCTCCATCTGGGCCACCCCCAGGGCGCCCTGGAGCTCGGTGAGCCGGTAGTTGAAGCCGGCCCGCTCGAAGCGGCGGCTGTCGCCGGCCTCGACGCAGCCGTGGTTGCGCAGCTGCCGGACGCGCTCCGCGGTCGCCTCGTCCCGGGTCACGACCATGCCCCCCTCGCCGGTCGTGATCACTTTGCGGGGATGGAAGCTGAAGCATCCCGCGTCGGAGAGCGTGCCGCACTTGCGGCCTTGCTCCTCCGCGCCCAGCGCGCACGCGGCGTCCTCGACGACCTTGAGCCCGCGCTCGCGGGCCAGCTCCAGGATCGGGCCCATCTCGGCCGGCTGGCCGAACAGGTGGACGGGCAGCAGCGCGCGGGTGCGTGGCGTCAGGGCGGCGCGGAAGTGGCCGGCGCCGGAGTTGAACGTCTCGAGGTCGACGTCGACCAGCACCGGCCGCGCGCCGGCCAGCTCGACGACGTTGCCGGTCGCCGGGTGGGTGAAGTCGGGCACCAGGACCTCGTCGCCGGGCCCGAGGCCGAGGGCCAGGACCGCGAGGTGCAGGGCGGCCGTGCCCGAGCTGACCGCCACCGCGTGCGGCACGCCGAGGTAGGCGGCCACCCGCTCCTCGAACTCCCGCACGCGGGCGCCCTGGACCAGGAAGCCGTCGCGCAGCACCCGGGTCACGGCCTCGATCTCGGCGTCGCCCGTGTCCGGGATCGTGAGCCGGATCAAGCCGTGCCCTGCTCCCGGTACCACTGGATCGTGCGCTGGAGGCCCTCGTCGAGGTCGACCTTCGGCTCGTAGCCGAGCAGCCGGCGCGCCTTGTCGATGTTGGGGACGCGCAGCTCCACGTCCGCGTACGGCCACTTCACGAAGGCGAGGCGCGACTTCGAGCCGCTGATGCGGATCACGTGCCGGGCCAGGTCGTAGATCGTACAGACGCTGCGCGGGTTGCCCACGTTGAAGGCCTGGCCGACGGCCTCCGGCCGCTCCAGGCCCAGCAGCACGGCGTCCACGATGTCGTCGACGTAGCACCAGGCGCGGATCTGGCTGCCGTCGTTGTGGATCTCCAGGTCCTCGCCGCGGAGCGCCTTGACCACGAAGCGGTGGATCGCCCCTTCGCCGACCTGGCCCGGCCCGTAGATGTTGAAGGGGCGGATGGAGAGGGCGGGCAGGCCGTGCTCGATGCGGTAGTTGTGGGCGAGGTGCTCGGTGGCGAGCTTGCTGACGGCGTAGGTCCAGCGCGCCTCGCCCACCGCGCCGAGGCTGGTGACGTCGCCCTCCGTGACCCGATAGGCGTAGGTGCCGAAGACCTCGCTGGTCGAGAAGTCGATGAAGCGCTCGATCTTCGCCTCGGCCACTGCCGCCTCGAGAAGGTTGTAGGTGCCGATGAGGCTGACCTTCATGGTGGTGACCGGCATCCGGCGCACCGTGTCGACCCCGGCGATCGAGGCCAGGTGCACGACCATGTGGCATCCCCGCATCGCCTCGCGCACCTGCGCCGCGTCGAGCACGTCCCCCTCGACGAGGCGAAGCCAGGGATGCTCCACGAGCCCGCTCTGCCGCAGAGGCTTGCGGTAGCCGTTGTCGAAGACGACGACCCGGTTCGACTCCAGCAAGCGGCGGCAGAGCGCCTTGCCGATGAAACCCGCCCCGCCGGTGACGAGCACCTGCCTGTCGATCATTCACTTAGGACGGGGGGGTAATTCCCCATGAGCACCCCCCGCGCGCATTCGCGCTCCCCCCCATGTCGCTCGCTCGCGAGTCAATCCCTCGCTCACTGCTTTTGCTGGGCCAATTTTGACCGACTTGCCGCGACCGGTAAAGGTGAGCCGGCGCTACCGCAACTCGAGGTCCAGGTCCCTGCGCACGTAGGCTCCGTCGGGCCCCTCGAAGGAGACCCGCAGGCGCGCGTCGCCGTTCGGGGCGGCGTCGACCGTGACGCCCGGGACCGCCTGCGGCCGCCGCGGCCCGCGGACGCCGACCGCGTAGGTCCGTCCGGCCCGGCCGTCGAGGACGAGCCGCAGCCGGCCGCCGTCGGCCCGCGCCCGGAGGATGCGCAGGCCCTGGCTGGGCTGACCCCGGCGCGGTGCCTCGACCGCCATGTAGACGCCCGTTCCCTCGTCGAGGCGGAAGACGACGCGATGCGTGCCCGTGACGTCCAGCTCCGCCTCCAACCGCTGCCCGTCGCCGAGCCTCGCCGGAGACACCGCCGCGGGCCGGCCGTCGACGTCGACCGACCGCACCCGCGCGTCGAGCGGGAAAGCGGGCGCGATCCGCACGCGGACCGGACCGTCCCCGCCGCGCCGGACGACGGTCACGGTCTCCTCGCTGCGCCGGCGTTCCAGCGCCAGGTCGAGGCGCGCTTCGCCGACGGCGACGTTGCGCAGCTCGGCCCGTTCCCAGTCGGCCGGTAGCTGCGGCGCAAACGTGAGGGCGCGGCCGCCGCCGCCCGCCTCCAGGCCGAACAGGCCGCGCAGGACCGGGGAGACCACCATCGCCTCCGACCAGACCTGGTGGTGCGAGGAGCGCGTGAAGGGCGCGTCGAAGGCGCCCGAGAGCAGCTCGGTGACGTACCCGAGGGCGTTGTCGAAGGCGAGCAGGGCGTTGGCCATCGTCGCCTGATAGCCGACGTGGGGGCGGCCGTAGCGATAGGCCCCCACCGCCGTCCAGCCGGTGAAGAGCGGCCATACCGAGCCGTAGTGGTAGGAGAGCGGGTCGTAGAGGTGGCTGCGCTCGGAGAGGATCCGCTGCCCCCAGTCCGCCGCCAGCTCGGCCCCGCCCAGATGATCGATCTCGGACTGCGCCCGCTCGTCCTCGAGCGTGTGCCACCACGCCGGCACCGCGGGCAGCGCCGTGTCCTCGTCGACGAAGCGGGCGTCCTTCAGCTCGTCCATGCGGGCCTGCCGGCGCTCGCGGTCCGGGCCCGGCTCGGCCTCCCGCCGCTTCTCGTCGGGCCGCTTCGTGGCGAACCCGTAGAAGCCGCGGCCGGCCAGCCAGTACGTCTTCTCCATCGCCGCGCGAGTGCGGTCCGCCCAGGCGCGGGCCTCCCCGGCCAGCGCGGCGTCTCCCACGGCGTCGGCCATCTCGGCCAGGCCCCGGCAGGCTTCGATCCACACGCCCTGCATGTAGATCTCCTCGTGGGGCGGGTAGAGCGCGCCGCCTTCCACCCAGCCGTGGCCGAACTTCGTGTTCTCGACGAGGCCGTTGCCGTCGGTGTCGGTCGCGGCGGTGAAGTGCCACGCCTTCACGATCGATTCCCACGACTCGCGCACGTAGGCGAGGTCGCCGGTGGCTCGGAAGCGGTCGGCGTGGACGGCGACGTAGAGGGGCGTGGCGTCGGCGCTGTTCCACGGGTACGGGTAGTCGGTGAACCACGGGATGAGGGAGGCGCTCTGCGAGATCTCGTGGGGGATCTTTCCGTCGGCGCGCTGGAACTTCTTCAGGAAATCGAGGGCGGTGCGGACGGTGCCGAAGTCGCCTTCGGCGTCGAGGGCGAGGGCCGTCCAGAGCGCGTCGCGGCCGAAGAGCCAGGCGAACCCCGGCCGCTCGCTCTCGCCCGAGGTGCGGAAGCCGGCCAGGAGTCCGGCGCCGAGGAGCGGGTTCGTGGCCAGCCCCTTGTCCATTCCCACCTTGGCCCACGCGAACGCGGTGTCGAGCCGCTCGTCGGGCGTCGAGACCGAGGCCGTGCGCTCCTGCAGGGCGTGGTAGTAGGCGACGTTGCGGCCGTAGAGGGCGGGCACCGAGGCGAGCAGCCGGTCGTAGTCGGCGCGCGCCTTGTCCTTGCCCTCGACGCCGCCCACGAACAGTATCGGAAGAAACTGGGTGCGCATGCGCTCGCGAGACACCTCGACCACGAAGCGCAGGGGGGCGTCCCGCGGCTCTTCCTGATAGGGCATGACCGACGTGTCGGTGGCGCCCGGACAGCCGATCACGGCCACGAAGCGCTTGCTCTCCTCGGTGATCGTGTAGAGGTGGGCCTTCTCGTCCCAGCCGACGTTGCCGGTCATGAGCCCGGCCGGCCACATGAGCCTCAGCCGCGGGCGGAACGACCCGGTGACCGTCATCGGCAGCGTGCTGTCGACGTCGAGCAGCATCACGGCCGCCGGCTCCTCGAGCGGCGCGAACAGGACCTGGCGCACGGTGAAGGCGGGATGGGAATAGGTGAGCGTGGTGGCCTCGGGGCGGGCCTGGATCGACGCCACCACGTCCGACCCTTCGATGTCGAGCGGGTAGCCCTCCAGGCGGAAGGACAGCCGGAAGTCGTCGACGAGCTTCAGCGGGTAGACCCAGGCCTCGAGGCCGCGCGTCTCGTAGCCGAAGAGCGCCGAGCGCCGGCCCACCACGTCGAAGAACGCCCCTGAGCGCACGGGCCGCTCCAGCTCCAGGCCGCTCTTCGGCATCGGGAACCGCGGGACGAACGCTGGGGGCAGGGCCGCGGCCAGGGGCGGAGCGAACAGGACGAGGAACGCGCCCGCCGCCAGCGAGGATCCTTCCCGGCGCGCGCCCCGCATCGCGCCGGAGATTAGGCCGCCGGCTCGGCCAGGGTCAAGCGGAGGTTACAACTCTGTCGATTGGTCGACGCCGGTGGCGGCGAAGACGGAGGACATCTCGGCGCGGGCGATGTGGATGAAGTGCTGGACGACGACCGGGTCGAAATGGCTGCCGCTGTCCATGATCAGGCGCCGCAGCGCCTCCTCGCACGGTAGGCCCGCCTTGTAGGGCCGCGCCGCCACCATCGCGTCGAAGGCGTCGATCACGCTGACGATGCGCGAGCCGATCGGGATGTCCCGGCCCCGGAGGCCGGCCGGGTACCCGCTGCCGTCGTACTTCTCGTGGTGATGCAGCGCGAAGAGGCTGGCGCGCTCCAGTCCCGGCACCAGGCGCAGGACCGCCCAGGAGAACTCGGGATGCATCCGCATCACCCGCCACTCCTCCGCGTCGAGCGGGCCGGGCTTGCGAAGGATGGCGTCCGGGACGCCCACCTTGCCGGCGTCGTGCAGGAGAGCGGCGACCTCGACGTCCTCCAGGCCGGCCTCTTCGAGCCCCAGCTCCCGCCCGATCCGCACCGCCCATTCGGCGAGCCGGGTGCTGTGCACGCCCGTGTTGAGGTCCTTGAGGTCGAGCATCTGGTTGAGCGCGCAGATCGTGGCCTTTTTCGTGCTCCGGACCTGCTCCTCCAGCTCCTGGACCCGCAGGAAGTCCCACGAGAACGGAGCCCGATCCTCTCGCGGGCTCACCATGAGCGACGCCGCGGTCACTGGATCTCGGACCAGTCGATGGCCGAGGTCGAGCAGGTGTCGGGGACCGGGTACTTGGGAGCGTAAGGCCAGAGGGAGCGTCCGGCCTGGATCGCCTGGTAGAAGTCGACCCGTCCGTAGTTGAGGTCGTAGGTGAGCCGCTTCGCATGCGAGACGAGTGAGGACACCTGGCTGTTGCTGGCGCCGTTCTGCATGCCGACGAGCAGAGCCGCTTCTCCCGAGACGTAGGGCGCGGAGAACGACGTTCCCCAGGCGGCGGCGAAGCTGCCCCAGGGATAGGTGGTGATGATGCCTTCGCCCGGCGCGGCGACCCACACGTCGGTGGTGCCGTAGTTGGAGAAGGACGAGCGCGTGTCGGCGTTGCTTGTCGAGGCCACGCCGATCACGTTGCCATAAGCCGCCGGGTAGGCGGCCGAGCTGCTGCCGTCGTTTCCGGCCGAGGCCACCGCGATGAGGCCCTTGCCGACGGCATTGTCGATCGCCCGCTTCAGCTCGGCCGAAGACGTCGGGCGGCTGAAGCTCATGTTGAGGACCTTGGCTCCCTTCTGCGTGGCGTAGTAGAGGGCCCGGAGGATGTCCGAGGTATAGCCCTGCCCGTCGGGGCCGAACGACTTCAGCGGCATGATCTTCGCCGTCGGCGCGGCCAGGTGGACGACGCCGGCCACCATCGTGCCGTGTCCGAAGTCCGCCTGGCCGGGATCGTCCAGCACCGCCGCCGAGGACTGGTCCACCACCGCGAGCGTGGACGAGTTCACCGCGTAGACGCCGTCGAGCACGGCGGCGGAGGACTGCTTCACCGAAGTGTCCGCGGTCTCGTTGCCACCGCTCACGTTGCGCGTGAAGTCGTAGCCGTCGACCAGCCACGGCTTCAGCGTGGGGTGGTCGGTATCCACGCCGGTGTCGATCACCGCCACGACCCCGGCCCCCGTCTCGCGCAGGCCGCAGTGGGTGTCCCGGAGCCGGACGATGTCGTTCGCCGGCTGCTGGAGATAGCCCTCCCAGGCCGTCGTCCCGTAATAGGTCACCAGCGTGCGGTTCCAGAGCTGATCCAGGACCGCCGCGCTCGACTGAGAGGATGTCCAGGTGGCGTCCTGCGCGATATGGACGGGCCGATCCGGCTCGACCGCCGCCAGCCCGAGCAGACTGAGGGTGAGAGTCAGGACGCTATCGATGAGCCCCCGGACGAGGAAGAGGGAGCTGGGCGCCGTGGACCCGGGAAGCGTGTCGAGCGACAGCAGGACGGTGCAGCCGAGCAGCTTGCAGAGGCTGCTGACGACCGGCAGGCCGTCGGCGACCTTGGTGCGGACGATCTTGTCGCCGTCGCCCGCCACCGCAGGTGCCGCAAACGTCGTGATGAACGCCGCCAGAACCAGGTAGACGACCCACTTCGTCCTCATGAAACCTCAGTCCCTCCCTCTCCTCGGCGCTCGGCACCTAAGCGTGCCGCGCCCTTGTTCTACGAGCCGAACCGCCAAGCGTCCCCCTGGTCGCCCCTCCGCGCTCGGTTCCATCGAGAAGAAAGCCGGGCAGCGCGAGGGTGCCGATCTCGGGGATCCCGACGGACAGTCGAAGGTGCTCGGAGGGATCTGCCTGCAACTGGAACTCCCCCAGGTTGTTCGTGAGCGTCCGGTCGAGTGTCTCCTCTCCCGTCGAGAGGAGCACTGGGAGGTCGGGGAGCCCGGTGCTCGGATCCGCCTCGTCCACGATCTGTCCCACTACGGAGAGACGGTCCGTATCGACGGTGCTCTCGACCTGCAGCCGGATCGTGAACCGTCCGGCCCGGTAGAGGAGCTGACGCGGCGAGGCGCCGGCGGCCCGGACGCCCGCCAGGGCCGGCTGGCGGAAGCTGTCGAAGATCAGGGAAACACTGCGGGCGGCCCGCTCGATGAGGCCCGCGGGCCGGTAGACCCCGAACTGTCCCTTCATGCGAGCGAGGACGTCGTCGGGCGGCTGGTACGAGGCTTCCTGGCCGGCCATGCCGAATACCGCGGTCCACATGTCGAGCGTCTTTGCGCACCGTTCGCAACCAGTGTGCAAATGCCGTTCCAGTGCAGCGTTCCGCTGGGCGTCCCCTTGCTGACGGGCAAAGTCGGCCCAGTCCTCTTCCGTGAAGTGTGCTCCGTGAAGTTCGCGCCTGCCACTCTCGGCCATCCCGATTTCTCCCGTTCCGGTCCTCAGACAGTATAGTGAAGCACTCAAAAGGAGAGGCGACGGACGTCACAAGATATAGGCTGGGGAGGAGAAATTGTAAGTCCTTAGGGATCAGTTGGCTAGAACCCTGCCTGAAAGCAGGAAAGGGGCCCAGTGCAGGGGGTGGGGGTAGCGCTTCCGGATTTCGCGGATGGCGTCCCTCAGGGCGGCCGCCCGATTGGGCGCGGTCAGGATGCGGTCGTAGAAGGCGGTCATGAACTCCGCCGTGCTCCGGTCGGGCACCTCCCAGAGGGCCACGAGCAATGCGGCCGCCCCGGCACGGAACAGCCCACGCACCAGCCCGAGCAGCTCGTCCCCGGCGGCGATGACGTTGAGGCCGGTGACGCATCCGCTGAGCGCGATGAGCTCCGCCGGAAGCCGCAGGCTGTAGAGGTCGTACAGGGTCAGGTAGGAGCCGCCCAGACGGATCCCGGAGAACATCGGGTTGTCGCTCCGGAAGAACCCGTGGGTGGCGATGTGGATGAACCGGCTGGCCTCGCCCCTCGCCCGCAGCACGCCGTCCGAAGCCTCTCGCCCGAGGTACAGCTCGGGCTGCGGGAGCCGGGCGGCTACCGACTGCACCTCGTCCAGGATGAAGGGCGTCTGCGGGTCGGGCACCCCCAGGATCAGGGAGGGTCCGGCGCGGTTGGTCGCTCGGCCATGGCACAGACCGTAGATCGTGGCGCTCGGGGCGTACGAGACCGAGAAGGAATCGATGAGGTGTTGCCGGCCGTCGTAGAGCGCGTGAAACGGGACGTAGTGGAGCACGTCGTGAGGCACGAAGATCAGGTGGTCGGCCTGCAACCGCGTGCGCAGGGGCGCCAACAGCTCCTGGTAGAGCTCGCTCAGGTGGGTCTGGGCGGAGGCGAGGAGCGCCTCCTCCGAGGCCGGGGTCAGGTGGGCGGCGCCGGGGCGAGCCCACGACAGCTGGAACTGCAGGAGGCGCAGCAGATGCTCCACCCGGGCCACGAGCGCGACCGGCACCACGTCGAGCGTGTCACGCGTGAGGAGGAAGGCCAGCAGACGCTGGCCGACGCGAAAGTACGCGACGATCATCGTGTCGGCCGGCAGCGCGGCCCGGATGGCCGGAAGGGGCAGGCGCGACGGCACGAACAGCTCGCGCGGCTGACCTTCCGAGTCCGGCAGCTCGCGCAGCACCCGCAGCAGCTCGCTCTCGTGGGCCTGCACCTGGCTCTGCAGCCGCTCCAGGCGCTCGGCCGTGCGCTCTTCGGGGGCCATCTGCTCGGCCTCGATCCGGTGGTAGTACCAGTTCAATTCTTCCCGCAGCTCGCTGACCCGCCGGACGAGGTCGCTCTTGCCGGCCGAGGCGGCGGAGGCGGGAACGGCCGCCCGCAGGATCAGCTCCTGCAGGCTGCGGGACTTCGCCTGCTCCACGTACGAGAAGGCCTCCTCGAGCGCCTCACCGCTGGAGCTGCGGCCCAGCGACAGCTCCACCAGGCTCTCGTAGACCTCCAGCTTGTTCTTCATGAATGCGATCTTCAGCTCCTCGCCGCGCAGGCTGCTGCGCAGCGTCTCGAGGAAGCGCTGCGCTTCCCGGTAGGAGTCGTAGGCCGCGGCGCGCCCTCCGGCCGCCTGCTCGATCTGACCCTGGACGTAATGCAACTGGAAGCTGAGCGCGGGCAGGTCGAGGGCGGACAGGCTCCCCGCGGCCCGTTCGCACTCGCGGCGCGCGGCGTCCAGGTCGCTCATGCGGAGCGCGATGCGGGCGAGCAGCAGGCGGCACAGGATGGCCTTGCTCGCCAGCGCCGGAGAGCGGAACGACTCCAGCGCCGCCAGACACGAGCGGCGGGCTTCGAAGAGACGGCCGGCCCCGAACAGGATCAGGGCCTGGTAGAGATCGATGAGCGCCGGCCACACGGAGTTCTGCTCCCTGACGAACATCGCACGCGCCTCGGCGAACAGCTCGAGGGCCCCGAGCACCTTGCCCTGCTGCCCGTGGGCGATGGCGAGGTAGCCGAGCGATTTCGCCGCCTCGTACCCCATGCGCAGCCGGCGGAAGGAGGCGAGGCCCTCCTCCGCCATCTCCGCCGCTTCCTCGCTGAGGTTCAGCTCGAGGTAGATCTCCGACAGGTCCAGGGCGCACAGGGCTTCGTGATATTCGTCGCCGATTTTTCGGCAGGCTTCACGCGTCGCCTTGAGCGCTTCGATCGCGGAACCGTACTGGCCCCGGAAGTAGTACAGGTACGCGATGTTGTAGTCGGCCTGAGCCACCAGCCTGGGCATCCCGTGCTCTTCGGAGAAGGCCCGGGCGCGGCGATGGGTCTCGAGTGCGCGCGGAAAATCGTTCAGGCTGATGAGGCACATCGACATGTTGCTCAGCGCGACCGCGATCCCTTCCACGTTCTTGTGGGGGAGCAGCCGCTCGTAGTGCCGCTCGTAGCAGCGGATCGCCTCCTCGAAGCGGTGCTGCCGGTGGTAGATGTTCCCGACGTTCAGCTCCAGGCGGGCGAGCCGCAGCTCGTCGCCCTCGCGCGAGAAGATCTCGCGGGCTCGGGCGGCGGCTCTTTCCGCCCGCTCGTACTCGCCGAGGAGGATGAGGGGCTGGATCGACGTGCTGAGGGTCCGGCCCACCTCCATGGGCTGGCCGGCCTTCCCGAACAGCCGGACCGCCTCCTCGTGGTGATCGACGGCGGCCTTGTGCTCGTTGAGCGCGTAGAGGGCGTTGCCCTTGGCCCGCAGGCTCTGGGCGAGGGCCTGGGCGCCGCGGAGCCGGCGGGCGATCAGCTCGGCAGCCTGGGCCAGGGCGAGGGCCTCCTTCGGATCGACCCTGACCCGCTGGGGCACCATGTCGCTCAGCCGCGCCACCGTCTCACGGCGCAGCAGGGCGGGATGCGCGGCCAGGAACCGGCGCCGGCTGCGGTCGTCGGCCAACCGGGCCAGCTCCGCGTAGAGCCGCTTCTCGCGGGGCTCCGCGCCCGCAGACCGCCTCATCGTCTGCTGATCTCCATCATCGGAACCCCGTCTTCTCCAGGTGCCGTCGCAGGCGCCCCAGGCACCGGCCCCTGATGAACCCGATCGAGCCGGTGGCGAGCCCGAGGCTGCGGGCGACGTCCTGGTATGGCCGTGCCGGGCTCTCGAAGAACAGCATCTCGATGAGCCGCCGGCAGCGCGGCGTCAGGACCCTCACCGCCTCGCGGAGCGTCTGCTCCTGCCTGATCCGCGCGAGCATCTCGTCCGGCAGCGGCGCGTCGGGACGGGCGAGCGCCAGGTCCGACTCCACCGGATCTCGCGCCGCATAGGGCTGCTCCTGGCGGCGCCAGCGCGAGCACTCGTGGGCCGTTACCCGGATGAGCCACATGGGCAGCGCCTCGGGCTGTCGCAACTGCTTCAGCTCGGCCAGCAGCAGGAGGCAGACCCTCTGGAAGACGTCGGCCGCGTCGTCCCGGGGGATGCCTTGTTTGATGGGGATGGAGAAGATGAGGTTCTTGTACTTCTCCAGGAGCGCCGACCAGGCGTCCTCGCTGCCGCGGAGGCAGGCGCGCACCAGGCGCGAATCCGGCCAGGAGAGCTCGTCCCGTCGGCCGTTCACATCCGGCGGGAGCCGACGTGGAGCGGCATGGGCGGCCAAGGATAGCACGCGGGCGGCGGCAACTGCCCTATCATCCGCTGGTGCCGGCGCTGCTCGAGGTCCGCGACCTGGCGGTCCACTATGCCGACGGCCACGGCGGGCCCGTGGTGGCGGTGGACGAGCTGAGCCTGGACGTGCCGCCGGGCGAGGTGGTCGGCCTGCTCGGCGAGTCGGGCTGCGGGAAGTCGACCCTGCTCCTCGCCATCCTGGGCCTGCTGCCGCGCTCGGCGCGCGTCGTGAACGGATCGATCCGGTTCCGCGGACGCGAGCTGCTGGGGCTGGGCGAGCCCGAGCTGCGGGGAGTGAGGGGAGCCGAGGTCTCGATCATCTTCCAGGACCCGGCGCTGGCCCTCAATCCGGTACGCCGGATCGGTTCCCAGGTGGCCGAGGTCGTGCAGGCCCACCGGCGGTGGAGCGGCCGGCGTTGCCGAGACGAGGCGCTGTCGATGCTGGCCGAGGTGGGGTTTCCCGACCCGGTCCGGATCCACGATTCCTACCCTCACGAGCTCAGCGGCGGCCAGCGGCAGCGCGTCGTGATCGCGCAGGCCCTGGCCTGCCGTCCGGCGCTGGTGCTCGCGGACGAGCCCACCGCTTCTCTCGATTCCACCACCCAGGCCGAGGTACGGGGCCTGCTCGGTGCGCTGCAGCGGCGGCTCGGCCTCGCGATGCTCGTCGTCAGCCATGACCTCGGGGCGCTGGCCACGCTGGCCCGGCGCGTGCTCGTCATGTATGCGGGCCGGCTGGTGGAGGCGGGCGACTCGGCCCGCGTCTTCGGCGATCCGCTCCACCCCTATAGCCGAGGGCTGCTCCAGGCGCTTCCGCGCGCGCCGGAGCCGGGGAGCTCTCGGGAGCGCCGGGTCCCCTCGCCGATCCCGGGGTCGTCGCCCGACCTGGCGCGACTGCCTGCCGGCTGTGCCTTCGAGCCGCGCTGCGCGGACCGGCTGCCCGCGTGTGTCGATCGTCCTCCTCGAGAGACGCGGCCGGCGGACGGCCGCCAGGTCCGGTGCTTCAAATATGGAGGCTGAGCCGCCGCTCTTCCGTGTCTGGGGCCTGACCAAGCGCTACTCCGGCCGGGAGCGGCGGGGCGCGCCGACGGTCGAGGCGCTGGCCGGAATCGACCTCGAGGTCACGCGTGGATCCGACCTGGCCCTGATCGGACAATCGGGCTCCGGCAAGTCGACGCTCGCCCGCTGCCTGGCCCGCCTGGACGAGCCCACGAGCGGCCGCGTCCTGTTCGAGGGGATGGACCTGCGGGAGCTGCGCGGGCCGCGGCTGCTCCGGTTCCGAGAGCGGGTCCAGCTCATCCTGCAGGACTCCGCGACAGCCCTCGACCCCCGCCTGACCGCGGCCGCGATCGTGTCCGAGCCGCTCGAGGTCCTCGGCCGCGGCGATCGGCGCGAACGAGGCCGGCAGGCCCGGGAGCTGATGGAGAGCGTGGGGATCCCCGCCGCCTGGGCGGCCCGCCGGCCCTTCGAGCTGAGCGGCGGCCAGCGCCAGCGCCTGGCGATCGCCCGCGCCCTGGCCGTCCAGCCGGAGCTGCTCATCCTCGACGAGGCGTTCGCGGGGCTCGACGCCTCGATCCAGGCCCAGATCGCCACCCTGCTCCAGGAGTTGCAGGCCCGCCATGGGCTGACGTACCTCTACGTCTCCCACGACCTCAGCCTGATGGCGCTCCTGGCCGACGAGGTGGCGATCATGTTCGAGGGACGGATCGTGGAGCGCGGCGACGTGGGGCGCATCTTCACCGAGCCGCGCCATCCCCACACGCGGGCCCTCATCGCTGCGGTGGCGTCTCTGCCGGCTCCATCCGCGCCGCCGGCGTCCTAGACGTGGTCCGGCTCGCCCGGCGCGCGCTCCACGGCCTCCTCCTGCTCATCGGGGTGTCGGCCCTGTCGTTCCTGCTGGTCGAGCTGGCGCCCGGCGACTACTTCGCCGAGATGCGGCTCGATCCGCGGGTCTCCGAGGCCACCCTGCGCACGCTGCGCTCGCGCTATGGCCTCGACCGGCCGCTGCCGGAGCGTTACCTGCGCTGGGTGGCCTCGCTGGCCCGGGGAGAGCTGGGGTACTCGTTCGCCTATGGGCAGCCGGTGGGTCCGCTGCTCTGGCCGCGCGTGCGCAACACGCTTCTCCTCACGGTCACCGCCACCGCGCTGGCCTGGATGCTGGCCGTGCCGCTCGGCGCGTGGTGGGCCACGCGGCGAAGGGGTCCCGTGAATGCCGGCCTGGCGGGTGTCACGGCGGCGCTGCTCGCCCTGCCGGACCTCGTCCTGGCCCTGGGACTGCTCCTGCTCGCGCTCCGCACGGGCTGGTTCCCCGCCGGGGGCATGGTGTCGCTGGGCCACGAGCAGATGGCATGGAGCGAGCGCGTCGGGGACGTCGCCGCTCACCTCGTCCTGCCGGTGACGGCGCTCGTCCTGGGCATCCTGCCGGTGCTCGTGCGGTACGTGCGCGCCGGCGTCGCGGACGCGCTCGACGCGCCGTTCGTGCGCGCGGCCCGCGCGCACGGCATACCGCCGCGGCACGTGATGTTCCGGCATGCGCTGCCGGCGGCGGCCAATCCCCTGATCTCCCTGTTCGGGCTGTCGCTGGCCGGCCTGCTCAGCACGTCGCTGCTGGTGGAGGTGGTGATGAGCTGGCCGGGCCTCGGCCCGCTGCTGCTCGAGGCCATCCTGGCCCGTGATTTCTACCTGGTCCTGGGGCCCGTCCTGGCCTCGACGCTGCTCCTGGTGTCCGGCAACCTCGTGGCCGACGCGCTGCTGCTGGCCGCCGACCCGCGGATCCGGGCCGCCGGACGATGAGCCGGCGGGCCGGCTCGACGCTGGCGCTCGGCGCGCTGGCCGCGGTCCACCTGGCCGCGCTCGCGGCCGGCTTCCTGGCCCCCTACGATCCCACGGAGCAGAACCGGTCGCTGCCCTACGCGCCGCCGGCGCGGCTGCGCTTCGTGGACGCCGGCGGAACCTTCCACCTGCGGCCGTTCGTCTATCCGATGGCCGAGCAGGGCCCCGGCAGCGGCGTCTACGGTGACGACCGCCGCCAGGCGTATCCCGTTCATTTCCTGGTGCCCGGCGCGCCTTACCGCTTCGCCGGCCTCCTGCGCGGCCGCGTTCACCTCTTCGGCGTCGACGAGCCGGGGCGGATCCTCCTGCTCGGCACCGACGGATTCGGGCGGGACCAGCTCTCGCGGCTGCTCCACGGGGCGCAGATCTCGCTCTTCGCCGGGCTGACCGCGACCACCCTGGCCCTCGGAGTGGGATGGCTGCTCGGCACGCTCTCCGGCTTCTACGGCGGCTGGGTCGACGCCGCCCTGATGCGCGGCTCCGAGCTGTTCCTGGCCCTGCCGTGGCTCTACCTGCTCTTCGCGGTGAGGGCGGTCCTGCCTCTCAGCATCCCTCCCGAGCGGGCGTTCCTGCTGCTGGTGCTGGTCATCGGGCTCGTCGACTGGGCACGGCCGGCGCGGCTCGTCCGGGGTGTCGTCCTGAGCGCGCGCGAGCGCAACTACGTCCTGGCCGCTCGCGGCTTCGGCGCTTCGGACGTCTACCTCATCCGCCGGCACATCGCCCCCCAGACCTTCGGCCTGCTCCTCACCCAGGCGGCGCTGCTCGTCCCCCAGTACATCCTGGCGGAGGTGACGCTGTCCTTTCTGGGCCTGGGCGTGAGCGAGCCCGTGCCGAGCTGGGGAAACATGCTCGCCGACCTGCAGCACTACCACGTGCTGGAGTCCTGCTGGTGGATGTGGGCGCCGGGCCTTGTCCTGGTTCCGGTGTTCCTCGCATACTACGCGCTCTCCGAAGCCCTTGATCGGGCCGGACCCGCGTAGGCGCGGCGGGGCTCGCGAGGATGGAGGCTCGGGTGCGGGGTCTGTGGGTCGTCGCCGTTGCGCTGGCCTCGCCGATCCTGGCCCAGGGCCGGTCCCCTTCCGCGGAGCTGCTCCTCAGCGAGAGCGAGGCCGGCCGCCCCGGCGGACGCCTCGTGTTCGCGCTGCGCTCGGAGCCCAAGACCCTGAACCCGGTCACCGCCGTCGACATCCCGTCGCGGGAGGTCATCGGCCGGCTGATGGCCGACCTCGTCCACATCGACCGGCAGACGCAGCAGACGGCGCCGGCCCTGGCCAAGTCGTGGCGGGTCTCTTCCGACGGGCGCCACTACACGCTCGAGCTGCGGCGCGGGCTGCGCTTCTCGGACGGCCATCCCTTCGACGCGGACGACGTGGTGTTCAGCTTCGGGTGCTACCTGGACGAGCGCAACGGCTCGCCCCAGCGCGACCTGCTGATCGTGGGCGGCAAGCCGATCGTGGTGCGAAAGCTGGATGCGCATCGGGTGACGGTCGACCTGGAGCAGCCCTTCGCCGCGGCCGAGCGCCTCTTCGACAGCAACTCCATGCTGCCGCGACACCTGCTGGAGAAGGCGCAGCAGGAGGGCCGCCTGGCCCAGGCGTGGGGCCTCGGCGCCGCGCCGGCCGACATGGCGGGCCTGGGCCCTTTTCGCTTGAAGTCGTACGTGCCCGGCGACCGGCTGGTGCTGGAGCGGAACCCGCACTACTGGAAGGTGGACCGGGCGGGGCGGCCGCTGCCGTACCTGGACGAGATCGTGTTCCTGCTCGTGCCGAGCGAGGACGCCCAGGTCGTCCGCTTCAAGGCCGGCGAGACGGACCTCATCAGCCGGCTGAGCGCGGCCAACTTCGCGGCGCTCGCCCGCGATCCGGCCGCGGGGCGCTACCGGCTGGAGGACCTCGGCCCGGGGCTCGAGTACAGCTTCCTCTTCTTCAACCTCAACGACCTCGGCGGCAGGCTGGAGGC
>Ga0066710_100000671_pt1 | contig 22002 bp, 20 predicted proteins | sample GraSoiAngelo_159_FD_79666 | JGI IMG/M metagenome (GOLD analysis project Ga0066710, IMG submission 79666) | Grasslands soil microbial communities from the Angelo Coastal Reserve, California, USA - 14_1009_16_40cm | ecosystem: Environmental > Terrestrial > Soil > Grasslands | place: USA...
GCGACTACCACCTCACGGCATCGAGTCCATACAAGAATCAGGGCACCGACGGTACCGATCCGGGTGCCGACATCACCGCGATCCTGACCTGGACCAACGGCGTCGATCAATAGGTCCGGCCTCACACCAGTTCGGGGGGTCCCCAGGCCCGCCCGAGCGGCGTCACGACTGCCGGGGATCCACGAACGTCGGTCGTGCAGGATCCGCCCACACATCCCATCGCCCCCGGGCCGCGTTGAGCGCGGCCACGATTAGCGCGGCGAAAAGCCCGAGCCCGCTACGCACGGTGCCCCAGAGCCCTGTGCCGGGAGCGCCGGCCCCCTCCCTGGGGCGCGCAACCCATGCCAAGACAAGGCCGACCGCGCCCAGCGCGGCCACAATCCCGCCCCAACGTCCGAACAGCAGGAGGGCGCCCGCGAGGACACATGACGCAGCGAGCGGCGTGAGCAACCGCAGAACCTTGTGCGAGATGAACTGCCACCACATCCGATTCTTACCGGGATGCAACAGCGATGGCATCCAGGCGATCAGCTGATAGTTCCCAGTGAGCGTACGGACCTTGCGCGCGAGTTCCGTCGCATCCGATCGCGACCGGATGTCCGTCACGACAGCCCGCGGCGCGAATGCCACGCGCTTGCCGGCACTGACGACTTGGAACGGCACCCAGACGTCGTCGAGCAACAACCCCTGCGGCAGCGGACGCCACAGCTCCCGCTTCAGCGCGTACAGGGCTCCTGTGACCCCTACGGTGCTGTCCCACGCCGCCTCGCGCATGCGGAGCCAGCGCTCGAACCGCCAGTAGCGCTCATACAGGCCCTCGGAGTCAGCGGCGGTCGAGATCGCGAGCGAGCCCGAAACCGCGCCCACGTCCGGCGAGTCGAGATCTTCCACCAGCCGCTCGACGGCGCCGGCTGCCACATCTTGTCGCACGTCGGTAAACACCAGCGTGTCGCCGGCGGACGTCGCGACGCCGCGATTCAGCGATGCAGCCTTACCGAGCCGCCCCTCCACGATCGCTATCTTCACCCTGTCGTCGTTAACGCCGCGCAACTCCGCCGTGACGCCGGCATCGGGTCCGTCCAACACAACGACAATCTCACAGGGGACGCGGATCGTCCGTAGGAGATTCTTCACCTTGCGCGTGATGCCCTGTTCGCCTGAGCGAGCAGCGATCACCACCGACACAAGTCGCGGACTCACGAGTGCGCCCGGCAAAGATGGGCGGGCTGGGCGCGCGGGTCGGGCGGGCAGCAGACTGATAATGAACGGATAGCCGACGTAGGTATAGAGCAGATGCGCGAGGCCCAATCCAACGAGGGCAGCCCCGACGACGAGCTGGACCGTCATTGGTGTTGCTGGAAAGCAACATTGCTGGGGCTGGGGGGGCGCCGAGTCACGCTAGCCTTGCCGCATCCCGCTCCATGTGTAGCTTGCAGCAAGCTGTCTGGCTCTGAGCCTTTCGAACTTGGTACTGGTCGCACTCGCGCCGGCCGCGAACCACGCCCACGTGCGCCGCAGACCTTCCTCCAACGAGACGCCCGGATGGTAACCGAGCAGCCGCTGCGCCCGATCAAGGCTCGCCAGTGAGTCGCGGACGTCGCCGGGGCGAGAGTCATGCAGCACGTAATTCAGCCGGCGACCCGTGACGGTCCCAATGATGTCGATGAGACCGAGCAACGACGTGCGCGTTCCTGCCCCGACGTTGACCGGCCAGCCGCTCACCAGTCCGCCCGGCGTCGATGCGGCAAGAATGTTCGCTTCGACGACGTTGTCGACGTAGGTGAAGTCCCGTGTCTGTTGACCATCCCCATAGAGCTCGGCGGCACGGCCATCGAGCGCGGCCTGGAGGAAGTTGGGGATCACCGCGGCATAGGCGGAGTGCGGGCTCTGGCGCGGTCCGAACACGTTGAAGTAGCGCAGCGCCACCCCTTCGACCCGTTCGGCGCGGGCGAACGCGAGCACGTATTGCTCGCCCGCCAGCTTGGATGCCGCATACGGTGAACGGGGTAGCGGCTCGACCGCTTCTGTTTTGGGGAGCACGACGGTGTCGCCGTACACCGAGCTGGAGCTCGAATAGATGACGCGCGCAACCTTCGCCTCCACGCACGCCTCGAGGAGGCGCATGGTGGCGTTGACATTCGCGGCGTGAGACGCCCAGGGATCCTGGAGGGACCGGGGCACGCTGGGCAGTGCCGCGACATGAAAGACGATGTCGATCCCCACCACGGCACGGCGGCACACCGCTGGTTCGCAGAGATCGCCACGCAGAAACTCGATCTGCTCGGCGATGCCGGCGAGATTCGCCTCGTCGCCGGTACTGAGATCGTCGACCACGCGAACGAAATGACCGAGCGTGACCAGTCGCTCAGCGAGATGCGACCCGATGAACCCCGCCCCTCCCGTCACCAGAGCCAGCATCGACCTCCCTCGCTAGCATGGAACGAGTGAACTGCTCGCCGCTCATCGGGTGCAAGCCCAGCGCCGCTGCTTGGGGGTCCACCCGCTTCGGGGAGCAGGCGTAAGTGTCTCTGGCGCAATGACATGTCCAAAAGCCGCAGGGGCGATCAGACATGCGTGACGCGCCAAAATGTGGTAGGACTGCGACAAAACTCGGCGCTGTCGGGGGTTCGGTGCACACCAGGTCCGCTTTGATGCTGGTACGTCCCTTGCCGACGGGTAGACGCAGCCCAATGAACCGCGATCGAATCATCCCCGTACCGATCCGACCCTGGCCTGGGGTGCTCACCCCGCTGTGGTGGATGGTCATGGCGCTGCGGAGAGAGCTATTCGGATTTCGATTCGATTATCCCGTCGACGCCGTGCCCGCCGCCGGCCCGCGGGAATCGCTTCATTATTATGTGTACAGCCGTCGCCTGTTTTTCGACGCGATGGAGCAGGATGGCGACGGGATTCCCGTGCATCGCTCGCGCACCCTGCGGACGTACAACCCCGCGTACGTCGCGTGGTACGGCCTGACAAGTCTGGAGCGGTGGCTGCGCGGCGAGGATTCGGACGGCCGCCGAACCTTCCTGCAACAGGTGGCGTGGCTCGAATCTCACGCGGTCCAACGGGCAGACCACTCGGTCGTATGGCCCCTGACCTTTGATTGGCGAGAAGGCGCCTGTGCGCTCAAGGCACCGTGGATTTCCGCCATGGTGCAAGGCCTCGTCATCAGCAGCCTCGTACGGGCCCACCGCATCACTGGAGAGCGGCGCCTGGTGGATCTCTGTCGCGGCGCGACGCGCGTGTTCGAGCAGAGCATCGAGGATGGAGGCGTCCGAACCGTCGAGGCTGGCGGCGTCATGTACGAGGAGTATCCGGGATTCCCGCTGCCGCGAGTGCTCGACGGCAACCTCTTCGGTCTCCTCGGGCTGTACGATCTCTGGGCGGAGACGAACGAACCCCGAGTGTTCGACCTCTTTACGACGGGCGTCGCCGGCCTACGGCCCGTGCTGCCCGCGTGGGACTACAAAGGAAAGTGGAGTTGGTACGGCTCCCACGGATACCTTTGCCCCCCGCACTACAACAAGCTCAACAGCGTGCTGCTCGAGTCGCTGGCACGGCTCTCCGCTGACGCCACGCTGGAACGCTATGCCGACGCGTGGGATCCGGCCCGGCTTACGCCGCTTGGGCGCGCGGAGGTCTTTTTGGTCTTCATGTACACCAAGAACCGCTCGCGACTCAGAAGGCTGCTGCGGAACGGGCGGTGACCGAGCCAAAAGGTGCAGTAGGTGTGCAACAGCCTGCGGGTGCGATGAGGCGCCTGGCCGCAGCTTCGATCGGCATGCAACTTGCCCCTCCTGCCGGATCATGTGCGGGATCGTCGCGTTTTGGGCTCGGCGGGACAGGGGTACCACGCCGTTCACGGCGCGGCTGTTACGTCGTGCGACCGAGCGACTGGCCCATCGGGGACCGGACGGAGCGGGCTACGCCGGCTGGGGCGTCAACGGCAGCTTCTACGCCAATGGAGAGCTCGCCGACCAGCCGTTGATGCTCGGGCTCGGACATCGCCGCCTCAAGATTCTCGATCTCACCGAGGCCGGTCGCCAACCGATGTGCGGACCGTCCAGCTGCTGGCTCACGTTCAACGGCGAGATCTACAACTACCGCGAACTGCGCGACGAATTGGCGGCGCGCGGCTACGGCTTCCATACCGGGACCGACACGGAAGTCATCCTCGCGGCATACGATGCCTGGGGCACCGACTGCGTGCGACGGTTCAACGGCATGTGGGCGTTCGTCCTGTACGACCCGGCGCGTCAGCGACTGATTGCTAGTAGAGATCGGCTCGGGGTCAAGCCGCTGTACTACATGACGACCGCCCAGGGTGCGATGTTCGCCAGCGAAATCGGAGCGTTGCTCGAGTGTGCGGCGGTCCGTCCGACGATCGTGATGCGGCGCCTCGGGCGCTACCTGGTCGATCGCCATAGCGACGACAGTGCCGAAACCATCTACCGAGACATTAGCGAGCTTCAGGGCGGGCACACGCTCGAGCTCGATACCGAGACCGGGGCATTCGGGCTAACGCGATACTGGGAGCTCCCCGAGGAGCCGGATCTCGAGCTGGACGATGCGGCAGCACTCGACCGTTTCAGCGAGCTGATCGAAGATGCCGTGCGTCTCCGCCTGCACGCGGACGTGCCCGTCGCGATCACCTTGTCGGGGGGCATAGACTCATCCGTGTTGGCGGTGGCGGCGAGCCGTGCCGCGGGCCGGAGCGTGCGCACCTTCACGTCACGGTTCCCGGGAGACGCCTCCCTCGACGAGTCCCGCTATGCGCGGCAGGTTGTGGACGGCACGGGCGCGGAGGCCCATTACGTGCAGCCGTCCATCGACCGCCTGGTTCACGACGAAGTGGCGCTGACGACTCATCAGGCGCTGCCCTATCGGTCCCTGTCGCTGTACGTGCACTGGGCGATTCTGGCCGCCATTCGCGCCCAAGACGTCCCGGTCGTGCTCTCGGGCCAGGGGGGCGACGAGACATTCCTCGGCTACGAGCGGTTCCATGCCAGCGCGCTGCTGCACGCATTGCCGGACCCGGTCCGCGCGGCTGCTACGCTGTGGCAGGGCGGCCATCGCTCCGACCGCGGTATGCTCGCGCTCGCTGCCATGACGGTGTACTTCAGCGCACCCCTGGTCCAGCGGTCGGTGCGGCGTCGCCGTGTCGTCCGCGTGATTCGCCCCCGCTGGCTAGAGACGCTCACCAAGCCAGACCAGGAGATTTTTGGGGACATCCGGCGCCAGCAGCGATTCGAGCTGCTGAGCCGCTGCCTCCCGGCACTGCTGCGCTACGACGATCGGACCGCGGGCGCATTGGGGATGGAGACACGGCTGCCCTTCCTTGACTATCGGGTCGTCGAGTTCGCGTATCGGCTGCCGTTGCATCACAAGATTCGCGAGGGGTGGACCAAGCACCTCCTGCGGCGTTACCTCGCGCGGCACGGGCTCCCGGCCGTTGCGTGGCGCCGCCGCAAATACGCGTTCTACGCGCCGCAGGCCGCATGGACCCGGCAGCTCATCGCGGCGCGCGGGAGCGCGCTCGACGCGACGCCGTTCGCCCGTACGTTGCTCGCAGACGGCGTCTCCCTCTCGCGTCTGCCCCTGTCGGTGGCGTGGGACGTGTACAACTGCGGGCATCTCGCCTCGCTAATGGGGTGGGAAGCGGACGAGGCACAGCAGCTGCGCGTCGGGGCGGCCTGAGCGCGTGCCCCCCGCCGCCCCGATTGCCAGCGTCGACCGGCCTCCTGATTCTCCACTCACGCGGCCGCAGGCACTGCCGCGCACCGCCGGCGTTCGGGTATGCCACCTGACATCCGTCCATCCAGCCTACGACACGCGGATCTTCGAGAAGGAATGTGTCTCGCTTGTTGCGGCGGGATACGACGTGCATCTCGTCGCTCCGGCGGCGGAGAGCAAACGGGTGCGCAACGTCACCATCGTCGCGGTGCCTCCGGCGCGCAGTCGGCTCGGGAGGGCCACCGTGACCACCGTGCGGGTCCTGGTCCGCGCCCTGCAAATCCGGGCACGCGTGTACCACCTGCATGATCCCGAGCTGATCCCCGTCGGCATCGTGCTGCGCGCGCTCGGCAAGAAGGTCATCTACGACGCACACGAGGACGTCCCAGCCGACATCCTCGACAAGCACTATCTGCCACGCTGGACCCGCACCACGCTGGCGCGGATTGTGGACGTGGGGGAGCGGGTGGCCGCCCGATGGCTTTCTCAGGTGGTTGCCGCGACACCTGCCATCGCACGCCGCTTCCCCACAGCTCGTCGAGTCGTCGTACAGAATTTCCCGCTACCCGCGGAATGCACGCCGGCGAGCGACGCACCGTACCACCGTCGCGGACCGGTCGTCGCCTACATCGGACTCATCCAGGAGATCCGGGCAGCGATGGAAATGGTACGCGCCATCGAACAGGTTGCGACGCGCCAGCCGGTCCGTTTCGTCCTCGCTGGGCGTTTCGACACGCCGGCCCTCGAGGCACGCGTGCGCGCGCTCCCCGCCTGGCGGCACGTGGACTACCGCGGGGTGTTGCCCCGCGCGCGCGTCGGGCCCGTCTTCGCCGAGGCACGCCTGGGCCTCGTGCTATTCCACCCTACCGCCAATCATGTCGAGTCGCAGCCCAACAAACTCTTCGAGTATCTGGCGGCCGGCCTACCCGTCGTAGCGTCGCACTTTCCCTCGTGGCGACAAATCATCGAGGGGGCGCGGTGCGGACTCGTCGTGGACCCCCGTGATTCGAGCGCCATCGCATCCGCCATAGGCTGGCTGCTCGAGCATCCCGCCGACGCTGAGGCCATGGGAGCGCGGGGCCGCGAAGTCGTGCGGCAACGACTTAATTGGTCGCAGGAAGAGGCCGCGCTGCTCGAGTGCTACGCACGGATACTGTGCGATTCCTGACTGTCCTCGGCGCCCGCCCCCAGTTCATCAAGGCCGCCCCCCTGAGTGCAGTCCTGCGTCGACAGTATGAAGAAGTCATCGTGCACACCGGGCAGCATTACGATCATCAGATGTCCGATGTGTTCTTCGAGCAGCTCGGCCTCCCGTCACCAGACCATCACCTCGACGTGGGCAGCGGATCGCACGGGGAGCAGACCGGCACGATGCTGACTCGACTCGAAACGGTGATGCAACGCGAGCCGCCCGATGTCGTGCTCGTATACGGAGACACCAACTCCACCCTCGCCGGGGCGCTGGCGGCGGCCAAGCTCAATATCCCGGTTGCTCACGTCGAGGCAGGGCTACGTAGCTTCAACCGCGCCATGCCGGAAGAGATCAACCGCGTGGTGACCGACCACCTATCGACCTGGTTGTTCGCTCCCTCATCCCATGCGGAGCGGCAGCTCGCTACGGAAGGTCTGTCCCGCGGGGTGCACGTCGTCGGCGACATCATGCTCGACGCTGTGCTACAACACGCCGAGCGGGCGCGCCGCAGTTCGCCGTACCCACAGGCGGCGAACGTGTGCGCCGGGATGTTTTACTTGTGCACCGTGCACCGCGCCGAGAACACCGATCGGCCCGAGCGGTTGCGTGGCATCCTCGAGGGCCTGGCTCGTCTCGATCAGCCGGTGGTGCTCCCCCTCCACCCCCGCACTCGAAAGCGGCTGACGGAGTTCGGGTTGACGCCCGGACCCAATGTGCGCGTGATCGAGCCGGTCGGGTACCTGGACATGTTGCAGCTCGAGCGGTCCGCCGCGGCGATTCTCACCGATTCGGGAGGCGTGCAAAAGGAGGCGTACTACCTGGAGGTCCCGTGCGTCACCCTTCGGGAAGAAACGGAGTGGGTAGAAACCACTGATATCGGCTGGAACGCGCTTGCCGGCACCGATCCGGACGCGATCATGGCCGCTGTGAAGCGACATCGCCAAGGCCGCCGGCCACATCCGCCTTTGTACGGGACCGGGGATACGGCTGAGCGCATCGTCCGCGTCTTTGCGGGCGTTGATTGATGACACTGAAGACAATCAAGACCACCGTATTGAAGAGCTCCAGGAAACTAGGGCTCCTTGGGGCGGTGGGCCGTAGCTCCTGGAGAACACGTCGCCTTCTCATCCTCTGCTACCACGGCGTTTCCCAGAACGACGAGCACCTCTGGAACCAGGCCCTTTATTTGCCACTGGACACATTCCGACGTCAGATGGAGCTGCTCGTTCGGAACGACTGTTCCGTTCTGTCATTGGGAGAAGCGGTATCCCGACTGCGCCGCAGCGATCTGCCGCCGAGGTCTGTCGTCATCACGTTCGACGATGGCCCCTACGACTTCCTGGTCCGGGCCTTCCCCGTGATCCGTGAGTTTGGCTTTCCCGTCACCGTGTATCAGACCTCCTACTATTCATCGTTCAATCGCCCCGTCTTCGACGTGGCCTGCTCCTACCTCCTCTGGAAAGGGGCGGACCAGAGAATCGAGGGACGGGAGTTCACCGGCGTTCAGGGGCTGCTCGACTTGAGCGACGAGGCACATCGCTCGGCGGTGTGCTTTCAGATTCGACAGGTCGCTCACCGCACCGGGCTGTCAGCCGAAGGCAAGGACGAGCTCCTCGAGAGGTTAGCTGCCGCCCTGAAGGTCGAGTTGGGACGTTTGCGGACGAATCGAATCCTGCACCTCATGAAGCCGGAGGAGCTGAATCAGGTACTCGGCGAGGGCATCGACTTGCAGCTTCACACGCACCGTCACCGCATGCCCAGAGATCGCACACTCTTCGCGCGGGAGATCATCGACAATCGCAACTTCCTGGCGGAGGTCGGTCAGCCGTCCGCCGACCATTTTTGCTACCCCAGCGGGGTGTACGAGGAACGCTTCCTGCCCTGGCTATCCGACCTTGGTGTTCAATCCGCTACTACATGCGATCCCGGTCTAGCCACCCGCACGACGCCCTCCCTCTTGCTTCCGAGAATCGTGGTCCCTTCGGCACTCTCTGACATTGAGTTCGAAGGCTGGCTGCACGGCTTCAGCCACGTGTTGCCCCGCCGGCCGATCCGCCGCCACGTGCCGGTAGGCTAGGAACTTTCATCGGGGTGAAGCAGCACTGACGGCGCACGCCGCTCCAGTCGGTACGGCCAGTCCAGCTGTGGGCCCGCGCGACGGAGCCACTAGACCCTGGTAGACGCTCAGCCACTCCCTGACGACAGCTTGCGGTGCGTACCGCCGGCGACACTCGTCCAGCGCGGCCGATGTCAATCGGCGCACCAGGGAGGGATCTTCCAAGAGTCGTACGGCGGCCGCAGCCATTTCCTCATGATCACCACGCGGCACGATCAGGCCTGTTTCCCCGTGCCGCACAATTTGCGGAATGCCACCGGCATCGGTCGTCACGACCGGCAAACCAGATGCGAACGCCTCGAGGATCGATCCGGGCATGTTGTCGATGTTCGGGGCATTGAGATACACATCGGCGGCGTCGAGCAGGCTGGGCATCCGGTCTGGGGTCACGCGACCGACGAACTCGTAGTGCTTGAGCCCCAGCTCCGCGGCGAGGCGCACCAGCCGCTGGCGCTTGCTTCCGTCGCCCGCGACGACCAGCCTAGCCTCTGGGTAGGTCCGCTGAATCAGCGCGAAGGCACGCAATACGCATGCGACGTTGTAGAGGTCTTCCAGGTGGCGGTTCGACAGGAAGACCGGCCGCAGGGACGCGCGGACGCGAAATTGGAATTGATCGAAGTCGACGATGTTCGCGATGGTCCGAGTGGGTAATCCTGCTCGCGCGAACACCTCCCCCAAATAATTGGAGCTTACGACTAGGGCGTCCGCCCGCCGGATTACGGGAATGGCCGAGGTTGCCCAGCGTCGCAGGTGGTCTTCCGCCTCTCCACTTCGGTAGTTGAGAACGACTTTCTTCCGGAACCACTTGCCTAGCAGGATCGCGGGCGTTGGACACAGTATGAAGGACCAGTACGATGCTGAAAACACGTGTACCACATCGTAGTCGGGCAGGCACCGGAACAGCGACCAGAGGTACCGGACCGATGTGACGATCGTGCGGACGTAACGAATGCGTTGCAGCAACTGCAGCATGCCGGGCAGCCTCGGATTGGTCGGGACGAATCCGACTGCCAGGGCGGGGATTTGACGCAGCCCGCGATACAACCTCGCCGCTTGGATCGCCTGCCCACCCGGGACGACGAGAGCGGGAGCGACGAGGCACACACGGATGGGACCACCGTCAGAAGACTCGATGCAGCCCTGAGCGGTGGCGGACCCGTTACTCACGAGCGATCCCGCATCAACATTGGAATTGCCTCTCTGGCGACCGACCTTGTCCCCGGCGGCTCGTCCCGCGCGGAATGAGCGCCGGCTGTGGAAGGGGCTGGTTGCAAGGGCGGCGCCGCCGCCGACCATGGCTCGGACCTGGCATCAGCCCGTAACGCGCTACAATACAATTACTTACGCTCAGAGAGCGGAGCCCGGGATGGGACATCATCACGCCCCTGTGTGGCTCTGCTGCTACAATCAGCCGCCTGCGGAGGTTCGGTCCGGGCCACCCTGCGTGGCGACCAACGTGACCCGTTTCCTTAGGCGACGTTCTCTTGTAACCGTCGTGCCACAAGCCGATAATAATGGGGCAAGCGGATCACGAGCTGCTGGGCGGCGGAACTCCTACCGAGACAAGTGATTAGTTCACCATGAGCCTCGCCTCACTTGTAGCACGCCGTTTGCCTCTCGCACCGCTCAATCCGCTCCGTGATCGTCTCTGGTGTCCCATCTCGCTCGGGTCGTAGCATTTCACCCCGCGCAGCACCGCCGGCGGATACTCCTGGGACACGTGGCCGTCCTCGAAGGCCGCGAGAACAATCTCGACTAGGATCCCGTGGTTGAGGACCGAGCGACGACGGAGTTCATCGCGCAGGCGTGAGGAGGTGTCTGTGACCTTACAATTCGAGCGATGCGCGGTCGGGGTCTTCGGGGAGGAGATCAAGGCCCTGTTCGTTCGAAACGACGCGCCCGAGTTTCCGGCTTTTTTTCAGCGCGCGTATTCGCAAACCGCATCGGCAGGGGGGATCAGCTGGATCGCCAGAGACGGCCAGGGCAAGCTCGTCGGCCATTACGCCGCGTTGCCGCGCGTGTTCCGGAGCGAGAGCCGGCAGGCACGCGCCGCGCTGCTCGTCGACTTGTTGCTTGACCGCGTGCACCGCAACTTTTGGTCCGCAGCGGAGCTCTGCCGGCGGGCAGCCGCAGACCTCCGCGAATCTGGAGAATTCGATTTCGCCTATAGCGATCCGTCACCCGTCGCGAGGGGCATCATGAGGGCAGCGGGGTTCACGGAGCGCGGCACGCTGGAGCGCTTCGCCGCGCCACTCAACTTCCTCTACAACGGCTTCTTTCACGTGAAGAGTCGGGCGGTGTCCCTGACAGCAGAGCGAATCGGCGGCCTGGAAGACCCGCGCCTTGCCCAGGCGTTGTGCGCGCTGCGACCGGGCGCCTATTTCCAGGGTCAGCGGTCGGTCGACCTGTACGCCACCCGCCTCGGGCTAGGCGCCGTCCCAACCTGGGAGTGGTTGCTGCTGCGGGATCCCCACACCGGGGCGACGCCCTGCGCGCTGGCCCTCACGGCGCCCGAGCCCGGCAAGCCGCTCCTGCGCATCGTCGATCTGCTGTGGGATGACCGCGCAGTGTCTCCAGCGTCGATCCTCACTGCTGTGACGCGCGCAGCGCGGCGACAAGGTTACCGGAGGGTCAACGTGGTCACCCTTGCCCAGTCGGCGCTTGCGTTAACGCTCCAGCGATGCGGTTTCATAGGTCGTGGCGACGCGCTTCCGCTGTTCTGGCTCGGCCTGCGGCAATCAGACACGCTTCCGCCGCTCCACGACTGGGTGCTCACCGAGTTCGACGGCAGCGGCTGGTGATTTCCGAGTCCGCGGCGAGACCATGACTGAACCCGTCACCCTCATCGTTTCAATCGATGTCGAAGAAGACAACTGGAAGGGAGCCCGCACCGGGGTCACCGTGGAAAACGTGCGGCAGCTTCCACGCCTGGATCGGCTGTTCGAGCGACTCGCAGTGCGCCCCACGTATTTCACGACGTATCAGGTGGCAATCCATCCCTGGGCGGTCCGCATCCTGCAGGAAACGCAGGCGCGCGGGACGGCCGAGATTGGCGCCCACCTGCATCCGTGGAACACACCGCCCATCGAGGAAGCGTTCGTCCCGCGCAACACGATGCTCGTTAATCTCCCTGCTCGGCTGCAAGCAGCGAAGATCGACACGCTCACCGACACTCTCTGCTCTGGAATGGGACATCGACCGCTCGCCTTTCGGGCCGGCCGCTGGGCCTTTGGGCCGAGCACGGCGGCGGCCTTGCTGACCCGTGGGTATCGCGTCGACAGCAGTGTGACGCCGTTTGTCAGTTGGGAGGACGTTGACGAGGGCCCGACACACATCGGCGCGCCGCTGCACGTCTACCGCCTCGACGGCCAAGGGGATACACGGAATCCCGTGTTCGGCGGGCCGTTGATCGAAGTGCCGCTGACTTGGGGATACAACCGCGGCTCGTGGGCGTCGTGGACACGCCTCCAACCGTTGCTCCGTCAGCCCCTCGTGCGGCGCCTGCGGCTCGCCGGGATCGCGGCCCACTTGCGCCTGTTCAGGCGGATCTGCCTCAGTCCCGAAGCCAGCTCCGTGGCTGCCATGCTTACGCTGTCGCGTCGCCTGATCGACCAAGGCGTCCAGTATTTGCACATGTCATGGCACAGCGTCAGCCTCCAGCCCGGACTGACTCCCTACACCGCGACGGCCGCCGACGTCGAGCGGCTGTACGCCACCATCGAGTCTTACATCGACCGGCTCGCGGCCATAGTGCCAATCAGGTTTCGGACGGTGAGCGAGGCAGCTGAGATCCTGGCCCCGCCTCTATAAAAGCCGCAATTCTCTCGATGGAGCGGAAGTCCTCGGGCTCCAGGGACTCCATCTCCACATGGATTCCAAACCGGCGCTCTAGCTGTAGCAGCAGCTCCACGAACCCGAGCGAGTCTAGCAGCCCCGTCGCCAGCAGATTCGTGTCGTGCGACGGTACTTCAATCTTGAGGACATCTGCGAACAGCGCGGCGACCTGGTTGCGCAACCCGGCTAGCTGCTGTGTGATCACTCCCGTCCTCCGTGTTCGCGCTCGAATTGCTGTCCGGGGCGCAGCGAGCAGCTCGCGTCGACCAGCTGCCCCTCCGTCACTACCCGATGCACTAGGACCCATTCGTCCGCGCATGCCACCCGGACTGCTCGACCCACGACATCACCCACGGTTCCAGGCCGCGCCGCACAGGGTTCCCCCGTGCGAGTCGTCTTCGCCACCGCGACCTGGCGCCCGCCCACGCGACCCACCGGATGCCCCCATGGAGAGCGAAACGGCAGGTAGTCACAGGCGCGCGTGAAGTTCACGACGTCGCGGGCTGGTCGAGACCAGATCAGTCGCCCCTGCTGGGGGACGTCTCTCCCATAGTACGTCCGGCGGGACCGATCCTGCACGATCGCCGGGATTGACGCCGGATTGGTCGCGGCGGTGTCCACCAGATGGACCATCAAGGGGACGCCCGCTCGGACGCACTTCACGCTGACGGTCAACGCGCTGTCACGTTCCTCGATGTCGAAGGACGCCTGGTAAGCGATCGGGCCAGCATCGACCTCGAGCACCATGCGATGGATCGTGACCGCGTGCCTGGTCTCGCCCCGAAACAGCGCCCAGCTTACCGGATTGCGGCCGGCATATTCGGGCAGCGGACCGGGATGCATGTTGTAACTCCCCAACCGCGAGGCGTTGAGCACCGCTCCTGGGACGACGTAGAGCGAGTGCACGTTCACCAGGAGATCAACATCCGCCGCGCGGACGCGCTCGGAGAATCCCCGCTCCTTCAACCACTCTGCAGGCCAGCACGGGCAGCGCAGCCGCTCGGCGAGGTCTCGAACCGGGGAAGGCCGGTCCGGCCAGGCTGCGCCGGAGGTCATCACGGCCACGACCACATGCCCGCGTTCGGCGAGCATCCGGAGCACCTGCACTCCCGCAGCCTCCTCGGCGAGGAGCAGTATTCTCAAGGGGGCGCGGGACTCCGCCGGTGGACTCGTCGTGCCGTCGATCATCCCACGCGCGCTCCAACCTCCCCAAAGACGTCTCGGAGCCGCGGACGGTCGATCTTGCCGTTGGTGTTCTTCGGGAGCTCGGTGAGAGACTGCCACCGGGACGGTAGCATGTATGGTGGCACCAGCTTCGCTAACGCCCCGCGCAGGCCCGTGACCGTCACTGCACCCGGATTCTCGGGAACGTAGGCACAGCAAATGGCCATCCCGTCGAACCCGTCGCTCGGCACAGCCACGACCGCGCACTCCCGCAGGCCGCCGAGGCTGTGGAGCGCGGTCTCGATCTCCCCCAGTTCGACTCGGTAGCCGCGGGACTTAATCTGGGTGTCCGCCCGCCCGACATAATAGACCAGCCCGTGTCGGTCTACCCGGGCCAAGTCCCCGGTCCGGTAGATCCGCTCGCCCCCCCCTCCACTCCCTTGCGAATGCAGCAGGAACGCGCTCCGCGTCTTCTCCGGATCGCGCCAGTACCCCGGGCTGAGGCCCACGCCTGCGATGTACAGATCGCCCACCTCGCCGGACGGCACCGGCCGGCCCTCATGGTCCAGCACGAGCAGCTTCTCCCCTGGGCACGGCCGGCCGATGGGGATCTCCGCCCGCTCGTCCGTCGGGCGCTCCAGCACAGGGTAGTAGCTGCTCGCGATCGTCGTCTCAGTGGGCCCATAGAGATTCGTGAACGACGCGTGCGGCAGCCGCTGCATCCAGTAGATCAGCGTGGGCGTGGGCAGCACCTCGCCGCACCACAGCACTCGGCGCAGGGCGGGAAAATCGCCATCGCGCAGCACGTTGAACTTCGCCACGTAGTTCAACACGGACGGTACCGAGAACCATTGCGTGAGGTCACTTGCCCGGATGAATTGGGCGAGCTTGTGAGGCAATAAACTCACGTCCGGAGGCACTGGGTACAGCACAGCACCTGCGCGCAATGTACCAAACACGTCGAAGGTGGACAGGTCGAAGTGCAACGGTGGGTGCCACGAAACCCGGTCGGATGTGCTCGTCCCAAAGTAGTCGCGAGCCCAGCGGAGAAACGGCAGGACGTTGCCATGTGTAATCACCACGCCCTTGGGAACGCCCGTGGACCCCGACGTGAAGAGAATGTGCGCAGGGTCGTCTGGGCTGTTCTGCCGCTCTGGCAACGTGGCCGAGCAGCGGCTCAGGTCGGCCCACGAAAACCGCGGCGTGAACCGCGCGCCTTGGGCGGGCGGGGTCGACATCCAGCCCACGTCATGCTCGGCTGCGAACCGCGTATCCGCGAACAGTTCGTCCAGCAGGCCCACCACTGGCCCGCCTCCTGCCCCTCCCCCCGCCGCGAGGATCCAGCGGTCGTCGCACGACGCAATCATCTTCACGACGCGCGGCGCGGGACTCGTGGGATCGAGGGGGACATAGATCGCGTCCGCCTTGAGCACGCCCAACATAGCCACCACTACGGCCGGCGACTTGGGCATGAGCAGACAGACCCGATTGCCCCGCTGCACGCCGGCCTCTCGCAGGAGTCGGGCGAGCCGGTTGCTCTGTTCCTCAAGCTCACCGTACGTCAGTCGCTCGTCGCGCGACACGACCGCGGGTGCCTCCGGCCGGCGCAGGGCCTGCGCAGTGATCCCGTCCTGCAACAGCTCGCTCATGACGCCACGCGGCTCGTGGCCTGCTCGAACACGACGCGGATGTGCCCCAGCTCCTCCGGGCTGGCCGGGACGTCGAGGATGAACGTGCGGTAGCCAGCACCCACATAGCGGGCGACTTCGTCCGCCACTCGCTCGTAGCTGCCCACGAGATACGGGCAGAACGTCTTGTAATTCTCGAAGGGAACCAGCCAGTACGGGTTCTGTTCCCGATCACCGCCTGCCTTGACGAGCTCCGACAGCTGGCTGTGCCACACCGAGTCGGACACCTTCATCGCCATCTGGTGAGTGAGCTGCCCCTTCCGATCCTCGGGAAAGCGGGCGCGCGCCGTGCTCCAGGCCTCGTCAGCGGTGTCGCGCGCGATGATCCCGATCCGAACGCCCGACTCCACCGCATCGATAGTGCCGGAGCCCGCGTAATCAGCGGCGGGCTTCGGATACTGCACCGCCGTCGCACCGAGCGCCCGGGCGGCCTCGACGCCCGCCGCCGAAGACCCGGACATAAACACGCCCGGCACAAGGTCGGCCGGCAGCGACGGCGTCATCTTCAGGTTTGTGACGCGGTAATAATGGCCCTCGTGCGTCACGGGCTGCCCGCCTCGGAGCAGCGCCATGACCAGCGAGGTGTACTCGACCAGCCTGGTGTATCGCTCGTCGTGCGGGGTGGGATCGTTGAGCGCGTTCAGGTCGGTCTTGAACCCGCCCGCTACCATATTCAGGTACACGCGGCGCCCGTACAGCAACCCGAGCGAGGCCACCATCTTGGCGACTGAATAGGCGTGCATGTAGATCGGCTGCACCGCGACCAGAGGGGAGAGGCGCTCCGTGTGGGTGATGATCATCTGTGCCACCAGCCACGGGTCGACCAGCCCGTTGTCGGTATAGACCAGGATTCCTTCGCACCCCGCGGCCTCGCTCCATCGAGCGATGTCGATCACCTGGCGGCGATAGCTCCCCGGCTCCACAAGATTCGATGGGGGGCACGTGGAGAAGATCTTGATCGACTGGCCGTTCGAGTCGGCTGGCATGACAGGTCTCCCGGACGCCGGGGTGCGCCGCGCGCCAGCGTTCGTGGCCGCAGGGCGCTCGTGCCCCTCCCGACCGGCGACATCGCAAAAGCCGAGCTATGGCGCCGGCGCGACACATGGGCGCTAACTTATTGTCGAGAAACATGTTATCTGTATAGAGCGGGATCGCTGGCGGCGCCAACGTCCTCAGGCGAGTGCTGCAAACTTGTGACAGTTCCGCTACCCCTCGAGAATCACCACCGCGGCGGCGTAGTCACGCTCATGTGAGAGCGTCACATGCACACTACGAACCCCCATGGCCTCGGCACGGGCTGCCGCCGCCCCGGAAAGCCGCAGCTCGGGCCTCCCGGCGTCCCCACTCGTCACCTCGATTTGTTGGAATGAAACACCCACGGCCCAGCCTGTGCCGAGTGCCTTGAAGCAGGCTTCCTTCGCGGCAAACCGCGCCGCCAGTGCCTGGGCACGGTCTGCCCGCGCCTCGCACTCGGTGTGCTCTGCCGCGGTGAAGACGCGCTCGACGAACTCCGCGACGTCGTCGTGCAGCAGCGAGCGCTCGACCCTGCCGACCGCCACGACATCCAAACCCACGCCGAGGATCATCTCACGCCCTTCCTGCATCTCGTTTCAGCTTCTCCCACCACTCGACCCGCTCCCTGACCGTTTTTTCGTAACCGGCGTCGGCGGGCTGGTACCACTTCGCTCCCCGCAACGCTTCCGGCAGGTACTCCTGCGGCGCATACGCCTGGTCGTAGTCGTGGGCGTACTTGTAACCCTTGCCGTATCCCAGATCCTTCATCAGACCGGTCGGCGCATTGCGAATGTGGAGCGGCACGGGCTCAGCAGGATGCTCCTGGGCAGCGGCCTGCGCGTCTCCGAACGCGGCGTACGCGCGGTTCGACTTCGGCGCGGTGGCGAGATAGATGGCGGCCTCCGCGAGTGCCAGCTCGCCCTCGGGACTGCCGAGGAAGTGGTACGCGTCTTTGGCCGCGATGCAGACGGTCAGGGCCCGCGGATCCGCCAGCCCGATGTCCTCGAGCGCCATGCGCACGAGTCGCCGCGCGATGTACAGCGGATCCTCTCCACCGGCCAGCATGCGGGCGAGCCAATACAGCGCCCCATCGACGTCCGAGCCGCGGATCGCCTTATGGAGCGCCGAGATCAGGTTGAAGTGCTGTTCGCCGGCCTTGTCGTAAACCGGTAACGGCTTCTCCAAAACTTGGCGGATGACTTCACCAGGAACGGGAGAGGGGAGAGGGGAGATGTTCGACACGTGCTTGAAGACGGCTTCGAGTGTGTTCAACGCGCGTCGCGCATCACCTTGAGCATGCGTAACGAGCAGTTCCAGGGCATCGTCACCGAATCGTACTTCTCCCTTCTCCCCTCTCCCTTTGTTTTCCGCGTCGATCGCTCGCGTGAGAAGCGTATTGATGTGTGCGTCGTTCAACGGTTCCAGCACAAACACCCTGCACCGGGAGAGGAGGGCTCCGGTGAGCTCGAAGCTTGGATTCTCCGTGGTTGCGCCGATGAGCGTGATGATCCCGTTTTCGACCCAGGGCAAGAACGCATCCTGCTGGCCCTTGTTGAAGCGGTGGATCTCGTCGCAGAACAGGATGGTGCCCTGTCCGCGATACTTGAGCCGCTCTTCGGCCTCTTTGATGATCTCACGCACGCGGGCCACGCCTTCGGTTACGGCGGAGAATGGCTCGAAGTGCCGATCGGTGTAGTTGGCGATGATCTTGGCGAGCGTCGTCTTGCCGGAGCCCGGCGGCCCCCAGAAGATGCACGACCCAACGTCGCCGCGGCGGATCAGATCGCCTAGTGCTTTCCCGGGGCCCAGCAGATGCTCTTGCCCCAAGAATTGCTCGAGCGTCTTGGGCCGCATGCGCGCAGCGAGAGGCTCGCTGGAGCCTTGAAACAGTGTCGGTTCCGTCACGACGCGCCGTCCATCAGCACCTTGGTCAAGAAAAATATCGCCGCGCCGGCAAAGAAGGCCGCCGGCAGCTTCCATCCCTGCTTACCCTGGAATTCTGGCACGAGATTCGACGCCGCCACATAGATCGTCACGCCGGCCGACAGCGCAAGGCCGTGCTGGACGAGAAAGCCCATCTGCTCGGTGAGGACCACACCCAGCATGGTCGCCACGCCGAGCAGCGCCGCCGCCCCCACCGCTCGTCCCCCGCTCCGCCCGCCCGCCAGCATCAGGCTCGAGATCGTCACGCCTTCCGGCAGCTTGTGGAGAAAGATGGCGATGAACACCATGATGCCAAGCTCCGACCGCACGAGGAACGCGCTCGCGATCGCGACGCCATCGAAGAACGTGTGCAGCAGCAGACCCACGAGCGCCGATGTTCCCGCGATGGAGCTGACCGTGTGGGTTTCTTCCCCGAAATGGAAGTGCGGCGTCACGGTATGCTGCGTGAGATGCACCGCGAGATAGCCCACGAGCACCAGCGCGGGCCCACTGGAGCCGCTGCGGGGCAGCGCCGCAGGCAACAGCTCCACGATTGCCACCGCAAGCATGAATCCCGCGCCGAACGCCACCAGTAGCTCGATGACGCGCAGCTCGCGGACGGCGCGCCGGGTGACAGCGAGCGCACCGAGCACGTTGCCGGCCGCCGCGACGAGCGCGTACAGCAGCGCCTTAGACACGCGAGAGGAGGTACGCTTTGGTGTTGCGGGACGGGTCTTCGAGCACTTCCTCGAGCAGCCGCGCGAGCGCCTCGCCGACGTCCGGTCCGGGGCGCACGCCCGCAGCGATGAGATCGTCGCCCTTCACGGCGAGGTCCTTCAGCGTCAGCGGAGCGTTTGCCGCTCGGATCTTCTCGACTGCCTGAGTGAGCGGGGAGCGGGGAGCGGGGAGCAACGCTAGAAGGTCGTCCGCATGATCGCCTACCGCTGACAGCCAGCGCCGTGTCGCCGTCGCATCTTTCGCATCCGGGTATTTGTCGCGCCAGAGCCCGATCGCACGGCCGCGTTCGATGTCTCGTGTCGAGCATTTGAGACGCGTGAGCAACGACGCCGGATCCTTCGCCAGAAACGCCGTGATCAGTACCGGATCCCGCGGAAGTTTGTCGACGTGCTTCATGGCATCGCGCATCCCGCTTCCCGCATCCCGCATCTCGGGGAGCCAGATTCGAATCGCGCCCACATCCCACCAGAGTGCAACCAGTTTCGACGGGCGCGCGGCGGTCTTCAGTCCCTTGAACCATTCGTCCCGCACGCGCTCGGCCGACAGCTGGGCGAGTCCCTGGATGTTCGCCTTGGCGGCCTCCAGGGTGCGCGCATGAATCCGGAACTCGAAGCGCGCGCTGAAGCGCAGCGCACGCAGAATCCGCAGATAGTCTTCCTGAAACCGCCAGTTCGGATCGCCGACGGACCGAATCAGCTTCTTCGCGAGATCCTGTTCGCCCCCAAACGGATCCCGCCACTCGTGCCGGATGGGATGATAGGCGATGGAGTTGATCGTGAAGTCGCGTCGCGCCAGATCGTCCATGAGCGACACGCCGAACTCCACCACCGCGTGGCGGCCGTCCGTTTTGATATCCTTCCGAAATGTCGTGACCTCGTGCTGCTGATTGGCGCCGTCGAGCACGGCGACCGTGCCGTGCTCGATCCCTACCGGGACCGTACGCTTGAACAGTTTCTGGACCTCGGCGGGCGGCGCCGCAGTCGTGAGATCGAAGTCGTGATTCTCGACGCCGAGGAGGTTGTCCCGGATCGCGCCACCCACGCACCACGTCTCGAAGCCCGCGTCCTCGAGCTTCTTGGCAATCTTCAGGACTTCGGACGGTATGGGCAGCTTCTCGGGGAACGTCATCCGCAGAGCACTGAGCCGCCGTTCACGTTGAGAATCTCGCCGGTCATGTGCCTCGCGAGCGGGGAACAGAGAAACAGAATCGGACCCGCCACATCCTCGGCGCTGGCGACGCGCCGCAGCGGAATCGTGTTCTCGATGGCCGCACGACCGCCGGCGGCGTACGGCTTCGCCGACATCTCGGTGTCGACCCACCCCGGCGCCACGCAGTTGATCGTGATCTGCGGCGCGAGCTCGACCGCGAGGGATTTGGTAATCGCGATAACCGCGCCTTTCGTGGCGGCGTAATCGGCGTGAAACGCCTCGCCCCGCTGACCGGCGGTCGATGACACCAGGACGATCGTTCCCCCTTCGGTGATGTGCGGAATCGCGGCTCGGCAGACGTAGATCACGGCGTCGAGATTCGCGCGCCGGGTGGACTCCCACTGCGCGTCGCTCAGCTTCGCGACGGGCACGTCGTCGGCCGGCCAGACGCCATGATTGATCACGAGAATGTCGAGACTGCCGCCGAGCGCCCGCAGCGCCTCTGCGACGGCCTTGGTGGCCCCGGTCGGCGTGCCGAGATCGCCGCGGACGGCGGCAGTGACGTGCGCATCGGCGGCGGGTTTGCGGCTGCGGTACCCGACGGCGACCTTCGCGCCGGCCCGCGCAAGCAGTACGGCCGTCGCACGCCCAATGCCCCGGCTGCCGCCGGTCACAAACGCCCGCTTCCCGCGGAGATCGATCAATCCTTCAACCGATCTTCGACCAGGTCGCAGATCACGTGCTCGATCGCGAGATGCAGCTCCTGGATGCGCGCCGTCTCGGACGAGGGCACGATGAGGACGAGATCGGCAAGGTCTTTGAGCTGGCCGCCGGTGCGTCCGAGCAGCGCCACGACGCCCACCCCCCGCGCCTTGGCGGCCTGCGCGGCGCGAATCACGTTGGGACTCTCCCCGGACGTCGAATGCAACACGAGCAGGTCTCCCGGCTCGGCCAGCGCTTCGACCTGCCTGGCGAAGACTTCATCGAACCCCATGTCGTTGGCGCATGCCGTGAGCAACGACGTGTCGGTCGTGAGCGCAACCGCGCGCATCGCCGGCCGGTTGGTCTGGTAGCGCACCACATACTCGGTGGCGACGTGCTGGGCGTCGGCGGCGCTCCCACCGTTTCCCGCGAAGAACAGGGTACCGCCGAGGCGCAGCGTGCCCTCGAACCGCTCGGCAATCGCCGCGATCTGATCCGCCTGGTCCGCTGCGACCTGGCCGGCGAGCGCCGCCAGGCCGCCCAGGGACTCGCGGATTTTCTCGGCGCTCACCGCACAGCCTCGACGAACGCCTCCAGACCCCCGAGTTCGCCCCCCCCCCCCCCCCCCCCCCCCCCCCCCCCTTTCCGGCCCTCCCCCCCCGCCGTGCCCATGCCCACGCAGCTCGCCCCTCCCTCGCCCCCCGCGCGCCCCCCCCCCGGCCGCCCAATACCCCCCCCCACGCACA
>Ga0066710_100000672_pt1 | contig 21998 bp, 19 predicted proteins | sample GraSoiAngelo_159_FD_79666 | JGI IMG/M metagenome (GOLD analysis project Ga0066710, IMG submission 79666) | Grasslands soil microbial communities from the Angelo Coastal Reserve, California, USA - 14_1009_16_40cm | ecosystem: Environmental > Terrestrial > Soil > Grasslands | place: USA...
ACGATCTCCTGGATCGTCCAGAGGATGTCCATCACCTCGGTGATCTTGATCTGACGGCGTTCGAGCGCCTCATCGACCGCAGCCATCGCCTCTGCGTCGTCGGTCTTGCGGACCGCTCCGCGGGCAAACACGAACACCTTGTGCGCGCGCTCGGCGACATCCGGCGGCACCTCTTTGATGCCCTGCAGATGCGTCTCCTCGCAAAGTTCGATAGCACCGTCCACGCGCTCGACCAGCCGCCGCAGGCGAGTGCGCTCGACGATTTCCCGCCTGTGCTGCCGGCGCGCATCATGAACTTCGCGGGTGGCGCTCTCGATCAGTAGCCCAGGATCCGCCACGCTTTCGAGGGCATCGACGACGGGTTGCCGGATCACCGCGCCCTAGCCTAGCCGTCGTTGACATTGACATCAACAGCACGTTTCGGGTGAGATTGATGCATGGACCGCATCAATGCCGACCTGCTGCGTACGTTCCTCGAGGTCGCCAAGCTCGAGCACCTGGGCCACGCCGCCGATGTCCTGGGGGCCGATCAGTCGACAGTCTCCCGCAAGATCGTCCGGCTCGAGACCGAGTTCGGGGTCCCGCTCTTCGAGCGCATCGGGCGCAGCATCCGGCTCACCCAGGCCGGCCGCCGGCTGGTCGGGCGGGCAGAGCGGCTGCTCAACGACATGCGCGACGCGATCGCCGACGCCGCCGGAGCCGTCTCGGCCGAAACAGGCCAGGTGCATATCGGATTCCTGCACACCGTGGGCGCGCGCTGGCTCCCGGAGCGGCTGGCCCGCTTCCTGAAGACCCATCCCGCGGTGCGGTTCATCCTCGTCGAGGGCACGGTCACCGAGGTGATCGCAGGCGTGACCGGCGGCGATTTCGACCTCGGGATCGCCGGACCGCCTCCCGCCAACAACCCCGAGCTGGTCATCCACCCCTTGTTCCGCGAACGTGTCGCCGTGGTGGTGCCCGCTGGCCACCGCTTGGTTGGGCGCAGCTCGTGCACGCTCGAGGACCTGGCTGACGAGCCGCTTATCCTCCCCCGCTCTCGAAGCGGGCTGCGCAAGATCATCGACGAGGCTTTCGCAGCCCAGGGTCTGGCCACCCGGGTCGCCTACGAGGGCGACGACTTCTCGATCGTCGAGGGCCTCGTCGAAGCGGGGCTGGGTTCGACGCTCCTGCCGATGCCGTTGCCGGCGCCGAGCACCAGGGTGGCCGTCATTCCGCTGCGCGACCCGCCCATCGCCCGTACGATGGCGCTCTGCTGGGACCGACGTCGCACACTGCCACCGGCTGCAAACCTGTTCGCGCAGAGCCTGCTGTCCGAGTCGAGTGAGCCTTTCGACCTTCCCGTCAGCGCCTGAGACACCGACCGGGATCACTGAATGAACGCCCTGACCGCCGTCGCCATGGTCGCCGCCGCCGCGGCGATTGCGCTCGGCATCGCCACGGTCGTCTACGCGAGGGCGAGCCGGCGCAGCATCCAGGGCAGCGGCGCGGCATCGCCGCTGACAGTCGCTGAGGCGAGCTCGCAAGCCGGCGACCTGGTGGCGGAGGCGCGAACCGCCGCGCTGCTGTCGAGAGAGGCCGCCATAGAAGAGTTGAATGCGCGGCGCGCCGCAGTCGAGAGTCGCGAAGCGGTCATCGCCGAACGCCACCGCCATCTCCGCGAACGCCGGCAAGCCTTCGACGAGCGTCGCTTCGCCTACAAGAAGCGGCGCGAGGAGATCGAGGGCCGGCGCGACGCCGTCGCATCGTTGCGGGAGGAGATCGCTGCCACGGTGTTGCGGATCGCCGCGCTCGATCCGGAGCAGGCATCGACCATGGTGATCGACCGCCTCGACTCCGAGCTCATCGCCGAGCACAGCGAGCGCGTGGAGCGAACCGTCGCCAGCACGCTCGGCGCGGAGCCCGCGCTTGCCGCGACCACACACATCGTGCAGGCGATCGAGCGTCAGGATGCCAGCAACGTCGACATGGCGCCACGTGTCGCGCCGCTACCACTGGAGTCACTCGACGCGCATGCACGCGAGCGGGTGCTCACCGCACTGTCGGTGATCGCGCAGGAGACCGGCGCCGAGCTCGGCGTCGATCAGGAGAAGGCGCAGGCGACGCTGCGCACCGTCGATCCGATCGGCCGCGAGATCGCACGCCAGGCCTCGCTGGAGGTGCTCGACAGAAAGATCCAGGCCGCGGAGGTCCCGCCACTGCTCATGCGCACGCGGCGAACCACGCAACGTCGCGTCGTCGACGTCGGCGAGCGAGCGCTGTGGCAGATGCAGATGGGCGGCCGCCCCGAGCTGGCTGAGCTGATGGGCACGCTGCATTACCGCTTCTCGTACGGGCAGAACGCTCTCCTGCACTGCCAGGAGACCGGCTACCTGTGCGGCGTGCTCGCCGCCGAGCTCGGTTTGCAGCAGACCGCCGCGCGCGAGGCGGGGATGTTGCACGACGTCGGCAAGGCGGTGGACCACGAGGTGGAGGGCGTGCACGCGATCATCGGTGGCGAGTTGCTGCGCGTGCTCGGTGTTGATCAGGCGATCGTGCACGCAGTGAAAGCGCACCACTTCGATGAGGAGCCGGCCACCGACCTGGCCATGCTCACCATCTGCGCCGACGCCATCTCCGCATCGCGCCCGGGGGCGCGCCGTGACACCCTGGCTGCATACCTGGCCCGCCTCGAGCAGCTGCAGACCATCGCCACCCGGCATACGGGAGTGGAGCGGGCCTTTCCGCTCCAGGCCGGCCGCGAGGTGCGCGTTTTCGTGAAGGCGTCGGAGGTCAAGGATGGCCAGATGCCATCGCTGAGCGCGGAGATCGCCCGTGAGATCGAAGCAGAGATGCAGTACCCGGGAATGATCAAGGTGACGGTGATCCGCGAGACGACCGCCACCGCGACCGCACCGGCGCAGATCGCGCCCGTGCGCGTCACCAACGGCGCGAAGGCCGTGCACGAGGACGCGGCGCCGGAAGCGACTGTCGACCCGGAGGCAAACGGCGATACCGAAGGCTGAGCGCCGGACAGCGCTCGGGCCGGCGGTTCAGGATGGAGCGCGCAGGAACTCGTCGACCACGCGTGCCGACTCGTCGGGGCGTTCGTGAAAGAAGAGGTGACCGCAGCCGTCGAACCACCGCGTGCGCACCGCCGGGATGCGCGTGGCGAGCAAGCGAGCGTTCTCGATCGGCGTGACCGCGTCGGCGGTGCCGTGCGTGATCAGAGTCGGCGTGCGCACGCCGGCAAGACGGTCGAAACTGGAGCCATCTGCGCGCAGCGCTGCGAGCTGCGCCGTGAACACTGTCGCGCGCACCGGGCGCGCCGCACGTTGCCGAACCTGCGCCTCGATGAAGTCGACGTGCGTGCGCTGGAACTGCGGCGAGTACAGCACCGTGCAGGCCAGGCGGTACGCATCCTCCGGCGTGCGCGCGCCCTTGCCGAGCAGAGCGTCGCTGGCTCGGGGGTCGGCGGGCACCGCGCGCGAGCCTCCCGGCGCGGTGGCGGCGAGAACGAGGCTGCCCACCCGCGACGCGTGGTCGAGCACGAGATGCTGGGCGACGACCCCGCCCATGGAGGCGCCGAGCACGTCCGCGGCGTCGACGCCGGCCGTGTCGAGCACAGCCGTCGCGTCAGCGGCGAGCAGCGCCATGTTCAGCGGGTCACGACCCGGAGCCGATTCGCCGGTTCCTCGCGGGTCGAACACGATCACCCGCCTGCCTCGCGAGACGAGGGGCTCGAGCATCGGGTCGAAGACGACGCGAGTGGCACCGAGGCCCGGGATGAGCAGGAGTGGCGGACCGCTGCCGTGAATCGAGATCGCCAGGGTCCCGCCATCCGCCGTGCGCGCCGTGAGCTGCTGGGAATCCATCGCGGCCATGTTGCCTGCTCGGGCTCCTGCAGGCACCATGGCCAGCGATGCCCCGGTTCTTCATCGGCAGCCACCAGGTGAGCAACGGCACTGCGTCCATCCTCGGCGCCGACGCTGCGCACCTGTCTCGAGCCCTCCGCGTCCAGCGTGGCGAGCTGGTGGTCGTCGTGGAGGCGGGACAGATCGAGCACGGCGTGCGCGTCGACGCAGTGTCGCCGACCAGGGTCGCCGGCCGTATCGCGTGGAGCCGGCCGGCCACCGGAGAGCCGAGTCGCGCGATCACAGTGCTGCAAGCTGTTCCCGCCCGAGAGATGGACGCGGCAGTCGAGGCGCTCGTGGAGGCAGGCGCCGCCACGATCATGCCGGTGCTGACACGTCGGAGTGTCACGCGACCGAGCACCGAGCGCGCGCGCAGCCGTCTCGAGCGCTGGCGGACCATCGCGCGTGAGTCGGCGCAGCTCGCCGGGCGCGCGCGAGCACCGGAGGTACGTGCGGTGCAGACACTGCCGGAAGCGCTGTCGAGCCTCCCGCACAACGCGCGGGTGCTCGCCTGTGTCGTCGATCAGCAGAGTGCCCCGCTGGCGCGTGTTACAACCGAGCCATCGCGTCCGGTTGCGGTTGCCATCGGTCCCGAGGGCGGCTTCGACCCCGCGGAGCGCGAGGCCCTGCGCGATACCGGAGCCGAGGAGTGCCACCTCGGCCCGCGGGTGTTTCCCGCATGGCTTGCGGGCGCCGTCGCGGTGACGCTGCTGCTTTGCGACAGCGGCGACCTCGACGCAGCCGTGGCGGCGGCGCCGGCGTCATGAGCTCCGACAGCGCGCCGGTTCGTGTGGCGCTCACCTCCCTCGGATGCAAGGTGAACTACGCGGAGATGGCCGAGCTCGCCGGCGTGCTGGCCGCATCCGGCTGCGACGTCGTGCCCGACGACGAGCCGGCGGACGTGCGCGTGCTGAACTCATGCACCGTGACGATGCAGGCCGACGCCACGACGAGGCAGAGACTGCGTCGCTTGCGCCGCGCCGATCCGAAGGCGCATCTGGTGCTGACCGGGTGCAGCGTCGACGCCAACCCGCGGCTGTACCCACCCCAGCGTCAGGGGGCCTCGCCGGATGCCGCGTGCGAGGTCGACGCGGTCTTCGACAACCGGCACAAGGCGGAGATCGCCGGCTACGTCATCGGGCTCGCTGCAAAGCCCGCGCGAGCGGCTGCCGGGGCGCCACCGCTGCGCGCTCGGGCATTCCTCAAGGTTCAGGACGGCTGCAACCATCGCTGCACCTACTGCATCGTCTGGCGAGCCCGCGGCGAATCCCGCAGCGTGCCACCGGAGGTCGTGATCGGCCGTGCCCGCAATGCTGTGGCAGCCGGGCACGGAGAGCTGGTGCTGTGCGGCGTGGACCTGGGTTCCTACGGGCGCGACAACGGGGCATCGCTGTCCGAGCTGCTGGAACGTCTCCTGCACGAAGTCGGCGACGGAGCGCGCATCCGCCTCTCGAGCATCAACGCCAATGACGTCACTCCGAAGCTCATCGCCCTGAGCGCACACCCACGGCTGTGTTCGCACTGGCACATGCCGCTGCAGAGCGGGAGCGACGCGATCCTGCGCGCCATGCACCGCGGCTACCGCCGGCGGCAGTACCAGCGCGTCGTGCAGGCGCTTCGCGCCGCCGACCCTGCCACCGAGTTCACCACCGACGTCATGGTGGGGTTCCCCGGTGAGACCGACGAGGACCATGAGCAGACCGTGTCGCTCATCGACGACGTCGGTTTTCTCGGCTGCCACGTGTTCCGCTGGTCGCCGCGCCCCGGAACACCTGCAAACGAGCTTTCCAATGCCGTGAGCGACGCTGTCGCCCGGCGCCGCAGCGCCGAGGCGCGCCGGACGGCGGCTCGCACCGGGGCTGCCTCGCGTGACCGCGCGTGCGGCCGGATGCACGAGGTCGTCTGGGACAGCGTCGGCATAGCCGAGGCCCACGGCGTGGCGTCGACCTATCACCAACTGGTGACCGATGAGGTCGCCGGGCTACGCACTGGGTCGCTCAGCCGCGTGCGTGCGGTGGCTGTGGAAGGCGAGAGCCTGCGCGCTACCCTGCTGCGCACATGAGCGATTGCCTCTTCTGCGACATCGTCGCGAGAACGCTCCCCGCAACCATCGTCCACGACGATGGTGCGGTGCTGGCGATCCGCGACATCAACCCGCAGGCGCCGGTGCACGTGCTCGTATTGCCGCACGAGCACATCGAGTCAGCGGCGATGTTGACCGCGGCGCATGACGGCCTGTGGGCGCAGATGCTGCATATGGCGCAGGCGATCGCGCGCGACGAGGGCATCGAGCAATCCGGCTACCGCCTGCTCACCAGCATCGGACGCGACGGGGGCCAGACAGTGCCCCACCTGCACCTCCATCTCCTCGGTGGCCGCCACATGATGTGGCCACCGGGATAAGACGCCGGTGTCGGCTCACGGCGACATGAAGTCGCCTTCCCCGACGGGATTTATCTTGGAGAAAAAAAGCCGAGGTCCGCACGCCGAAGCGTGCGGCCCCGGTTTGGAGCTGACGGTTGGCGTCAGCTCTTGGCGTCGATGACCTTTGCCGTCCCGGCGGTGACCGGGATGCGCCTTGGCTGTGCCTTCTCGGCACGCGGGACCGTGATCCTCAGAACGCCGTTGTCGAACGTCGCGTTGATGTGATCGTCGCGCACCTCAGCCGGCAGGCCGACCTGACGGAAGACCGACGTCGTACGGCGCTCGCGGCGCACGTAGGTGCCGCTCTTGTCCTCGGTTTCGGCGCTGCGATTGCCCTTGATAGTCAAGAGGCCGTCCGCGAATGTCACTTCGACATCCTCAGGACGAAAACCAGGCACCGACGCCTCGATGACGAATGCGTCGTCAGTCTGGCGAATGTCGACCGGAAGACCAGCAATCTCGTCGCCGTTCATGCGCACCGTGTCCGGTCCCAGCGACTGGAACAGATGATCCACCTGGCTGTGCAAATCGAACAGGTCACCCCAGGGGTTCCAACGGATAAGCGCCATATCGCTCACCTCCTTGCTGAACGTCTCTCGCGGACCTCCCGCGATTCCATCTTTCACATACCACACGGGCGCCCAGCTCTAAACACCGATGAGGGGGTCGCGATCAGCCTCGGAACGCCTCGCGCACGGAGTCGAAGAACCCCTTCCTCACCTCAGCAGGCTTGCCCTCGCGGCCACCCAGCTGCTCGTACACGCCGCGCTCCTGATGGCTCAGGTGGGTCGGCACCACCACTCTGACGACGCAGATCTGATCGCCGCGCCGGCCGCTGCGCACGTGCGGTACGCCCAGGCCGTGGAGCTTGATCTGCTTGCCCGGCTGCGTGCCCGGAGCGAGCTCGACGGCGTGCTCGCCCGACACCGTCGGCACGGTGATCGTGTCGCCGAGCACCGCCTGCGGGACGCTCACGGGAAGCTCGTAGATGATGTCTTGGCCGCGGCGCACCAGCTGCGGGTGCGGCTTGACTCGAAAGCCCAGGTAGAGGTCGCCGCTGGGGCCGCCGCGGGGGCCGACCTCGCCCTCACCGGGCAGGCGCAACGTCACGTCGTCGTCGACGCCGGCAGGGATGGTGACCTCCACCATGCGCCGCTCCTCGACGCGACCCTGGCCGCGGCAATGGGGGCACGGATCGTTGACGACGTGGCCCTCGCCGCGGCAGTGCGGGCACGTGGACACGTTGGTCACCTGGCCGAAGATCGATTGCATGGTGCGACGCACCTGACCGGCACCTCCACAGGTCGGACACTGCGAAGACTCCGTGCCCAGCCGCGCACCCGAGCCGCCGCACTCAGCGCACACTCCGGCGCGGGGCACGTCGACCGTGCGTTTCGCACCGAAGACCGCTTCCTCGAACGTGATCTCGATGTTCATGCGCAGGTCATCGCCGCGTTGCGGTCCGGTGCGAGCCCGCCGTCGGGTGCCACCGCCGAAGAACATGTCGAAGAGGTCGAAGGCGGAATCGAAGGAGAACGCACCGAAGTCCGGCGGCACGCCGTCGGCGGCGTGCCCGAACGCGTCGTAGCGCTGCCGCTTCTGCGGGTCGCTGAGCACCGAGTAGGCCTCGCCGATCTCTTTGAAGCGCTCCTCGGCCTGCTTGTCCCCGTTGTTGCGGTCGGGGTGGTACTGCATCGCCAGCTTGCGGTACGCCGCGCGCAGCTCCTCGGCGGTGGCGTTGCGCCCGACCCCGAGCACCTCGTAGTAGTCGCGCTTGACGGTGGCCATGGCTCAGGCGGCCGGGGCAGGTTGGCGGGGATGCGCCACGCGCACCACCGCCGGACGGAGCAGCCGGTCATGCAGGCGGTAGCCCGGCACCAGCTCGTCGACGACAGTGTCGTGCTCCACGGTGTCCGACTCTTCGCCACCGATGGCCTCGTGGACGCTCGGATCGAATGGCTCGCCGATGCCCGGGACGCGGCTCACGCCGAGGCGCTCAAGCACGGTCTCGAACTCGCGGACCACCAGATGCAGCCCGCTGACGAAAAAATCGTCAGCGCCCCCCTCGGGAGCGTGCGCCACGGCCCGGCGCAGGTTGTCCAGCACCGGGAGCATGGCTCGAGCCGCCTCCTCGCTCGCGTAGCGGCCGCGATCCTCGAGCTCCTGGCCCTTGCGCCGCTTGAAGTTCTCGAAATCCGCCGCCATGCGTAGGTAGCGCTGTTCCGCTGCTTGGAGCAGGTCGCGGATCGCGTCCGCCTCCGTGCCCGCCGGCCCCTCGGGGCTATTCTCCAGGTCGGGGCGGGTTTCAGCAGCGGGACCTGGCTCCTCCTCGTGAGCTGCGGCCGGATGGCGACGTCGCGGCGCTCGTTCGTGGGTCATGCGGCAAGTATTCCCATCGATCAGCTGAGTATTCGTGCCAGCGAGCGCCCGACCCGCTGGGCCACGAACCGGGCCCGGGGCGCGACCTGGCCGTACGGCATGCGGGTAGGACCGAGCACCCCGATGGTGCCTCGCCGTGTCACCCCGGCTCGGTACGTGGTCAGCACGAGACTGCAACGGCTCAGCTCGGCCACGCCGTTCTCGCGACCGATGACGATCTGGACGCCGTGGTCGACGTCCACGGACGCGATGAGCGCGGACAGCAGGCGCTGCTCCTCGACGACAGCGATCACCTGGCGCAGCAGCTCGACGTCGCCAAACTCGGGCTGGCGCAGGAGGTTGCGCACACCATCGTGAAGGATGAGCGTGTCCTGCTGCGCGTCGACCGTCTTCATGAAGGTCATGATGTCCGCGATCAGCTCGCGGCGCAGCTGCAAGTTGCGGCCCGGAGGAGATGCGGCCCCACCGACACCGTCGGCGTCGAGGCCGACCAGGAGCGAGTTCAGCTCGGCTGCGATCGCGCTGAGTATCGTCTGATCGGCGTCGCGCGCCAGCGCCAGCGGCTGCTGGCGGACCAGGTTGCCCTCGAGCACGAGCACGAGCAGCGCGTGGCGAGGATCAAGCGAGACGAGGTCGAGATGCTTCAGCTTGGAACCGCCCGTGCCCGGTGCGGTGACCAGGCTCACCGCGTCCGTGACCACGGCGAGGGCGGTCGCCGCCACCTCGAGGATCTCCTCAAGCGTGCCGGGCATATTGGCGAAGAACGGCTCCATCTGCCGGCGCACCGCCGCCGACACGTCCTCCTCCTCCATGAGGAAATCGACGTAGTAGCGGTAGCCCATGTCGGAAGGCACGCGGCCGGCGGAGGTGTGCGGCTGGATGAGGTACCCGACCTCACCGAGCATGGCCAGCTCGTTGCGAATGGTCGCCGCCGACCAGTTGGCGAGATGGGCGGCAAGCGCAGCGGAACCGACGGGGATCCCCGTCCGCGTGTAGTCGGCCACGACGGCCTTCAGGATCTGCTGCTTGCGCGCGTCGAGCGGTACTCGATGTTCCATCACTGAATCCGCAGAGCGGTGGCCACGCGCTCTCCCGCGTCGCGATTAGCACTCATCTGCCTTGAGTGCTAATGGTAGCACCGTGCTGTGCCGCCTACGCGGCCAGCTCCTCGGTGAGCAGCAGCGCCACCTGGTTGAGCACGGCTTCGCCGCGCGCCGTAGTGCGCAACCTGCTGCCCGGCGCGGCTTCGAGCAGCCCGCGGCGCAGCAGCGCGTCCGCCGCCTGGCGCACACGCGGCTCCGTGATCGATACACCATCACGCAGACGCAGGCCGAGCATCAGGCGCTCGTATTCTCGTGTCGCCGCACTGATCACCTCGGTGCCCTGCAGCGGGAGCAGATTCGCCTCGACCGCTCGAACATATGCCGCGATCCCGCGACCGTGCCAGTAGCGAATCGCCACCGCCGTTTCGTCTGCGGGCGCCGCAAGCGCGGGCGCGGCGGCGGCCGGCACGTGTCCGTGCGCGCCGACACCGGCACCGAGGTAGTAGCCGCCCGTCCAGTACACGAGGTTGTGGCGGCACTCCGCTCCGGGGCGGGCAAAGTTGCTCACCTCGTACTGCGCGTACCCTGCGGCGGCGAGCTCATCGATCGCGATGCGATGCTGGCGCAGCGCGCGTGACCCGGAAACCGGCGTGACATCGCCCCGAGCCACCGCGACGTGCAGCGGCGTTCCCGGCTCCACCGTGAGCTCGTAACACGAGACGTGGTCGGGCGCAGCGGCAACGACGCGCTGCACGGTGCGACGCCACCGCGCATCACCGAGACGGGGCACGGCATAGATGAGGTCGCAGTTGACCGAGCCGAACCCCGCTTCGCGTACCTCTCCGACGGCGTCCACCGCTCGCCGCGCCTCGTGCACGCGCCCCAGAAAACGCAGCACGTCGGCTTCGAGGCTCTGCACACCGAGACTGACGCGGTTGAACCCGGCTCCGAGCCATTGCTCGGCACGCTCGCGACTGGTGCTCGACGGATTGGCTTCGAGCGTCACCTCAGCGCCGGGGGCGATGCTGAAGACAGAGCGCACCTCATCGAGCACGCCGGCGAGCAGGGCCGGTTCGATGAACGACGGGGTCCCGCCGCCGAAGAAGACCGTTTCGAGGGTGACGCCGGGAAATCGCTGGCCGAGCATGCGGATCTCGGCGAGCAAGGCTTGCGTGTAGACGGTCTCGGCGCGCTTGCCGGCGATCGATGCGAAGTCGCAGTACTCGCACTTCCGCTCGCAGAACGGTATGTGCACGTACAGCGCGCGCAGCTCAGACAGCGCAGGCGCGCTCATTTCCGCGTGCCTCTGCCGGCGGTTCGGTCGCGCGGTGGCGGCGGTTTGGCACGCAAGCGCCGGTACACGGGCGGGTAGACGTAGATGGCCAGGATGTACGCGAGGACGTCCATGACGCCGAAGGTGCCCAGCACCGCCGAGGCGGGCAGCGATGTGCCGGCCGTGGAGGCGTTGGTGATACCCGGAGACGGCGACGCGCTTGCCCCCGCCGACGGCCTGGGCGCCGGCGACGCGCCCGGCGACGGGCATGGCGTGGCGCTCGGACCGCCGCTGGTCGGCGTCGGCGTTGGCCTCGCGTTCTCAGGCAGCGGTGTCGCCACCGCGCCGTTCGGACCGCAGCCGTTGGACGTCGCGGTCCCCGGCGCGGCGGAGGTGAGCACGGCCTGCGACGCGATGAGAAGGATGAAGAACAGCGCGTAGATGATGACCCCGACCATCAGCGTCTCGACGATGCGCAGCGGACGTGCCTCGCCCGAAATGCGCCGGGCGACCGGTGCGGCGAGCAAGCACGCGGCCAGCTGCGGCACGGGCTGCAACGGCTGAAAGCCGATCACCACCGCGAGCAGTTCCTCCGGGTCCTTCTTCGGCGCGACCAGCACGAAGAGCAGCACGCCGATGACCACCTGCACGACGAACACGGTGCCGATGAGGATCGCGTACGAGCGCCGAGACCACATCTCCTCCGGAGGTGCAGGCGCCGCGGCGCTCTCGGTCTTCGACGCGGATGCCGGGCGCAGCGATTGCGTCTTCGGTTGGGCGCTCTCCGCCGTCTGCTTGGTGAGCGCTGCGTCGGCACGCGCGACACGCTGGTTCGCCGGCGGGCGCCGGCGGGGTCGCTTGCGCGGGGGGTGCGGTCTAGGCACAGTCGACCCTCAGGGCTCGTCCAGCTTGAGCACGGCCATGAATGCCTCCTGGGGAATGTCGATGTTGCCGACCCGCTTCATACGTCGTTTGCCCTCGCGCTGCTTCTCGAGCAGCTTTCGTTTACGCGTCACATCGCCCCCGTAGCACTTCGCCAGCACGTCCTTGCGCATCGCGGACACGGTCTCGCGGGCCACGATCTTGCCACCAATCGCTGCCTGAATGGGCACCTCGAAGAGCTGGCGTGGGATCAGCTTGCGCAGGCGCTCAGCCAGGCGCCTGCCCTGCTCGCGCGCGCGATCTCGGTGCACGATCATGCTGAGCGCATCGACTCGCTGGCCGCCGACGAGAATGTCGAGCTTCACCAGCGCCTCGGCGCGAAAGCCGGCGATCTCGTAGTCCAGCGACGCATAGCCGCGACTGCGCGATTTGAGCTGATCGTAGAAGTCGTGGATGATCTCACCGAGCGGCAGGTCATACGCCAGCTGCATGCGATCGCCCGGCTGGTACTCCATGCTGATGAACTCGCCGCGCCGTTCCTGACAGAGTTCCATGATCGTGCCCACGTAGGCGTTGGGCACGATGATCGTGGCCTTGGTTCGCGGTTCCTCGATCGCTTCGATGTGCGACGGGTCCGGGAGCATGTCGGGGTTGTCGACGGCCACGGTCTCGCCGCTGCGCAGGCGCACCCGGTACTCGACGGTCGGGGCGGTGGTGATCAGCGAGAGGCCGAACTCGCGCTCCAGCCGCTCCTGGACGATCTCCAGATGCAGCAAGCCCAGGAATCCGCAGCGGAATCCGAAGCCGAGCGCCACCGACGACTCCGGCTCGTACACCAGCGACGCGTCGTTCAGGTTGAGACGAGCCAGCGACTCCTTGAGGTCCTCCACGCTGTCCGTGTCGACCGGGAAGATGCCGGCGAACACCATCGGCGTGGCGGCGCGGTAGCCGGGCAGCGCGTGCCGCGTCGGCCGGGCCGCATCGGTGACGGTGTCGCCCACCTTGCTGTCGCGCACGTTCTTGATCGATGCGATCAGGTAGCCGACCTCGCCACACGCCAGCTCGTCGATGGGAATCATCGCCGGCGAGAAGATCCCGACCTCGTCGACCACGAACTCGCGTCCGCTCGCCATCATGCGCACGCGCATGCCGGGGCGCAACCCGCCGTCGAACAGGCGAACGTATACGACCACGCCGCGATACGCGTCGTACTTCGCGTCGAATATCAGGGCGCGCAGCGGTGCCGACGCGTCGCCACGCGGCGGCGGGACGCGGCGGGCCACGGCATCGAGCACCTCGTCGATGCCGATCCCCTGGCGCGCGCTGGTCAGGATGGCGCCGTCGCCCGGCAGGCCGATCATCTCGGCGATCTCGCGTCGCACCAGCTCCGGATCTGCCGCGGGCAGGTCGATCTTGTTGATGACCGGGATGATCTCGAGGTTGTGCTCGATGGCCTGATAGACGTTGGCCAGCGTCTGCGCCTCGACGCCCTGACTTGCATCGACGACGAGCAGCGCACCTTCGCACGCAGCCAGCGAGCGCGACACCTCGTACGAGAAATCAACGTGGCCCGGGGTGTCGATGAGGTTGAGCTCGTACGTGCGCCCATCATGTCCGCGATACGACATGCGCACGGCCTGTGCCTTGATGGTGATGCCGCGTTCGCGTTCCAGATCGAGCTGGTCGAGGACCTGATCCTGCATGTCTCGCGGGGCCACCGTCTCTGTGGCCTCGAGCAGGCGGTCGGCGAGCGTGGACTTGCCATGGTCGATGTGGGCGATGATCGAGAAGTTGCGAATCAGGTCCTGGGGCATGCGCGCGGCATATCATCAGCGAATGGCCAGCGTTGAGGGGGAGCGCCGCCGCCCCAAGCCCAGTACGGGGGCGCCGGAAAAGCGCGCTCTGGTGCTCGCCGGCGGTGGGATCGTCGGGCTCACATATGAGATAGGAGCGCTGCGAGCACTCGACGACCTGCTTGTCGGCATCACGGTCAATGACTTCGACATCTACGTCGGCACCAGCGCGGGCTCGTTCGTCGGCGCTCTGCTCGCCAATGGGGTGACCCCCACCGAGATGGCACTCGGCCTCGAGGGAACGAACCGGCGGCTGCGTCCGCCGACACGCTGGACGATATACCGGCCCAACATCGGCGAGCTGGCCGCTCGGATGCTCAAAATCCCGGAGCTCATCCGCGAGCTTGCCTGGGAGCTCACGCGTCATCCCTCCCGGCTCAACCCGCTCGACCTCATCGGCCTGCTCAGCCCTCTGCTGCCGTCGGGAATCTTCAGCTCGCATGAGCTGATGCGTTATCTCGAGCGCCTCTTCACGAGCGACGGCCTGGTCAACGACTTTCGCAGGCTCGACAAGGAGTTGCACATCGTCAGCTGCGCCATCGATACCGGCCAGCGCGTCGTCTTCTCGCGTTTCCACAACGAGGATGTGCCGGTCAGCGCCGCCGTGGCAGCCAGCAGCGCCATTCCGATGCTCTTCAAACCCGTGCGCATCGGTGGGGTCGACTACGTCGACGGCGGCATCAAGGGGATCTCAGCGCTCGACGTCGCGGTGGCTCGTGGGGCCACGCTCATCGTGGTCATCAACCCCGTGGTCCCGGTGGACACGCGTCAGGTCACCGCGCCCGAGGCGCTCAAGCTGCAGGTGAGCCGTCACCTGGCCGACATGGGCATGCGCGGCGTCTACAACCAGGTGATGCGCGGCATGCTGCATGACGGGATGCTCGACCACATCCGGCTGGTGCGCAACCGCCATCCCGACGTCGACATCCTGCTCATCGAGCCGCGTACCGACGACGAGAAGATGTTCTTCCATGAGCTCATGTCGTTCTCGGCGCGCATGATGGTGCTGCAGCACGGCTACGAGTCGGTGAGCAACGGCCTGCAGGACACGTGGGGCTATCTGCGCCGGATTCTGCCCAAGCACGGCATCCACATCACGCGCCGCCACATCGACCGCAAACCCGCAAGCGTGCCCGTCGAGAGCATCAGCAGCGCCCCGCTGCTGCGCCGTCTGCTCCGCCAGACGGTGTTCGACCGCCGCCCCAGGGTTCAGGTCGTCGACGAGGACGACGTCGCCGTCTAGACGCTCCACCGGTATGTCATGGCGCGACGGAACGCGAGGCTCCTGCCGGCCGAGTGCTACCATGACCCGCCGCGAGTAGGGGGCAGGAGGGTGGGTCATGAATCAGGACGGGATCAGCAAGCGTCGTCCGGCGGGGCGTCGCGGTCGCGCCGCTGCTGCTCTGAGTGGTGCTCTGGTGGCAGCGCTGGTCATCGTGACGACCCCTCTGACGGCGGGAGCGAGCCCCGCATGGTCCATCTCCGCCAGCCCCAACAGAGACTCCAACCGGAGCTACCTGAGCGCCATTGCCTGCGCATCCGCCAGCTCGTGCACGGCCGTCGGTTTCGCCCTCTATGGCATCGTCCAGCGGACGCTGATCGAGTCGTGGGACGGCTCCGCGTGGAAAGTCGTCGCCAGCCCAAACAACGGCGCCAAGAACAACGTCTTGAGAGCCGCGGCATGTGTCTCGATCAGCTCATGCACGGCGGTCGGTCAGTACGACACCGGAGCGGTAGAGCGGACGCTGATCGAGTACTGGAACGGTTCCGCCTGGACAGTCCTCGCCAGCCCCAACAACGGCACTGGCGCCAATGCTTTGTACGGGGTGTCGTGTGTAACGGCCAGCTCGTGCACGGCCGTGGGCGACTACTTCAACGGCACTGTCTTCCGGACGCTCATCGAGTCGTGGAATGGCAGCACCTGGACGATAGCCACAAGCCCCAACAACGGAACCGGCTACAACCACTTGAGCGCCATATCGTGTGTGTCTGCAATCTCATGCACGGCAGTCGGCGAGTACAGCGGCACCACGCGAACGCTCATCGAGTCGTGGGACGGAGCGGTCTGGTCGCTCGTCGCCAGTCCCAACCGCGGGACCGGTAACAATTTCTTGAGCGCCGTGTCGTGCGTGTCGGCTACGTGGTGCACGGCGGTCGGCTACTACTCCGCCAGCACTCTCTTCCAGACGCTGATCGAGTCGTGGAATGGAAGCGGCTGGTCGGTCGCCGCCAGCCCAAACAACGGCACAAGTATCAACGCGCTGAATGCGGTGTCGTGCACTTCGTTCAGTTCGTGCATGGCCGCGGGCCGTTACTACAATGGAAGCGCGTATCAAACCATCATCGAGTCCTGGAACGGCAGCGCTTGGAGACAGGTCGCCAGTCCCAACAGCGGCACCAGCTTCAATTCCCTGTACGGCGTGTCGTGCGTCTCTGCAAGCTCCTGCAGCGCCGTCGGCGAGTATCTCGCCAGCCTAAGGCGAACTCTGATCGAGGCCTGGGACGGCTCTGCTTGGAGGCTGGTCGCCAGCCCCAACAACGTCCTCGGCGATAACGGCTTGGGCGGGCTGTCATGTCTGTCGACCACCTCATGCACAGCGGTCGGCTCCTCCTCCAACGGGACGGTCAACCGAACGCTCATCGAGTCATGGAATGGTACTGAGTGGAGCGTCTCGCCCAGTGCCAATGGCGGCGCGGGCGACAACTTTCTCAGTGATGTGTCGTGCGTGTCGTCGACCTCATGCACCGCGGTCGGCGACTATTGGAATGGCACGCTCAGGCGGACACTGATCGAGGTCTGGAACGGCAGCGCTTGGACAGTCGTCACCAGCCCCAACAACGGCGACAACGACCACAACATCTTGAACAGCGTGTCGTGCGTGTCAGCTACCTCGTGCACGGCGGTCGGCGAACACTTCAACACCAATGCCGTCCAGACGCTGATCTTGTCATGGAATGGCAGCATATGGACTGTCGTCACGAGTCCGAACAACGGCACCAGCTTCAACTCCTTGAGCGGCGTTTCCTGCGCGTCCGTCAGCTCATGCAGGGCCGTCGGCTACTATTACAATGGCTCAGTCGATCGGACGCTGATTGAGTCGTGGAACGGTACTAGCTGGTCTCTTGTCGCGAGCCCCAACAGCGGCAGCAGCTTCAATGACTTGTACGGCGTGGCGTGCATGTCGGCCGGTTCGTGTAGAGCAGTGGGCACTTCCGGCAACCGAACGCTCATAGAGTCGTGGAACGGCACCACATGGTCAATCGTCGCCAGCCCTAACAACGGGACAGGCTTCAACGCCTTGTACGACGTCTCTTGTGTGTCGGCAAGCTCGTGCAACGCCGTCGGCGAGTACTCCAGCGGCAACGTCGAGCGGACGCTGACGGAGGCCTGGGACGGGACGGCATGGACACTGGTCGCCAGCCCCAACAACGGCGCCAACAATGACAACGTTTTGTATGGAGTATCGTGTCTGGCGGCGACCTCGTGCAAGACCGCCGGCAACTTCAACAACGGCTTTGTCTTCCGAACGCTGATCGAGTCCTACGGCTAAGACGTCGGCTGGTTGTCTCCGTCCGGGGCACGAGCCACGGCATCAGAGCCGGTATAAGCCGATGATCCTGCGTCCATCTGCGTCGCGTAATCTCGAAGAACATCAGCGCGGGCGCGATCACCAATCGACTCGTACCTGTCGGCAGCTTGTCGCAAGCGCTGGATCTCAGAGGGGAGATCCGAGGCAATCTGGGGCACGAGGCTCCCCTGGCCACCGAGCGGGTTTCGCCATCGCCGCACCGAACGTCGCGCGAACACGCGAATGAGCACCCAGAAAGCTATGATGCAGATGCCGCCGATCAGCAGAAAGATGCCCGAGCCCACGACCTGGTCGGGGCGGTCCGCCGTGGCCACGGTCTTGCCTCCGGTGAGGTTGATCTGTACGGGCTTGCCGTCCCAGATCTGGACGTTCACCGGCTCTCCCGCCGCTAGCAATGACCACAGGTTTCCGTCCGGGATCTCGGTGTTGTACGACGATGCGCCGACGCTGAGGACGGCTGTGTACGTGTCGTGTCGGTATCTCGTCGTCAGGCCGTGAGAGTCGGTCGACGTGTCGTACTGGACGGCGTCGTTGGTCGACTTCACGAGGCCGGATGCCGTGAACCTGCATCCTGACGTGTGCTTGGCCGGGTCGGCGCAGACCGGGGCGTGGCTCAATGCCGACGATGCGGTCGCACCCTGGACGGTCATGATGATGCCCACCACGAGGATGATCGCGCCGGCAGCGCCGAGGATCCGCCACCAGGTGAGAAACATTCCTCGGATCCACCTCCCCCCGGCGTTGACCGCAGCCCCTTGGACCTGCATCTTCCCTTCCTCCGTTTGCTACGCCGTGATGCCCGTGCCTTCCTGCGCCGAGCGAAGAATGTCCCCGATATCCGCGAGCCCGCGGTGCGCGCTCGACACCGATGGCTTCACGCGGTGCGCAAGCACCATGGGCGCTACGTATTCGACATCGTCGAGGCCGACTTCCTCGCGGTCCTCGTAGGCGGCAAGGGCCTGCGCAGCCTTGCGGGTGACGATGTCGGCGCGGTGGCCGTCGACCTCGAGCTCGATGCTCATGGTCGCGATGGACACCAGCGTGCTGCGCTCGACGACAACGTCGGTGAGCGTGCGCAGCGCGCGTGAGATCCGCTCGGCCTCGGCCTGCTCGGCGGGCTCGAACCGCACCGCGAACGCCTCGGCGTCATCTTCGAACGCTTCCCGCCGCTCGACGATCTCGACCCGCTGCTTGACGTCGCGAATGCCCTCGACGTCCACGCACAGCCCGAAACGGTCGAGCAATTGCGGGCGCAGCTCGCCCTCCTCCGGGTTCATCGTTCCGACCAGGATGAAGCGCGCCGGATGCGACACCGACACGCCCTCGCGCTCCACGGTGTTGTAGCCCATGGCGGCCGCGTCGAGCAGCACGTCGACGATGTGATCGTCGAGGAGGTTGACCTCGTCCACGTAGAGGATGTTGCGGTTGGCCTCGGCCAGCACGCCCGGCTCGAACTCCTTCTCACCGCGCTTGATCGCCGCCTCGATGTCGATGGCGCCGACCACGCGGTCCTCGGACGCGTTGATCGGCAACTCCACCACGCGCATGCGGCGCGTCCCGCGCGGCAGCTCCTCGCCCGCGGCGACGCGCTGCGTGCAGTCCGTGCACTGCATGTCGCCGTCCGCTGGGGGGCATCCATACTTGCAGTCGGCGACGATGTCGAGCTCAGGAAGCAGGCGGGCAAGCGCACGCACGGCGGTCGATTTCGCGGTTCCCTTCTCGCCGCGGATGAGCACACCGCCGATGGAGGGGTTGATGGCGTTGAGCACGAGCGCCTGCTTCATGCTGTCCTGCCCGACGATGGCGGTGAAAGGGAAGACGGTGCGGCTGGTCTGCATCGGAAGCATTCTCTCAGGTGCAGCCACGCCGAGCCGGTCTCAACGGCCGCGCAGCGACTTCTCGACGCCCTCGACGATCGCTCCCTGCGACAGGTCGTAGAGCCCCAGGTACTCGCCGCCGGCGCGCTGAGCGAGGTCGAGGCAGGCGTTGAAGCCGTAACCGCCGAACAGCGCCGTGCGATCGCGGCGGCCGACGTGCGGCAGGGCGCTGCGCGCGGTGTGGTCGCGCGCCGAGTCGATGACGAGCACGTGCACGCCCTCGACGCCGAGCTGCTGCGCGACGTGCTGCGCCTCGACGAGCGGCTCCTCGCCGAAGAGCGAGATGTTGCCTCGCCCGTCGCTGATCAGCACCAGCAGCGGGTATACAGAACGGTCACGCAAGCGCTCAGTGCGTATGACCTTCAGGCCGGCCACCAGACCGTGCGTCAGGGGCGTGGTGCCGCCGACGGCCAGCCGCTGCAGGCGATGCTGAGCCAGGTCGACGCTCGATGTCGGCTGCAGCATCACGCGTGCCGTTCTGCCCGAGAACACGATCAGGGAGACCTTGTCGCGGCGCAGGTACGCGTCGCGCAGCAGGGACAGCACCGCACCCTTGGTGGCGCGCATGCGCTGCTCCGCGTCCATCGACGCGCTGGCATCCACGACGAACACGATCAGCGTGCCCGTGCGCCGCCGGCGCACCTTCTGGCGCAGGTCCTGCTGCTCCAGGTGCAGCGCCGGGCGCCCCTCGGCCGCGGGCGTCTCGGCACGGCGCCTCACCTGGTGCGGAGCCGCGGCACGCACGGTGGCATCGAAGGCGATGTCAGTGGTGCGCTCCGTCTGAATCGCGCGTACGTAGCGGCCGCGCTTGTCGGTGCTGCGCGACGTGCTGCGTTTGCCGCTGGTTGCCCGGCTGCGACGATCGCGTGGCAGTGCGATCTTTCGCACCGGGAACAGCGAGCCCTCATACAGTTGCTCGCCCGAGCGATGCGTCACCGCCTGTGCGGCTCGATCGTCGCCGCGCAGCTGGCCGGAGCTCTCGCCGGGCTCGGCCACGCCCGCCTCCTCCCTGTCCGGCTCGCCCTGCGCAGCGCGCGCCGTCTCGGTGGCCGCCGCCTCGGCTTCACGAGCCATCTCCTGGTAGCGCTCCTGCGCACGCTCCTCGGTCGCCTGCGACGAAGGGACGCCGTCGTGCCGGTCGCGCCGGCGATGCGCCAGAGCGAGGCGGGCCGCCGCAATGACGTCGTCGGCCGTCACGGTGAGCGCGCTGCCTGCCGGCTGCGCGGGCGGTGTGCCGTCCTCCTGCGCGCGAACGATGCGCTCGGCTTCGCGCCAGGCACTGAGGGTTCGCGCGGCGTTGCTCACCACGATGTCTGCGCGGTGGCCCGATGCTCCGGCGTCGATGCACACGAGCGCGACGAACCACCGAATCTGCTCCGGAATCTCCACGAGCGGCAGCAGCTCCTGCGCTTTGGCGATGACCGTGCGCAGGTGTGCCTCGGCAGCATCGAATGTCTCGAGCAATGCGCCGGCATCAGCGGCGCGCTGCGCCTCGCGCTCGATGATGTCGACGCGATCGCGCAGCGCGCGGACGCCGGCGACATCGACGCAGACGCCGAAGCGATCCAGCAGCTGCGGACGAAGGTCGCCTTCGTCGGGGTTCATGGTGCCGACCAGGATGAAGCTCGCCGGGTGGGCGAACGAGATGCCCTCACGTTCGACGATGTTCTGCCCCATTGCCGCCGCATCGAGGAGCACGTCGACAACGTGGTCGTCAAGGAGGTTCACCTCGTCCGCGTACAGGATGCCGCGGTTGGCGCTGCCGAGAAGGCCAGGCTCGAATGCACGCTCCCCGCGCTTGATCGCCGCTTCGGTGTCGATGCTGCCGACGACGCGGTCCTCCGACGCGTTGACCGGCAGCTCCACAACTCGAACGCGGCGCCGGCTCGCACCGACGGCCTCCCCCTCGACGGCCCGCGCACAGCACTCGTCGCACCAGCGTTGCGGGTCGGCGGGGTCGCAGCTGAACCGGCAGCCGTCGACGCAATCGATCTCAGGAAGCAGGCGCGGCAGTGCTCGCACCGCGGTCGATTTGGCCGTGCCGCGCTCGCCGCGGATGAGCACACCGCCGATGCCGGGGTTGATCGCATTGAGCACGAGCGCTGTCTTCATCGCCTCCTGACCGACCAGCGCCGTGAACGGCATCACACCCGGGGTTGTGCTCATCGATGTCATTGTCCCAGCGTGCGTGCCGCGGGGCGGTGTGTCAGCAGCCGGCGGTCTTCTGATACGTGAACAGCGCCGAGGGGGTGAGGAGGAACAGCTCGCCACCGGCCGTGGAGACCTTCCAGTCCGCCGACGTGGCTATTTCGGTGCCGGGCGCGGACGCGGGGTGCGCTGCCTTGGCCTTCTGTATGTAGCGGCCGTCCATGTAGTCGATCGCGGCAGGGGCCTCATCACCGAATTGCGGCGTCAGCGCGCAGATGCCGGGCGCTGACTCGTCGAACGTGAGCCCGGCGGGATCCGGATGCGAGGCGCGCCACTGTGCCGCACTCGATTGCTCTCCGCCGCACGCAGCCAGCAGCACCGCCGACAGCATGCATGCGGCGGCCAGCGCGCCATGTCGCGGACCCACGCTGCCGCCCCTCTTAGAAATCTGCAGCGATGGCTCGGCGCTGCTGCTCGTCCAGCGAGACCCGCACCGAGCAGGCGGCGTGATCGACGCCTGCCACCACCTCCCCGCCGCTGAGCCACGCGTGGCGCTGTTCCGCGCTGAGCGGAAAGCTGAGGTAGTACGCGGGGGCTGCTTCGTCGGGTGCGGTGACGATCTCGGGTTGCGCCTTCGTG
>Ga0066710_100000674_pt1 | contig 21982 bp, 23 predicted proteins | sample GraSoiAngelo_159_FD_79666 | JGI IMG/M metagenome (GOLD analysis project Ga0066710, IMG submission 79666) | Grasslands soil microbial communities from the Angelo Coastal Reserve, California, USA - 14_1009_16_40cm | ecosystem: Environmental > Terrestrial > Soil > Grasslands | place: USA...
ACCTGGATCTCGAGCTCCGTTCCGGTGGACACCAGCCGCGCCACCACGCGCCCGCCCCGCCGCGTGAAGCGGATCGCGTTGCTGACGAGGTTCACGACGACCTGCAGGAGCCGATCCTCGTCAGCGGTCAGCGAGAAGTCCTCGCCCACGCGCTCACGCTCGAGGACGACGCCCGCCTGGTCCGCGCTCGGCCTGAGCTCCTCCACGGCGCGCGCGACGACCTTGTCGAGGTCGAGACGCACGCGCTGGATCGGCAGGACGCCCGCCCGGAGCCTCGAGACCTCCAGGATCTGATTGACCAGCCCCAGGAGGCGGTCGGAGCCGGCCCCGATGATCTCGACGAGCCGCCGCTGCTTGTCGTTGAGCGGACCGGAGATCCGGTCACGGAGGAGGTGCGCCCCCTCGCGGATCGACGTGAGCGGCGACCGCAGCTCGTGGGACACCGACGCGAAGAACTCTTCCTTCGTCTCCTCCATCCGCCGCAGCTCACGGGCCATCGCGTTGAACGAGCGGGCGAGCTCGCCGACCTCGTCCCGGCTCTCCACGGCGATGGGCTCTTCGAACGAGCCGGCCGCGACGGCCGCGGTGGCGGCCGAGAGCGTTCCGAGCGACTGGGTCAGGCGATTGGCGATGAGTCCGCTCCCGAGCAGCGCCAGGCCGACCGCGGCGCCCAGCGCCACCAGCACGCCCGACCAGGTGCGGGCCTCCAGACGCGCAACCTCGGCTTGCGCCTGCAGCACGTCCGCGTGCATCGATTCGGTCAACGCCTCGAGGATCGCCTCGACGCGATCGGCCAGGGTTCGCGCGGCGCCCTCCGAGAGCGCGGCGGCACGCGCCCGTTGGCCGCGGCCGACGAGCATCTGGATCTGGCCGACCGTCCCGTAGTAGCGCTCGAACGACTCGGTGGCGTCGTCGAGCAGGCGAGCCTCCGTGCCGTTCGTCGCGTACTCCCGCAGGCGGACCAGGCTACCCCGCAACCGGTCGGAGCGCTCGTTCCACGCCGTCATGAAGCGCGGGTCGTCGAGCACCAGGAACCGCGCCTCGAGCCGTACCAAGGTCGGGATCGCGTCGCGTGTCGACGAGGCCAGGCGCAACGCGGGCACCGTGCGCGTGGTGATCTCGCGGTTGACGGAAGCCAGGCGGCCGATGGCGCGGAGGCTCAGCACGCCGACGCCGGCGAGCACGACGACGACCACCGCGGACGTCAGGAATATCTTCGAGGCGAGCCGCATCTTCCTCTCACCCTTCGCGAGAGCGCGCCTCTGCCGGCGGAGCCGCCGGAGCGAGTTGAGTCGCCGCGAGCTTGGCGATGAGCCGCCGTCGATCGTCGAAGACCTGGACCTCGACGACGAGGGTGGTACGTCCACGATGGACGATCTGTGCCTCGGCTGTCAAGGTCCCCTGATCGGTATTTCGGATAAGGTTCACGGAGAGTTGGAGGGTCAGCGGGAAGAGCTCCGGGCGGAGCACGCCCGAGGGGTTCGTCTCCCACATGGCGGCACAGGTGGCGGTCTCGTCGGCGAAGGCCACGATGGCGCCGGTGTGGAAGCGCCCGGTGAGCTGCGCGAGCGTGGGCTTGAAGTCGAGCTCCGCCACCGCGCGGCCCGGCCCCACCGAGACGAACCGCGTCCCGTGACTCTCGATCATCGTGCCGCGGGCCCACGCGGAGAGCTTCTTCAGGAACTCCTCGGGTGTCACCGCGGGCGGTGTCACCCGACGCGGCTCCCGCCGGGCTGGTGACGAGTCGGGTGTCCGCTCCCCGAGCCCATCAGGGGGCGGCCTCCACCGCTCGGGCCCGGTGACACCAGACGGTGAGGATCGAGATGGCGGCCGGCGTCACGCCGGGAATGCGCGAGGCCTGGCCCAGGGAGCGCGGGCGGACCTCGTTGAGCCGCTCGCGGATCTCGGTCGAGAGGCCGGGGACCGCGCGATAGTCGAGTCCTTCGGGGACCAACCGCTCCTCGAGCCGCTTGAAGCGCGCCACGTCGTCGAGCATGCGGCGGATGTAGCCCTCGTATTTCGCCGCGACCTCGACCTGGCGGGCGACTGCGGTATCGGTGAGCGCCTGCGGGTCGAGCCGTCGCACGTCGGCGTAGGTCACCTCCGGTCGACGCAGCAGCTGCAGCAGCGGCGTGCCGCCCACGCGCGTGCCCTCGAGGCGCCGGATCTCCGCCGCCGTCTGCGCGCGCCGACGCTCGACCGCCTCGTGACGCTCGCGCGAGACCAGCCCCAGGCGGTAGCCGTGGGGCGTGAGGCGGAGATCCGCGTTGTCCTCGCGGAGCAAGAGCCGATACTCGGCGCGCGAGGTGAACATGCGGTAGGGCTCGAGGGTCCCCTTCGTCACGAGGTCGTCCACCAGCACCGCCATGTAGCACTCGGAGCGATCCGGCAGGAACGGCTCGCGTCCCAGCACGGCGCCGGCGGCGTTCGCGCCCGCCCAGAGCCCGAGCGCCGCCGCCTCCTCGTACCCGGTGGTACCGTTGATCTGGCCGGCGAGGTAGAGGCCGGGCACCGTGCGACATTCGAGCGTCGGGGCCAGCTGCGTGGGGTGGACGAAGTCGTACTCGATCGCATAGCCGGGGCGCATGATCTCGGCGTGCTCGAGGCCGGGGATCGAGCGGACGAGCGCCTCCTGCGCGTCCGGGGGCAGGCTCGTCGAGATCCCGTTCGCGTACACCTCCTCGGTGTCCAGCCCGTCGGGCTCCAGGATCACCTGGTGCCGCTCGCGGTCGGCGAAGCGCTTCACCTTGTCCTCGATCGAGGGGCAGTACCGCACCCCCGTCGCGTCGATGATCCCGGAGTAGAGCGGCGAGCGATCGAGATTCGCGCGGACGATCTCGTGCGTGTGCGGCGTCGTGTACGTGACGTGGCACGCGACCTGGGGGAGCGGGAGATACCTCGTCCCCCAGTGAAACGGCCACGGCTCGGCGTCGCCCCACTGCTCGGGCAGGCGTGCCCAGTCGATCGTCGAGCGCCGGAGGCGCGGCGAGGTGCCGGTCTTCAGCCGGCCGAGCGTCAGCCCGAGGTCGCGCAGCGCGTTCGAGAGGTCGATCGCCGCGAACTCACCCGCCCGTCCCGCGCTATGCCGTACCAGTCCCACGTGGATCAGGCCGCGTAGAAAGGTCCCGGCCGTGACGACGACGGCGCGCGCGCGATATCGTACGCCGACCTGGTCCTCGACGCCCGCGACGCGACCCCCGTCCAGCACGAAGCGCGCGGCCTGGCCCTGTCTCACCTCCAGGCTCGGCTCGCGCTCCACGGTCTGCTTCATCGCGCTCCGGTACCGGGCACGGTCGCACTGGGCGCGCGACGAGCGCACCGCGGGCCCGCGCGAGGCGTTGAGCGTCTTGAGCTGGATCGCGGCGCGGTCGGTGTTGCGCCCCATCTCGCCACCGAGCGCGTCGATCTCGCGGACCAGATGCCCCTTCGCGGTGCCGCCGACCGCCGGGTTGCAGGACATCTGTCCGATCGCGTCGAGGTTCATGGTGAGCAGCAGCGTGCGGCACCCGATGCGCGTGGAGGCCAGCGCGGCCTCGCACCCCGCGTGGCCGGCGCCGATCACGATGACGTCGAAGAAATGCATCCCGCTTAGTGATACCATATCGGCCGTCGCGTTCCAGAAAACCCCCTTTCGTCGGAGGACTGTCGTGGAGTTCGGGCTTTCGCTTCCGGGTCGCGGGCCGCTCGCCGGGCTCGACACCGTCCTCAAGATCGCCGAGAAGGCGGACACGCTCCGGTACAGCTCGGTGTTCGTGACCGACCACGTCGTGATGCCGGTCGCCTCGGCGAAGTCGGTGTACCCCTACACGACGAGCGGGCAGTTTCCGGGTGGGCTCGCCCAGGACTACCTCGAGCCGTTGGTGACGCTCAGTCACCTCGCCCACGCGACCGCCCGCGTTCGGCTCGGCGTCAGCGTCCTCGTCATCCCGTACCGCAACCCCCTGCTGGCCGCCAAGATGCTGGCGACGACGGATGTCCTGTCGAGGGGGCGGGTGATCCTCGGGGCGGGCGTGGGCTGGCTGCGCGAGGAGTTCGAGGCGCTGGGCGCGCCGCCATTCGAGGAGCGCGGGAACGTGACCGATGAGTACATCAGGCTGATGCGGGTGGCGTGGACGACCGATCCCGTCACCTTCGAGGGTAAGTACTACACGGTCCGCGACATCCATGTCCTCCCGAAGCCCGTCCAGCGGCCGGCGATCCCGGTCTGGATCGGCGGCCACACCGGCGCCGCGCTCCGGCGTGTCGCCGCCGTCGGCGACGGCTGGCATCCGATCGCCATGCGGCCGCCGGCGCTCCTCGGCCCTGACGAGTACGCGGCCAAGGTCAAGGAGATCCACGGCTGGGCCCGGCAGGCCGGACGCGACCCCAAGTCGATCACGCTCAGCATCCGCGTGCCGATGGAAGTGCGGAGCAAGCGCTCGAAGGCCGCCGCCGGTGACCGGCCGCCGTTCCAGGGCTCGGCCGACGAGGTCGTCGCCGACATCCGGCGCTACCAGGCGCTCGGCGTCTCCCACTTCGTCTTCGATCACACCGTGCAGGAGCTGCGTGCGGTTCTCGCGAACATCGAGCGCTTCGCCCACGACGTTCGCCCGAAGGTTTTGCGAGCCGCGAAACCCCTGCGAGCCGCAGGTCGTCGCGGGGCCGGGACGCGGTCATGATTTCGCACCAGGACGCGTGCGCGCTCATCGAGACGCCCCCCGAGGGGCTCGGCGACCTGCTCGCCCGCGCGGGCGAGCTTCGTGACCGTGGTCGGGGCCGCACGGTCACCTTTTCCGCCAAGGTCTTCGTGCCGTTGACGACCCTCTGCCGCGACTACTGCGGCTACTGCACGTTCCGCCGCGATCCGGGCGAGCCCGGAGCCCACACGATGGAGCCGGGGGAGGTCGTGGCGCTCGCACAGGCGGGGGGACGACTGGGTGCGAAGGAAGCCCTGTTCTCGCTGGGCGACAAGCCGGAGGCGGTGTTTCCCACGCACCGCGAGTTCCTCCGACGGCACGGCCACCGCACGACGCTGTCGTATCTCCGCGCCGTGTGTGAGGCCGTTGTGAAGGAGTCGCCCCTCCTGCCCCACGCCAACCCCGGTGTCATGGGCGAGCGCGATCTGGCCGCGCTGCGCGAAGTCAACGTGAGCATGGGGCTGATGCTCGAGACGCTCTCGGAGCGTCTCCTGGAGCGCGGCATGGCTCACGATCGGGCGCCCGACAAGCTGCCCGCGCGCCGGCTCCGGACGATCGCGCTCGCCGGCAAGCTCGGCATCCCGTTCACCACGGGCCTGCTCATCGGCATCGGTGAGACGCCCCGCGAACGCGTGGACGCGCTCGTTGCGATCCGCGACCTGCACGAGCGGCATGGGCACATCCAGGAGGTCATCGTCCAGAACTTCCGCGTCAAGCCCCGGATCCCGATGGCCGACGCGCCCGAGCCGACGCTCGACGACCTGCTCCGGACCCTCGCGGTGGCCCGTCTCGTGCTCGGTCCGGACGTGAACATCCAGGCGCCGCCGAATCTGTCGCCACACGCCTATCCCCGCCTGCTGGCAGCGGGCCTCAACGACTGGGGCGGGATCTCGCCGCTCACGCTGGACCACATCAACCCCGAGAAACCATGGCCGCTGATCCCCGAGCTCCGGCGTGCAACCGAGGCCCAGGGCTTCGTCCTTCGCGAGCGTCTCGCGATCTATCCGGAGTTCGCGACGCGCGCCGAATGCCTGGACGAGAGCCTGCGGGCGCGCGTCCGGGACCTGGTCGACGAACGCGGTCTCGTGAAGGAATCCCATGAACGCTGGCGCCGCTGGTAGCCTCCTCGCCTCGCTCGACTGGGTCTCGCGCGACATCCGCCCGATCCTCGCCCGGGCGCTCGACGGCCACGAGGTGTCGGTCGAGGACGGCATCGCGCTCACGCGCGTCGAGGGCCGGGACCTCCACGCCCTGACGCTCGTCGCCGACGAGCTGCGGCGGCAGCAGGCCGGCGACGTCGTGACCTACGTCGTGAATCGCAACATCAACTTCACGAACGTCTGCATCAAGCACTGCACCTTCTGCGCGTTCAGCCGCGATCATCGGGAAGAGGAAGGTTACTTCCTTCCCGTGGCCGAGGTCGTCCGCCGCGCCCAGGAGGCGCGGGAGCTCGGCGCCACGGAGGTCTGCATCCAGGCCGGCCTGCCGCCGAAGCTCGACGGCCGCTACTACATCGACCTCGCCCGCGCGATCACGACCGCGTTGCCGGACCTCCACATCCACGCCTTCTCGCCCGAAGAAGTGCTGTACGGGTCGGTGCGGTCGGGAATGCCGATCAGCGACTACCTGGCGGAGCTGAAGGCCGCGGGCCTGGGAACCCTGCCCGGCACGTCGGCGGAGATCCTCGACCAGGAGATCCGCGACGTCATCGCGCGCGGCCGGATCTCGGTCGAGCAGTGGGTCGACGTGATCACGACGGCGCACGCGCTCGGCATCCGCACCACCTCCACGATCATGTATGGGCACGTCGAGACGCCGGCCCACTGGATCCGCCACATGGCGCTGCTCCGCGCGATCCAGAAGGACACCGGCGGCTTCACCGAATTCGTGCCGCTCTCGCTGATCCACTCGGAAGCGCCGATGTGGGCCAAGGGGCTCGTCCCCGGCGTTCGGCCCGGCGCCACCGGGGCCGAGGTCGTGAAGATGCACGCGCTGGCCCGCGTGATGCTGGGCGCGACCTTCCGGAACGTCCAGTCCTCGTGGGTGAAAGAGGGGCCGAAGCTGGCGCAGCTGCTCCTGGCGGCGGGCGCCAACGACCTGGGCGGCACGCTGATCAACGAGTCGATCTCGACGTCGGCCGGCGCGCAGTACGGCCAGCTCGTGGGGCCCGCCGAGCTGCACCGCCTCATCCGGGACGTCGGACGGGTGCCGGCGCAGCGCGACACGCTGTACGGCCTCCTTCATACCTATAGAGATGGCGAAGACCCCGAATCACCCCTCGATAAGATCGAGGACGCGGAAGCCCGATTCGGCTCGTATCGCCGACTGATCGCGTCGGGGGAATTCCGCTTCACGCGCGGGTAGCCCCGCCGCGCGGCCTGTGGTAATAATGCAGTTCGCGTTCAACCACCATCCCTGAATCGACAGGAGGTCACCTGTGGCGAAGACGATGACGAAGTCTGCGACAGTCGCCTATCTCGCGGAGAAGACCAGCCTCTCCCGGAAGCAGATCGAAGGCATTCTCGACGAGACGCTGACGCTCGCCTCCAAGGAAGCGAAGAAGAGCGGCGTGTTCCTCCTGCCGGGATTCGGCAAGCTGGTCCTCGCGAACCGGAAGGCGCGGATCGGTCGGAATCCGCAGACCGGCGAGCCCCTCAAGATCCCGGCCAAGCGGGTGTGCAAGTTCCGCCTGGCGAAGAGCCTGAAGGACGCGGTGCTTGGCAAGAAGTAAGACTGGATCCCGCGCGGGGGGCCCGCGACCCGCCGCCGCTCCCGTTCCCTCGCTCTCGTCCGCGACCGTTCCGCGGGTCTGGCAGGGTATCGGCTACCGGCCCCTGCCGGACGCCGCGATGGCCCGGCCGCTCTTCGACTTCGCCGCCGTCCCCTGGCCCGCCGCCGACATCGCCTTCGCGTGGGGCGCCGCCACGGCCGCGGACGGCGGTGAGCGTCTGATCGGCGCGGCGATCACGGAGCGGAGCGGCCCGGCGATGATGCTGCACGGCCCGGTCGTCGTCGTCGAGGCCGAGCCGCTGGAGATCGCCTCGCAGCTCGTCGCCGCCGTCCTCGACCACGCCACGGCCGCGGGGGTCGTCACGCTCTTTGCGCGGCCCCAGAGCCTCGACCGCGTCTGGGTTCGTTTCGGGTTCATCCCCGTGCCGGAGAGCACGCTGCCGCCGAGCTTCGCGGGCGGAGAGGGCGCCGGCCTCTACGCCTGGCGGGGCGGCAGCGCGCTCTGGACCCTGCGCGAAGTCCGCGACTGACATGCGCGTCGTCGCGCTCGCCGGTGGCACCGGCGCCGCCAAGCTCCTGAGAGGCCTGGCGGCGTCTGTTCCTCAGCGCGATCTGACCGTCATCGGCAATACCGGTGACGACACGGAGATCTGGGGGCTGCACGTCTCGCCCGACCTCGACACCGTGACGTATGCGCTCGCCGGAATACTCGACGTCGAGCGCGGGTGGGGGCTCGCCGACGAGACGTTCCACTGTCTGTCCGCCATGGCCGCGTACGGCGCCGACACGTGGTTCAATCTGGGCGATCGCGACCTGGCGACCCATCTCACCCGCACGCGGGCGCTCCGCGAGGGACAGTCCCTCTCGATGGTGACCGCGCGGCTCGCGGCCCGCGCCGGCGTCGGCGCCCGCGTTCTGCCGATGAGCGACGATCCGATCCGGACGATGATTCGGACCCCGGGCGGGCGACTCACGTTCCAGGAATACTTCGTACGCGAGAAGGCGCTCGTCGAAGTGGTCGGCGTGGACTACGAGGGCGCGGCGGCGGCCACGCCGGCGGCCGGTGTCGTCGACGCGATCCGGACCGCCGACCTCGTCGTCGTGTGCCCGTCCAACCCGGTGACCTCCGTCGGCCCGATCCTCGCCGTGCCCGGGATCGCCGACGCGCTCCGCGAGACCACGGCGCCCGTGGTCGGCGTGAGCCCGATCGTCGGCGGCGCGGCCGTGAGCGGCCCGGCGGCGGCGCTCATGCACGCGCGGGGTCTCCCGATCTCGCCGCTCGGCGTCGCGGCGGCGTACGCGCCGTGGCTCCGACGCCTGCTGATCGACCGGAGCGACCGCGCGTGCGCGCCGGACCTCGAGCGGCTCGGCGTCGCAGCGGACGTGGCCGACATCGTCATGAAGAGCCGCGCGCACGAGACCGCGCTCGCCCGACACGTGCTCGAGCGCCGATGATCGTCGCCGCGGTGCCCATCAAAGATCTGATGCACGCCAAGCAGCGCCTCGTGAGCGTCCTCACGCCCGCCGAGCGTGGCGAGCTGGCTCGCGCGATGCTGCATGACGTGCTGCAGGCGCTAGCGGCAGCCGAGCTCGACCGCGTCTGGGTCGTCACGCGCGACCCGGCGGTCACGGCGATCGCGCGGGGCCTGGGCGTCGAGCCCCTCGCCGAGGCGGAGAATCGCGGTCACACCACGGCCGTCGCGCTGGCTCAGGCCGAAGCGGCGCGGCGGGGTGTCGGAGTCTTCCTGACGGTGCCCGGCGACGTGCCGTGCGTGACCGCCGCGGAGCTCCGGCTGCTCGCGAGCGCCGCGAGCGAAGGTGCGCCGGCCTTCGCCCCCTCCCGCTCGGGGCTCGGGACCAACGGCGTCGCGCTGGCGCCGCCCGCCGCGATGGGGCTGACCTTCGGCGAACCCTCGTTCTCGCGTCACCTCGAGACGGCGCGGTCGCACGGGCTGATTCCTCGCGTCCTGGCGCTGCCGGGCCTCGGGCTCGACATCGACACGCCCGAAGACCTGGCGGCGCTCCTGGCCGAGGGCGGCGCCACCGAGACCGAGCGCCTCGTGTCGCGCTGGTCTTCGGACCCGGGTCGCGCTTTTCTCAGGCCGCGAGCGATCGGGTCCGCACAGGATTCGCTGCGATGAAACGCGCGCCGCGGAGCCAGATCGCACTCAGGGTAGACCGGGCGTGTCGGAGCCGGTCGTGCCTATCTCAGGCCACCCTCGATTTGAGCCGTGCTCATGGCACCCGCTACAACACAGCCAGGCCGCGCCTGTCTCAGGCCACCCTCGGTCCAAGCCGGCCTCACGGCACCCGTTACAATAAATGCGCTACGAGGTGATCGGCGTAGCGGGAATCGGCGAGGTGCGCCCCGGCGACGACATCGCTCGCCTCATCGTCGAGGCGGGCGCCCGCCAGTCGACGCCGGTCGTCCCCGGCGATCTCCTCGTGATCGGGCAGAAGATCGTGTCGAAGGCCGAGGGGCGGCTCGTCAGGCTCGCCGATGTCGAACCCTCGCCGATCGCCCTGGCCATGGCCGCGGGGCTCGCGAAAGACCCGCGGCTCGTCGAGGTCATCCTGCGCGAGTCGCGGCGCGTGGTCCGCATGGACAAGGGCATCCTCATCACCGAGACGCACCATGGCTGGATCTGCGCGAACGCGGGCGTCGATCAGTCCAACGTCGACGCCGACTGCGTGGCGCTCCTGCCCGAGGACTCCGACCGCTCGGCCCGGGCTGTGCGGGATCGCGTCCGCGCGCTCACCGGCGCCGAGGTCTTCGTGATCATCGCCGACACGTTCGGGCGCCCCTGGCGCGAGGGGCTCACGAACGTCGCGATCGGTCTCGCCGGCTTCGCCCCGCTTCTCAGCTATCTCGGCGAGCGCGATCCGGCCGGTCGCCCGCTACAGGCGACGATCCTCGCGCTGGCGGACGAGCTCGCCGGCGCGGCCGAGCCCGTCATGGGCAAGCTCGACCGCATTCCGGCGGCGATCGTGCGTGGGCTCGCGTTGAAGGCGAGCGACGAGGGCTCGAAGCCACTCCTGCGCGAGCCCGCGCGTGATCTCTTCAGGTAGACGGTCCGATGAACATCGCGATCCTCGGCGGCACCGGCAAGGAAGGCGCGGGACTGGCGGCGCGCTGGGCGCGCGTCGGCCACTCGATCATCATCGGCTCGCGCGATCCCGAGCGGGCGAAGACCAAGGCCGCCGAGCTGCGCGAGCTCACTCACAAGCTGCCGATCATCGGCGAGTCGAATGCCGAGGCGGCGCGCCTGGGGACCGTGATCGTCGTCGCGCTGCCGGCGCAAGGGCTCGCGGCCACCCTCCCGGAGGTCCGCGACGGCTGCCGCGACAAGGTCGTGATCTCGACGGTCGTGCCGCTGACGTTCGGCGGGCCGCGCCTCTTCACGCCGCCGGCGGCCGGCTCCTCCGCCGAAGAGGTGCAGATGCTCCTGCCGGACGCGAAGGTCGTCGCCGCCTTCCACCACATCGCCGCCCACGAGCTCTCCGACACGGATCACTCGATCGAGTGCGATCTGCTCCTCTGCGGGGCCGACGCCCCGGCCAAGGAGACCGTGGGCGAGCTGGCGCGCTCGATGGGCTTGCGGCCGATCGACGTCGGCGGCCTCTCCAACGCGGGACCGCTCGAGGGCATCACCGCGGTGCTCGCCACGATCAATCGGCGATACAAGCTGAAGAACTCCGGCATCAAGATCACCGGCCTCTGAGGAGCCCGCCAGGCCCGAGGTCTCCGTCATCGTTCGCCATATCCTTTTGTAAAGGTGCGCGAGTCGCACCGGGAGTCTCGCCCAGGGTACGTCAGTTCCGGGATAGACTGCATGAGCCACCACGAGGACCCACAGAACAGAGGAGGCTTGGATATGAAACGGTCGATCTGTGCACTCGCTGTGACGCTTGCTCTCGGCATCGCGGTCGGCGCGGGCATGACGGGCTTCGTGAACGCGATGCAGCATGTCAAAGTCAAGGAGCTCTACAAAGCTGACCTCGTCACGAGTGATGGGAAGGAAGCGAGCATGTTCCTCGCTGAGCTCGCGCCCGGGGCGAACATGGGCAAGCACTACCACCCGGGCGACGCCTTCGCCTACATCCTTGAGGGGACGATGCTGCTCGAGATCGCCGGAAAGGAATCGGTCACCCTGAAGCCCGGACAGAGCGGCAGCCTCCCGCCGCGGACCGTGCACGACGACAAGAACGCGAGCCAAACCGCTCCGCTGAGGTTCCTGGTGTTCCACGTCGCGAAGAAGGGTGACCCGCTCGCGGTTCCGGCGCAGTGAGCGAACGTGGAACAGCCGCTGTACACGCGGCTCAGCGGCTAGAATGACTGACGTCACCTGACAGTATCCGAGCGCCGCGTGCGTTATACGCTACCGACGTGAACACTCGAGGCTTGTCCCGGCGCCGGACTCGCCTTGCCGGACCTCGCCCCGCTCGCGCGGTGATCAGGCCCGGGAGACGACCAGCCCCAGGTAGACGATCACGACCGCGAGCAGCAGCACGACGCGGTCCATCCACGCGATCGCCGACAGCGCCCCGTGGGGATCGTCCCCGGCGGCCAGCGCGCGCGCCAGGCGCGGCACCTGCGCGAAGTCGCGCTGGCCAGCCACCGCGACGGCGGCGAGGACGAGCATGAACTTGAGGGCCAGGGCGAGCGCAACGCCGCTCTCCAGCACCCGCTCGAGCGGCCCGAGCCGCGTCACGTTGTAGAACCCGGTCAAGACCGCGATCGCGATTGCGGTCCACGTCACCGCTCGCCCGCGGCGCAGCACCTCGGCGAAGGGGCCGGCCCCGCCCCGCCGCGCCGCGGGCACGAGTGCCAGCGCCTGGTACAGGAGACCGCCCACCCAGGCCACGACGCCCAGCACATGCAACCACACCACGACGAGCGACAGCGTCACGGTGCCTGGTCGGTCAGGAGCGCCACGACGCGGTCGACGTCGGCGAGATTCCCGAAGAGCAGGTCGGGCCCGCACGTCGCCAGCTCGTCGGACGGGTGCTGGCCGGTGGCGACGGCCACCGCGACCGCGCCGCAGCCGCGGGCGCACTCGACGTCGAGCGGCGTGTCCCCGATGATCGTGATCCGGTCGAACGTGAAGTCGTGGCCGAGGGCACGGGCACGCTCGCACGCGATCCCCGGCAACCGGCGGCGGTCGGCGTCGTCTCCGCCGTAGGCGGCGACCCGGAAGAGCGGCCAGAGGCCCGTCGGCGCGAGCTTGATCCGGGCGCCGGCTTCGATGTTCCCGGTGAGGAGCCCGACGAGCGCGTCCGGCCGCCCGGCGAGGCGCCGCACGACGTCGGCGACCCCGGGCATGAGCTGGACGCGCGAGCCGTCGCCGATGAGACGGGCGAGCTCACGCACGTAGGCCCGAAAACAGTCGTCGACGCGCGACCGGATCGCCTCGGCGTCGACGCCCGCCTCGGTCATGAGGTCGTGGACGATGCGCAGATCGGTCCGGCCGCGGAAGTCGTAGCGGTCGATGGTCCCGGCTGTGCCGTAGGTCTCTTCGAGCGCCCGGGCGAACGCGGCGCGGCCGGCGCCGCGCACGGTCACCAGCGTGCCATCGATGTCGAAGAGGAAGAGGCGCACCCTATTGGGGTGCTAAGCGACGGAGCCGGGCGACCACCGCCGGGACCACGTCGAGCACGACGTCGATCTCGCCCGCGGTGGTCCACCGGCCGAGCGTGAAGCAGAGCGAGCCCTCCGCGGCATCCCGGTCGCAACCGATCGCGCGGAGCACGTGCGACGGCTCGCCGGTCATCGCCGTGCAGGTGGCGCCCGACGAGGCGGCGATGCCGCGCAAGTCGAGCTCCATCAGGACACTCTCCGCCTTCACGCCCGGCACGGCGATGGACACGTGGTGCGGCAGCCGCGCCGCTCCACGGGCGCCCGTCAGCTGCGCCTCCGGGATCCGCGCGAGCAGCCCCGACAGCAGTCGATCGCGCAATTCGCCGAGCCGCGCCACCTCGCCGGCGACCTCGATGCGCGCGAGATCGGCCGCGACGCCCATGCCGGCGATCGCCGGCAGATTCTCGGTGCCGGCCCGATAGCCGCCCTCCTGTCCGCCGCCGACGGTGATCGGGGCGAGCTTGACGGCGGGCCGCACCCAGAGGGCGCCGGCGCCCGGCGGCCCGTACAGGTCGTTGGACGAGAGCGTCAGCAGGTCGATGTGGCAGTCGTCGACGAGGAACGGCACGCGCCCGGCGGCGCCGACCGCGTCGACGTGGAACGGCACGCCGCGCCCACGGGTGCGCCGACCGATCTCCCGGATCGGCTGGACGGTGCCGATCTCGCTGTTGGCCGCCATGATCGAGACGAGCACCGTGTCGTCGCGGATCGCCCGCGCCACCGCGTCCGGGTCGACGCGCCCGTCGCCGTCGACACCCACGTAGGTGACGGTCCATCCCCGCTTCTCGAGGTCGCGGCACGAGTCGATCAACGAAATGTGCTCGATCGCGGAGGTGACGACGTGCCGGCCGGCGGCGCGTTGGGCCAGGCCCTTGACGGCGAGGTTGTTCGCCTCGGTGGCGCTGGCGGTGAAGATCACCCCCGCCGGCGTCCCCGCGAACAGCCGCGCCACCTTGGCTCGAGCCCCGTCCAGTGACGCGCGGGCTTCGAGCCCCAGCGAGTGCTGAGCGTTCGGGTTGCCGACCCCGCCTTCCAGAAATGGCCGCATCACCGCCACGACGCGGGGGTCGACCGGCGAAAAGCCCGCGTAGTCGAGGTAGACGCGGGGGCTCGCCGCGGGGGGCCCGGCGGTCCTACCGAGCCTTTCGGACGAAGAAGCGGAAAACCGCGCCATTCCTTTCCATCTCCAGGAGCTCGTTACCGGTGCGAGCGGACCAGCTCTTCATGTCCGCTTCGGAGCCGGGATCGTCCGACGCGACTTCGAGGATCTGACCCGCCACCATGTGACGGAGAGCCTCACGTGTTTTGACAATCGGCATGGGGCAAAAGAGCCCCAGGCAATCGATTTTTTTGTCTGCCGCGACGGGCATATCGGCTATTTCCTTGAAATTCTGACATTGACCGGGTATGGCGGCAATAGAATAATCTTGTCATGTCCATCGCATCGCCGGGCGATATCGCGTCCGCTGGACGGCTCCTAAAGCGTAAGGTCCTGTTGGCGCTCACTCTTTCGTCTTTGATCCCGCTCCTGGTGCTCGCCTACGTGGTGTACCGGTACGTCAGGCCCGAGCTGAACCCGGCGGAGATCGCCAAGTTCTACGGGCTCGAGGCCGTCCTCCTGTTCACGGTCATCGCGATGATCGGAGGCGCCTACATCATCTGGGACCTCGGCCGCGCCTTCGCGCGGATCGCCGAGCTCCTCTCGAAGGAGCCGAAGCTGGCCGAGCTCGGGGGCCGCAGCGACGAGGTCGGCACCTTGATGAGGTCCTTCTCGAATATGCTCGGTACCGTCGAGCAGCAGGCGATCGACATCAACACCTTCGCCATGCGGCTCGACGCCGCGTACCGGGAGCTCGAGGCCACCAACGCGAAGCTCAAGGAAACCTCGTTCAAGGACGAGGTGACCGGACTCTACAATCGACGCTTCTTCTCGCTCCGCCTCGAGGAGGAGATCTCGCGCTTCAGGCGGTTCAATCACCCGGTCTCCGTCGTGGTACTCGACCTGGACGGCTTCAAGAGCATCAACGACGAGTTCGGCCACGCCGTGGGCGACGAGACGCTGCGCGACATTGGGCAGATCCTCATGAAGCATTCGCGCGGCATCAACGTGGTCTCGCGCTACGGCGGTGACGAGTACGCCGTCCTGCTGGTCGAGACGTCCAAGAGCGGCGCTCGGCTCTACGCGGACCGGATACGGCAGGTCGTCGCGACGTTCCCCTACTCGCACGGCAAGCGGGTGACCGCGAGCTTCGGCGTCGCCAGTCTCCCGGACGACGAAGCCTCGACGTCGGAGGAGCTGTTTCGCGCCGCCGACGGGGCGCTCTACGCCGCGAAGCGGGCGGGCAAGAACCAGGTCGTGGCGGCAGGACCGGGTCAGAAGGTAGATTGACATGGGGCAGCAGCGTGAAGTCCTGATCGTCGACGACGATCGTCAGGTTCGCGAGGTCCTGCACCAGATCTTCCTCGGCGCCGGCTACAAGTGCCTGCTCGCCAACGACGGGCAGGAGGGCGTCGAGGTCTTCCGAGCCTCGCTGCGCGCCTCGCGGCCGCCGCTGACCGTCACCGACCTCAAGATGCCGGTGATGGGCGGCATCGAGCTCCTCCAGCTGGTGCGCGAGGCGGACCCGGACGCGGCGGTCATCATCCTCACCGGCGCGGCCGACGTGAAGACGGCGATCGCGAGTCTGAAGCACGGGGCCTACGACTTCATCATGAAGCCGGTGAACGTGGACGAGCTCCTGATCGCCGCCGACCGCGCCCTCGAGCGGCGCCAGCTGCTGATCGAGCGCCGCCACTATCAGGAGCTCCTCGAGCGCCGGGTCGACGAGGCGACGCGCGGTCTGGCGCAGCTCAACCGGGAGCTGCAGGACGCCTACCAGACGACCCTGGAGGCCCTCGGGTCGGCCCTCGACACCCGCGACGTCGGCACCGAATCCCACTCGCGCCGCGTCCACGGCTACGCGATGGCGACAGCGCGTGAGTACGGGGTGCCGCAGGAGGACCTGGCCGCCCTCGCCCACGGCGTGCTGCTCCACGACATCGGCAAGATCGGTATCCCCGACGCGATCTTGTTGAAGCCCGGCCCCCTCACGCCGGACGAGTGGCAGATCATGCGGCGCCATCCGGAGATCGGCAAGCAGCTGATCGAGAAGATTCCCTTCCTGCAGGGCGCCGTGCCGATCGTCTACTCCCACCACGAGAAGTGGGACGGCACCGGCTATCCGCGCGGCCTCAGGGGCGAAGACATCCCGCTCGGCGCGCGGATCTTCATGGTGGTGGACGCCTTCGACGCGATCACCTTCGACCGCCCGTACTCGAAGGCCCAGCCCTTCGACGTCGCCAAGGCCGAGATCAAGCGCTGCGCCGGCAAGCACTTCGACCCCGACGTCGTCACGGCCTTCTTCAACGTGCCCGAGGCGCTGCTCGCGGAAATCCGCCGCAAGAGCGTCGAGCCGTAAGCCCTCGGGGCTAGGCCCGATCCTCCATCCCGAGCTCCTCGCAGAGACGCCGGATCCGCGCGCACGCCGCCGACAACTCGTCCTCGGTCAGCCCCAGGTCGAGGCAGTCCTGCAGGAGCGTGCGGAGCTGCTCGGCGCTCGGCATCGCTTCGTCCCGGTGGCCGGCGTCGATGAGGCGTCGGATCGACAGAGCGCGCACGGACGCGATGCCCTCGAGCGCGCGGGCGATCGCCGCACGGGTCTCGGCCTGGCGATCGGCGCCGATCGAGTCGAAGCGGAGCGCGTGGAGTAGCGGATCGAGCGCCTCCTCGTAGTCGCCAACCTCGAGCCGTCGGCTCCCGAGCTCCGCGTAACCCCACCAGAGGCGCTGGTCCACCTCGTCGCGACGCGTCGGCGGCAGCGCCTCGGCGGGGATCGTCTCCAGGAGCTCCTCGGCGCGCTGGAGCGCCGCGAGCGCCTCGGACTCACGCGCTTCCTGCATGCAGAGGATTGCCTGAGCCGTGATCTGTCCGATCTCGCCGCCGAACGTGCCCGAGAGCAGCCCCCGGAATCCCGCGGCGCGCACCGGGGGCAGTGCGGGCTCGTCCAGCGCCTCGCGCAGGAGCTGCCGCGCCGCGCGGAACTCCTGGCGCTGGTGCAATGCCGTGGCGGCCGCTTCGTACGCCTGCCAGAGCGCCTCGTGGGCCGCTTCGCGCGCGTCGGTGAGCGCCGGGTCGGCCGGCACCGCGGCCAGTCCGCGATCGGTCCACGTGATCGCCGTGCGGATCGCCGCGAGCCGGTCTCCGGTATCGTGGTTGCCGGCCCGCGCCAGGCGCCCCTGCGCAGCCTCCAGCGTGAGCGTCGCCAGGTGACGTCGGTAGGTCGCCCGCTCGGCCTCGGACGCGGCGGCGATCGACGACTCGAGGGCTGCGTGGGCGCCCTCGTCGTCGCCGAGCGCCTGCTTCGCCAGCCCGACGACCGACCAGAGCGCCGCGACGTCGTGAGAGAGGTTCGAGGTCGACTCGTCTCCCAGCTTCGACAGGGTCTCTTCTCCGACCGCGACGACTTCGCCGAACCGCTTCTCCTGATACAGAGCAAAGCAGGTCTCGACGAGCGGGGAATCCCGCCTGGACTTCGTCTCCAGCGGACCGCCCGGAGCTCGGAGGGCCGGCTCTGGAGCAGGCCCGGCGCTCGGGGATGGGGCACCATCGGGCGTCGCTGCCTCCCGATCCCGATCCTGAGTCTTCGAAGGCCGCAGCACCGCGTGAGGCCGCGCGTGCGGCGATGTCTTGCTCCGGCGACGACGTCGGGGCGGCGGCGCGGGCGCTTCGGGTGGCGGCGTCGTGACGGGCTCGGCTGGGCTCGCAAGCGTGTCGGGTTCGGTCGGGTTTGGGAGGGCGACGGCCTCGGTCGGCGTGGGTACGGCGGCTTCGGTCGGCGCGGGTGAGACCGCTTCGAGTGGTGGCGGGAGCACAGCTTCGAGCGGAGGTGAGACGTCTTCGACTGATCGCGGAGCCGCGACCTCCTCGGTCGCGTGTGGTGGCTCAGGAGCATCGGGTGGCCTCGGGGGCGGAGCCTCGAGCGGTTGTGGAGCGGCCGCGTGTTGGGGCGGCTGGGGAAGCTCGGCGTCTTCGGGCGGGGGCGGAGCCGCAGCGGTTTCGAGGGGACGCGGCGGCGCGGTCTCGGGTTCTCGTGGCGCAACGTAGTGGGGCGGTCGCGGAAACGCGGCCTCCCCGGTCGGGCGCTGCGGCGCGGCGATTTCGAGGGCGCGCGGGGCCCCGGTCTCGGGTTGTCGTGGCGCGACGTAGCGGAGTGGTCGCGGAAACGCGGCCTCTCCGGTCAGCCGTGGGGATGACACCGGGGCGGCCGGGCGCGGAAGCGCGCTGACGTCGATCGGGCGCAGCGGCGCCGACTCGGTCGAAGAACGGCGAGCGGAATGACGCGGCCTGCTCGGCCAGACCAGCTCGAGCACGCCGAGCACGAGCAGCATGCACGCGCCGGCGACCACGACGAGGATCAGCGCTTCTTCGGTCAACACACGCAATCCAGGGGGCCCAACGCCCTCGGCATCGACGACCATTGAACCTGGGGAGCACCGGCGGCGCCAAGAGAATTGGACGCGCCGCCGACGACCCCGTCCGGAAACTCGACGCCGCCGAGGGCGAGGCTTCGGAGGGCCATGAATTTTAATGCTAGCATGCGATGAGGAGGACGCTCATGCGCCGGGTCGCCGTGATCGGAGTTGGCGTGACGAAATTCGGACTGCACGACCGGACGTCGGCCGAGCTGTTCGCCGAGGCCGCGCGAGAGGCGCTGGCCGACGCCGCCGTTCCGGCGAGCGCGGTCCAGGCTCTCTATTACGGCAACGTGGTCGGCGGTGAGACCGAGCACCAGCTCCACACGGGGCCCCAGGCCGCGTCCGTCCTCGGTATCCCGTCCGTGCCCACCACCCGGTTCGAGACCGCGTGCGCAAGTTCGCATGCGGCGTTCCGCCACGCGGTGATGGAGATCGCGGCCGGCGTCTCCGACGTCGTCCTCGTCGGTGGCGCCGAGCGCGTGCTGAACGTCTCCACGGCCGAGTCGACCGAGTACTTCGCCTACGCGTCCGACGCGGTCTGGGAGCAGCCGCTCGGCCTCACCTTTCCGGGCGTCTTCGCGCTGATCGCGCGGGCCCACATGGAGAAGCACGGGACGACCGAGGCCCAGATGGCGGCGGTCGCGGTGAAGAATCATCGGCACGGCGTGCTGAACCCGAAGGCGCAGTTCCAGAAGCCGATCACGGTCGACCAGGTGCTCAAGTCCCCCTACGTTGCCGACCCGCTCAAGCTCCTGGACTGCTGCCCGTTCAGCGACGGCGGTGCCGCCGTGGTGGTCGCCTCTGAGGAGGTCGCCCGGCGGCATCGCCGGCCCGTGTGGGTGCTCGCCTCTGCCGCGGCCTCCGACTCGATGCTGCTCGGCGACAAGCGCGACCTTGCGCGGGTGCCCGCGACGGAACGCGCGGCGGCCGCGGCGTATCGACAAGCCGGCCTCGGCCCCGACGACGTGGACGTCGTCGAGCTGCACGACTGCTTCACGATCGCCGAGATCGTCGCCACCGAAGGGCTCGGCCTCTTCGAGCCGGGCGCCGGCGGCCGCGCCGCCGAGAAGGGGCTCACGAGCCTCGGGGGGAAGATCCCGGTCAATCCGTCGGGCGGTCTGAAGGCGAAGGGCCATCCCATCGGCGCGACGGGCGCCGCGCAGATCGCGGAGATCGTCACGCAGCTGCGCGGGGAGGCCGGCCCGCGCCAGGTCGACGGCGCACGGACCGGCCTGACTCACACCCTCGGCGGCAACACCGCCACCGTGCTCGTGAGCCTCTTCGGCCGTGACTGAGCCCGCGATCACCCTCCGCACCTTCTTCGAGCGGGCGCACGAGGGGCAGCTGACGGCCGTCCGCTGTGGCGCGTGCGGCGAGCTCGCGATTCCCCCGAAAGAGCTGTGTCCCGCGTGCCACGCGCACGAGTGGCAGCCGGTACAGCTGAACGGCGAGGGCACGATCGCGAGCTTCACGGTGATCCGCGTCGCGCCGAGGGCCCACGCGGCCTCCGCGCCGTACGCCCTCGCCGTCGTGAAGCTGAAGGAGGGCGTGTCGATCCTTGGGCGGGTCATCGACATCCCGCTCGACAAGCTCGCCATCGGCCTGCGAGTCCGTTTCCGTCCGCTCGTCTCGGCCGATCAGACATCGGTCGGCTTCGGACCCGCGTAGCTCACGCGGCGGGGGTCACCCAGACCCAGGATGCGCGCGGCGTTGCCGCCGAGGACCTGCTCCTTGGCGCGGTCGGAGAGCGGCAGCGCCCGGATCGCCTCGATGTTCCCCTTCAGCGTCGGCACGCTCGGCCAGTCGGAGCCGAAGAGCACCTTGTCGCTCACTCGCTCGAGGTCGGGAAAGTACGTCAGCAGTCGCCGCGGCGGCAGCCCCGCGATCTCCATGTAGACGTTGGGGCGCAGGCGCGCGAGGGTGTACGCGGTCTCGTACCAGATCGGGCGCCCGCTGTGGGTGATGATCGCGACCAGGTCGGGAAAGTCGACCGCGACGTCGTCGATGTAGACGGGATCGCCGTACTTGAGCCGCGACGCGGGAAAGACCGAGGTCCCGGTGTGCCACTTCACGGGGATGCCGAGCTCCTGCGCCTTCGCGTAGACCGGATAGAGCTTCGGGTCGTTCGGGTAGAAGTAGCTGTACGTCGGATAGAGCTTGAGGCCGTGGAAGCCGTGGTCGCGGACGAGCCGCTCGAGCTGGCGCGCCGGGTTCTCGGTGAGGTAGGGGTTGAGGCTCGCGAACGGGATCAGGCGGGGCTGGCCCGCACAGAGCGCCTCGACCGTCTCGTTGCTGGCGATCGCCGAGGTGATCGGCGCCAGCTCGGCGAGGATCACGCCGTAGTCGGCGCCGGCGTCGTCGAGCACGCGCAGGTAGCTCTCGGCGCTCCCGTAGCGCTCGAGAAACTGCGCGAACGAGCCGTACGTCTTTGCGAGCTCGCGGTCCATGAACGCGACGAACGATTCGGGCGCGCGCAGCGGTCGGTCGTAGCAGTGGATGTGGAAGTCGACGACCGCTGCGCGCCGGGAGTCGGGCATCAGACGGTCGAATAGCCACCGCTCACGCTGATCGTCTGCCCGGTGACCCAGCCGGCGAGGTCGGAGGCGAGAAAGGCGACGAGCGGCGCCACGTCGTCGGGCTGCCCGAGCCGCCGGATCGGGTAGAAGGCGAGGATGCGCTCGCGATTCTTCGCGAGCCATTCCTGGTCGGCGTGCGAGGTCTCGATCCAGCCGAGGCGAGCGCATTCACGGTGATGTCGAGCCGGCCGAACTCCTTGGCGAGCGTCCGCGTGAGCGAGAGCACGGCGCCGCGGGCTCCCGCCGACACGCCGAGCCGCTGCTGGCCCACGCGCGCCGAGTCGCCGACGATGCTGATGATGCGCCCGCCCTTCTGGGCCGCGAGCTTCGGCGCCGCGGCGTGGCAGACGTTGAAGACTCCGTAGAGACAGACGTCGACCTCACGCCGCCACTCCTCGGGAGTCGTCTCGAGAAAGAGCTTCGGCGCGACGAGGCCGGCGTTGTTGACGACCACGTCGAGCCGCCCGAGATCGCTGACGATTCGCGCGACCATCCGGCTCACCGCTCCGTGGTCGGCCACGTCGGCGCCGTAGGCCGCCGCACGGCCACCGAGCCGGACGATCTCCGCGAGGAGCGCGTCGGCCTCCGCCTTCGAGTGCAAGTAGTTGACGGCGACGGCCGCGCCCTCGCGAGCCAGCGTCAGCGAGATCTCGCGACCGACGTCGCGCGCGCCGCCGGTCACCAGCGCGACCTTGCCGCCGAGCCCGAGGTTCATCCTCGTCCTTCCGCGCGCTCGATGAGCCGGAAGAGGCGATCGGGGGTCACCGGCAGCTCGGCGACCTCGATCCCCAGCGGTGTGAGCGCGTCGGCGATCGCGTTGGCGATGGCCGCCGGCGCGCCGATCGTCC
>Ga0066710_100000677_pt1 | contig 21964 bp, 18 predicted proteins | sample GraSoiAngelo_159_FD_79666 | JGI IMG/M metagenome (GOLD analysis project Ga0066710, IMG submission 79666) | Grasslands soil microbial communities from the Angelo Coastal Reserve, California, USA - 14_1009_16_40cm | ecosystem: Environmental > Terrestrial > Soil > Grasslands | place: USA...
CGCCCATATCCCACGATCGAGATCCTGTCGCCGAGCATCCGCCGGCGGGCGAGCTACAGGAGCGCGGGCAATAGCTGCCAGCAGGTGATGTCTCCCGTGGCCACAAAGATTACGAAGCAGGAGGCTTCGGCGGCCTTAGAACACGCCTCCTCCACCGAGAAGGGATTGGGTGGAATCGTCTCGAACATTTCAGTCTGCCATCTCGCCGCGGAGGAGAGGAGAACGGGAGCCAAATTACCAGACGGTCTGTGCCCTGTCCAGCTCCGGAGACGCTTCTCCTGCGTTGACCCCACGGGGCCGGATGACTATGATGGGCGGCACGCGCGACCAGAACCCCCCGGAGGAGAAGGAGAAGATGAAGGACCGCGTCGCCGAGATCCTGAGCTGGTACGAGAGCGACTCTCCCGGCACCCGCGCGAACCTGGCCCGACTGCTGAACCATGGGCGGCTGGGTGGTTCCGGGCGCCTCGTCATACTGCCCGTGGACCAGGGATTTGAGCACGGGCCGGCACGGAGTTTTGCCCCCAATCCGGCCGGGTACCACCCCCACTACCATTTCCAGCTGGCGGTGGACGCCGGTTGCAATGCCTATGCCGCCCCTCTGGGCTTTCTGGAGGCGGGAGCGACTCGGTTCGCCGGCGAGATCCCACTAATCCTCAAGGCTAATAACCATGATCTCCTCTACAACGAAAAAGACCCTATCTCGGCCGTGACCGGCAGCGTGAAGCATGCGCTTCGCCTGGGATGCTCGGGCATCGGTTTCACCATCTACCCCGGCTCCTCGGAGTCGCGAACGATGTACGAGCAGCTCCGGACCATGGCGGAGGAGGCGAAAAGCGTCGGGCTCGCGGTGGTGGTCTGGTCCTACCCGAGAGGCTCACAGCTCAGCAAGGAAGGGGAGACGGCGCTTGACGTCGTGGCTTACGCCACGCAAATCGCGGCGCAGCTCGGGGCCCACGTCATCAAGGTTAAGGTCCCCACGGCCCACCTCGAGCAGCCCGAGGCGAAGAAGGCCTACGAAAAACGACAGGTCCCCATCGGCACGCTGGGCGAGCGGGTGCGTCACGTCGTCCAGAGCGCCTTCGATGGCCGCCGGATCGTGATCTTCTCGGGCGGGGCCAAGACGGAAGACGAAAAGTTTTTCGAGGAGGTTCGCGGCATCCGGGATGGGGGCGGTTTCGGCTCGATCATCGGACGCAACTCTTTCCAGCGCCCGCGGTCAGAAGCTCTGAAATTCCTGGACACCGTGATCCGGATCTACGGGGGAGATTTGAAATAAACGGCGTCCGGCCCTGCGGCCGGTTGTCCGTCCTAATGCCCCTCCGAGATCGCCGGCCGGGCTTCGCTCCAGGCACCTCCGGGTCCGGGACTGGTAATCGCTCACACCGGCCAGCATCCGGTTTCCCTCGCCCGCACTTCCCACGAACTGGATTCCCAGAGGCAACCTTTCCGCCCCTATCCCCATGGGCACCGAGACCGCCGGACCTCTCAGCGGTCGCCGGCTGCCCCCCCTAGATCCTCCCCCGCGAACATCTCCTCCAGGTTCACCTGGAGGGGGCGAGGTCGGGCAGCGACGCCCACTCCACGGCGGGGGACGAGTCCGACGATCCGGTTTGTGAAACCGGACGGGAGCGGGTAATCTCGGCGGCTGGGAAAGGACCGGATGCAGCCCGGAGGAATTCTGATGCCCGAGAACGAGGCCCCTCTCGCCCGGGCGGGGCGGGCGATGGCGGATGCCTGCGAGCGATATTTCCCCGATGCATTCGTCTTCGCCTTGGGGGGCGTCGTCCTGGTCTTCCTGGCGGGCCTCCTGGCGGGCGAGAGCCCGCTGAAGCTCGTCACGGAATTCGGAGACGGGTTCTGGGTCCTGGTTCCCTTCACCATGCAAATGGCGCTGGTGATCGTCGCGGGCTTCGTCGTCGCCAGTTCATCCCCGATCGCGCGTCTCATCGGGTGGCTGGCATCCATTCCAAAATCCCCCCGGGGGGCCGTGGCCCACGTTGCGCTCTTCGCCATGCTGACCTCTCTTCTCTCGTGGGGTCTTTCCCTGATTTTCACCGGGCTTCTCGTGCGTGAGGTCGTCCGGCGCGTTCCCCGGGTCGACTATCGGGCCATCGGGGCCGCGGCCTACCTCGGTCTCGGCAGCGTCTGGGCTTTGGGGCTTTCTTCCTCGGCGGCATTGCTCCAGGCAACGCGGTCCTCGATTCCGGCCGCGTTGCTCCCGGTCACCGGCATCATCCCCCTCTCCCAGACGATTTTTCTCTGGCAGAGCCTCGCTCTCGCGGGGGTGCTGATTGGGGTCTCGGTGGCGGTCGCCTACTTCTCATGTCCGCGGCCCGAGCAGTCCAAGACGGCGCAGGAGATGGGGGTCCGTTTCGAGCCGCTGGCGGCAGTTGGAATGGGGGCGAGAACTCCGGGGGAGAAAGTGGGGGAGAGCCCGGTCCTGACGGTGCTGATCTCGACGCTGATGTTCGCCTATCTCGCGATCCAGGTTCGCGCGAAAGGACTGACGGCGGCGCTGGATCTGAACAACTTCAATTTCGCCTTCCTGGGCCTCGGCCTGCTTCTCCACTGGCGGCCACGCTCGTTTTTGGTGGCGGTCGCCAGGTCAATCCCGGCCACGGCCGGAGTCCTCATTCAGTTCCCCTTCTACGCCGGGATCTTTGGGATGATCTCCCGGACGGCCATTTCAGGCATCCTGGCGGAATGGTTCGTCCGGATGACGACGCGGGGAACCTTCTCTCTCGTTGTCGCTCTCTATTCGGCGCTCCTGGGTCTATTCATCCCCTCGGGCGGCGGCAAGTGGGTGGTGGAGGCGTCCTACGTAATGGCAGGCGCGAATGCCTGGAAAGTCCACCTGGGGTGGACAGTCCAGATTTACAACGCCGCCGAGGCGCTCCCGAATCTCATCAATCCGTTTTGGATGCTGCCGTTGATGGGAATCCTCAACGTTCGGGCGCGCGATCTGGCCGGCTACTCCATCCTGCAGCTCTTCTTTCACGCGCCCATCGTTTTCTTCTGCTGCTGGCTCTTCGCCCAGACGCTTCCCTATCTGCCGCCCGCCCTGAACTAGGCCGAACTCCGCCCGACGGAACGATGCCTGGCCGGGCCCGCTCCGAGTCCGAGCGAGGTCACTTCTTTGGCGCCGGCGTTACGGGAGCGGCCGGCTTAGGGGCTTCCCGGGTCCCCTCGATGTCCAGGACGATGTCCACCTCGTTGCCCACCACGAGGCCTCCGCCCTCCACCGTCTTGCTCCACGATACGCCGTAGTCCATCCGGTTGATAAGGGTCCTGGCTTCGAAGCCTCCCCGGTAGCCTCCCCAGGGATCGGGGCTGAATCCGAGGACCTCCGCCTCCAAGGTCACCGGTTTGGTCACCCCGTGCATGGTGAGATTCCCCTTGACCGTCGCCTTTCGGGGGCCCTGGGCCGTGACGCCGGTGGAGACGAACGTGATCGTCGGGTACTTGGCCACATCGAAGAAGTTGGCGCTCCGGAGGTCGCTGTCACGGTCGTCGACCCCCGTGTTGATGCTGGCGGCGTCGATGGTGACGCTCACCACGGCCGTCGAGAGATTCTTCGGATCCAGGGTGATCGTCCCCTCGTATTTCGTGAAGCGCCCGGGAACCTTGCTGAAGAAGTGGCGGACGGAGAACCCGACGGTGGAGTGGTTGGGGTCGATCGTATAGGTCTCTGTCGCGGCCGAAGCCGCTCCCGCCGAGATCAGGATCCCGAGGGCCAGGCTGGAGGAAACACGCCGCAGGCTCATGAAGTTTCTCCCGAGGAAGCACGTTTGGGCGGAGTCGGTGGGGGAAGACCCTCCCCGAAGGAGGGAGCCCTCCTTCCGCCGACCCGTTGAGATGCGGGATGCGGCACCGGAGATTCGGTCTTTGGGACGCTACTTGACCGGCCGGGCCAGCTCGCGATCGATCACGTCGGCGAACGTCTGGTAGTCCTGGGCTCCGACCAGGGGAATCCCGTTAATGAAGAAGGACGGCGTGCTGCTGACGCCGGCCTTCTGCGCGTCCGCCGAATCCTTGCTGACCTCGGCGGCGAACTTCCCCGATTCCAGGCAGGACTTGAACTGGTCGGCCTTGAGGCCCAGTCGCTCCGCCGTGGCCTGGAGGTCGGTCACCGCGAGCTTCGTCTGGTCCGCGTAGAGCGCGTCATGATACTCCCAGAACTTACCCTGCTCGTTGGCGCACTGGGCCGCTTCGGCCGCCTTGGGCGCGAAGGGGTGAATCACCAGCGGAAAATCTCGGTACACGAAATGGACTTTGTCCTTGTAGTTCGTGAGGATTTGTTTCACCGCGCCCTCGACCCTTCCGCAGAAGGGGCACTGAAAATCGGAGAACTCCACGATGGTCACGCGGGCGCCGACCGGGCTCTTGGCGGGGTCATCGTCCACCTGCACGGGGATGCGGGGCGGATCGAGGAGGATCTGAACCTTGTACTTGGCCCGCAAGCCTTTGATGAAGTCCTTTTGGAGCTCGGAGGCCTTCTGGTTTTTCAGGTAGTTGACGATGTCGGGCTGGACCTGCTCCTTCGTCTTCCCGCCGACACGGTTCTTGTTCGCCTCCCATACTTGATCGATCTCGGCCTGGGTGGGCTCCGCCACTTTTCCAGTGACCTGCTTCTGGATGAGATCCGACGGCGTCGTCCCCTGCGCCTTCGCTTCCTTCTCCACGAGCTGGTCTCCGATCATGACGTCCAAAGCCCGCGAGCGGGCCTCGAACTCCTGCTGGCGAGCCTGCATCAAACTGGCCGCGGCTTTCTCGTCCAGCTGCGCCTGGGTGATGGGCTGGCCGTCGATGAGGGCGACGGCGTTGGCGCCTCCACCCGCATCCTTCTTGGCGGCCGGATCGCTCGGCGCTGCCGAGGAGCAGGCCGAGATGGCGGCGAAGGAAAGGGCCAGGAAGAGCGCCAGGGACAGAAATCGAACTCGGCGGACCATGTTACCTCCCGATTTTGAGCGATGCCCGCGGCGCCACAAACCGCCGTTCCGGAGGGTCCGGACGGGGTCGAGGACCGTCGTGATGATTGGCCGACCGTGTATTCTAACCCCTGTCGCCCATTTTTCCAAACAGGCCGGAGGTTGCTTCAGCGCGAATGGACTCGCCGCAGAATTCGCTCGACTCCCTCCCGGAGAGTCTCCTCGGGCGGGAGAAGGCTCAGAACGAGGTAAGCGGGGCTGGAAAAGTCAAAGAAATAGCCCGGATGAACCAGAACCTCGTCCTCTTCCAGCAATGCCAGAACCCATTCCTCCTCCGATCGGGTCGCGGGAATCTTGAGGACGGCGGACCAGCCCCCCTCCGACGGGAGCATCGTGCAGGAAGGGGCCCGTCTCATAGCCCTCTCGAGAACGATCCGGTTGCCGTGAATCCGCTTCCGAAGGTCCGTCCGGATGCCTTTCGCGATCTGGAGGAGCCGTGGCAGGGCCTGCTGGACGGGCGAATTGACCGGAAGATAGGTGTCGCCCAAGAGTTCGAGCCGCCCTCGAGCTTCTCGGCGCAGGTCCTCCGGCCCCCCCACGGCCGCCCAGCCCACTTTCAGCTGCGGCAGACCCGCCAGCTTCGAAAGTCCGCCGAGGCTGAAGGAAAGGACGCCTTTCGCCCGGAGAACGCTTTCAGCGCGTCGGGGGTCGGCGGCAAACGGGTATTCCGCGAAGACTTCGTCCCCGATCAGAGGCATCTCCCGCTCGCGACAGATAGCCGCGATGGCGGAGAGCTCCTCCCGCTTGAGGTAGGAGCCCGTTGGATTATTGGGGCTCACCACCACGACGGCTCGGGTTCGAGGCCCCACCTCTCCTTCGAGTGCGGCAAGATCCACCGACCATCCACCGTCATCGACGAGGGGGTACGAGACGAGGCGGAGCGACTCGAGGCGGGTCAGATATTCGAAGAGTGGATAACTGGGCCGGGGAACCAAAACGTCATCGCCTGGTTCGGCCAGGAGCTTGAACAGCCAGGCGTAGGCCTCGCTCGTGCTGGCCGTGAGGAAGACATCCTCGGGGTCTACCCTCAAATCCCTGTCGGCGAAGACACCCGAGACCGCCTTCCGCGCGGCGGGCAGGCCGCGGGGGGAGGGTTCGTAGACGAGGGATTCGGGGTTGGCGAGCGCCGCGAGAATCTCGCCAGTCGGATACGGGAGGCCGACCCGGGTCGGATTGGATTCGGTCAGATCCAGGATTGCTCGGCGGTCCCGCCGCTTCCGCTCCAGAAGTAGGGTAAGGCGGTTGTTGGAGAGGTCCCATCGCGTGCGAGAGGAGAACATGGGGGCGGGGGTCCCCGGAGCAAGAAGGGGCCTACCGGCTGGCGGCGGCCAGATACTCGATGAGGTCGAACTTCGTGACAACACCCTGGAGTCGTCCCGCTTCCATCACCAGGGCGACCTTCCCTTGGGAGACGATCTCGGACAGGCGCGAGATGGGCGCCGACGGTTCGACCAGGCCGTAGTTCGGCTCGGTCAGTTGGCCCACCGAGCGGTGCGCGGCCGCCGGATCCGCCAGCATCGCCCCGAGCAACCCGCTCTCGGAGAGCATTCCCACCAGCTCCTCCCCTTCCAGGACGGGCACCTGAGAGATCCCGTGCTCCTTCATCAGCGCGATGACCTCGCGGACCCCGTCTCCGGCCTGCGCGGTGATCAGGCGCTGTTGACGGCGGTGGAGGAGGTCTTCAACCTTCCCCTCCAGCTCCCCCTCATCGAGGAAGGAATTCTCCCGCAACCAGGCATCGTCGTAGACCTTGCTAAGATATCGCGAGCCCGAATCGGGCAGGATGACCACGATGGTCCTGCATTCCGGGTGGGCCCGGGCGAACTTGATGGCGCCGGCCATCGCCCCGCCGCACGAGCCGCCCCCGAACAGTCCCTCCTTCCGGGTGAGCTCTCGTGCCAGGACGAAGCATTCCTTGTCTGAGACCTGGACCACCTCGTCCACCAGCTTGAGGTCGATGGTGCCCGGGATAAAATCCTCTCCGAACCCCTCGACCTTGTAGGTCTTGAGGATTCTGGGCGCCTTTCCGGTCTTGAGATAGTCATAATAAATGGATCCCACCGGATCCACCAAGACCATCTGGACCGAGGGTTTCAGCGGTTTGATGTACCGCGCAATTCCCGTAAGGGTTCCCCCGGTCCCCGTGGCCACCACCACCGCGTCGAGCGACTCCCCGATCTGTTCCCATATCTCCGGCCCCGTGGTCCGAAAGTGCGCCTCCGGGTTGCTGGCGTTCTGGTACTGGTTGGCGAAAAAGGAATTGGGCGTCGTCTCGGAGATCCGGCGCGCCACGGAGTAGTAGCTCCGCGGATCCTCCGGAGGAACGGCTGTTGGGGTCGTGATGACCTTCGCTCCGAAAGCCCTGAGAGCCTTGATTTTCTCGTCGCTGACCTTGTCGGGCATCACGAAGATCGTCTGGTACCCTCGTGCGGCTCCCACCATTGCCAGTCCCATCCCGGTATTACCCGAGGTACACTCCACCAGCGTCCCGCCCGGCTTCAGTCTGCCGGATTGCTCCGCGTCCTCCACGATTTGGACGGCGATTCGATCCTTGACGCTGCTCCCGGGATTCAGGTATTCCAGCTTGGCGTAAAAGGTCGCACTCGTGTCGCGCCCGACCCGGTTGATCCTGACCAGCGGGGTCCAGCCGACGGCCGACCCCACATCGTTGTGAACGTTCTTCATTGTCGACGAGTGTCGCCTGTTCCGGGGCGCTGAGTCAAGGTGAGCGGGAGGGACCCCCGGGAAGCGGCGAAAATCGACGGGAACAGCGGGATCCGCTTCAGTAGTGATAGAATGCGCTCAGACCCGAGGACCGGGAGACCCTGCCTTCGGAGGTGATCCGATGGACGACGTCGAGCAGAAAAACAAGATCCAGCAGTTGATCGACCTGCAGATTAATCCGGCGGTGGCGGGCCATGGCGGCTTCATCGAGCTCCTCGACTACAAGGACGGCGTCGTCTATCTGAAAATGGGAGGCGGCTGTCAGGGGTGCGGCATGGCCAACGTCACCTTGAAGCAGGGGATCGAGAGAATGCTCCAAGAGGAGATCCCCGACATCCGCCAGGTCATCGACACCACCGACCACGCCGGCGGGACCAACCCCTATTACCAGCCTTCCAAGTAAGCGATGGGGGGGAGGGGCCATCCGTCCCGCCAGGGGCCCCATGAGACAGCCGGGCGCCATTCTTCTGATCTCCTGCTACGAACTCGGGCACCAGCCGCTGGGAATCGCGTCGCCGCTCGGATTTCTCGAGCGGGAGGGTTACTCCCCGGATGTCCTCGACATATCCCTGGATCCCCCGGATCCGCGAAAGCTGGCGCGGGCCAGACTGGCGGCCGTTTCCGTTCCCATGCACACCGCGCTCCGTCTGGGGGTCCGTATCGCCGCGAGGATCCGGGAGTTCAATCCTGCATGTCACATCTGCTTCCACGGTCATTACGCGGTCCTGAACGCTGACTATCTGCTCGAAAAACTGGCCGACTCAATTCTCGGCGGAGAGTTCGAGGAGGCCCTAGCGGACCTGGCTCGGGCGCTCGAATCCGCGGCCGAGGAGCCCCTTCCCGTCGTGAGTCCTGAGTGGCGTCGGGCCCGCCCCGTCCTCTCCCGCCTTTCTTTCGCTCTGCCCAGTCGCCGGGCCCTGCCCCCCCTCTCCCGGTACGCCGCCCTCGAGGTGGGAGGTTCCCGGAGAGTAGCCGGATACGTCGAGGCGAGTCGCGGTTGCCTGCACCTCTGCCGCCACTGCCCCATTCCTCCCGTCTACGGAGGGCGGTTCTTTGTCGTGCCGCGCGAGATCGTCGTGGAGGACATCCGACAGCAGGTCCGGGAGGGAGCAACCCACGTCAGCTTCGGCGATCCCGATTTCCTGAACGGCCCCGGCCACTCTCTGGAAATCCTCCGCGCCGTGCACCGGCAGTTCCCCGCGCTCACGTACGACTTCACCGCCAAAATCGAGCACCTTCGAAAACACCGGGATCTCCTTCCCGAGTTCGCGGTCCTCGGCTGCCTCTTCATCGTCTCGGCCGTGGAATCGCTGAGCGAGCGGGTGCTGGCGATCCTGGAAAAGGGGCATCGCGTGGAGGATGTCCTTCAGGTTCTGGAGGCAGTGCGCCGGGCGGGGATCACCCTGCGTCCTTCGCTGGTTCCCTTCACGCCGTGGACGACTCTGGAAGATTTCGCGACGCTCCTCGACTTCGTCCAAGCCCAGGACCTGATCGAGGCCGTGGATCCGGTCCAGTACGCCGTCCGGCTTCTGGTCCCTCCCGGCTCGCGCCTGCTCGAACATCGGGAGATGCTTCCCCACCTTGGCCCCCTGGTCCGCGAATCCTTCAGCTACTCCTGGAGCCACCCCGATCCGCGGATGGAGGTCCTCCAACGCGAAGTCTCCGCCGTGGCGGAGGAGGCAGCCCACGACCTGGAGGATCCCCGCGTCACCTTCCTGCGGATACGGAACCGGTTTCGCTTCGTCGCGGGCGAGGAGGAATGCGAACCGGCTCCCATTCCCCTTCCAGCCGAGATTCGGACCCTTCCGAGACTCACCGAGTCCTGGTTCTGTTGAGCCGAGCCCACCGAGGGTCAGTTGGACCCTCTTCGCCGGGTCGAGAAAGTCGTCTGAGGCGGCGTTTCAGCCCACTCCCGGCGAACCCGGTGCGATGACGATCCGCAGGCAGCGGTGGGCGCGGCGGAGGGCTTCCTCGACCGCGGCCGGGCTCGCGGCTTTCGCGAAGATGAACCCCAGGTAGCGGGACCCCTCCGGGAGGGGCGTAACTGCCTGACCCAGCGGAATGCTCTGGGTGACTTCCTCGATCCCTGCGACCTCCCGAGCCTCCTCCACGCCGCCGAACACTTTCAAAACACCGGCGCCCGGGATCGGAATCATCATGAGCCCCGCGGCGCGCGGCTCCCTCTCCAGGGAATCGAGGTTCGTGCCGAGGGCTTGGCGCAGGATCAGCTCCTCCAGGGAAACACCAGCACCGAATCGCAACGTTCGGGAGCAGAGCCCGCCGATGGAGCGGGCGGCGACTTCCAGGGGCCAGACCCCTTCGGTGTTGATCCGGAGCTCGGCGTGGACCGGCCCTTCCACCAGTCCCAGGGCTGAGGCCGTCCGAGCGGCGCAGGCGACGATTTCGCGCCGGAACGGCTGCGGCAGCCGCGAGGGGGTGATGTAGATCGTCTCCTCGAAAAAGGGGCCCTCCAGAGGATCGGGCTTGTCGAAGAGGGCCAGCTCCCGCAGGGTTCCTCCCACCAGCAGCCCCTCCAGGGCGACCTCCGTGCCGGGGATGTAGGTCTCCGCGAGAATCCAGCGGGCCGACTCGCCCCCTTTCCCCGCCACCTCGGGAAGGGAGAGCAGCGCCTTGACGCGAAGAAACGCTGAGGCGAACTCCTCCGGCCGGTCGGCCCGGATCACGCCTCGGCTGGCGGAGAGGAAAAGCGGCTTCAGCACGCAGGGATAGGCGACGCGCCCGGCTGCCTCCCGCGGGTCCTCGGCCAGGGAGATCCGCAGGAACTGCGGAACCGGCACGCCCGCCGCCCGGAGGATCTCGCGCATTCGATGCTTGTCCCGGGTGGCGCGCACCGATTCGACCGGGTTGTGGGGCAGCCCCAGCGCCTTCGAGGCCATCGCCGCCAGGACCGTCGTCTCGTCTTCCACCCCGACGACCGCCTTCAAGGGATGCTCCCGGGCAAAGTCGATAATCTTCCGACACGCGGCCTCGGGATCCCGGAAATCGAGCGCAAGGGTCCCTCCGGGGGCGACCTCCTCCAGCGCCTGCTTCTCTTCGGAGCCGACCACGACCCGCACCCCGGTTCGGAATCCCGCCGCGATGAAATCCGCGGCGCGATAAGTGGTGGTGGGCATCAGCAGAAGGACTGTCGGCTTCATGCGGTTATTCTACCAGCGACCGTCCGATGCCCGCGACGCCTCTGCGATTGGAGGCCGGGGAGCCGGAGTGGGGCCCGGTTGAATGTTGGACGGGATCGTGGTACGTACTGCACCGCTTTCGCTCACGAAGCAGCGGGGCAATCCACTCGCAGGAACATCGCGTTTCCCCGGAAGAAGGAGACCCAGATGAGGAGGGTTGGCATCGTCGGTGCGGCGATCACACCGTGCAAGGGGCACTGGATCGAGCGCACCTACTACGGATTATCGCAGATGGCGGTCAGGGATTGTCTCAAGGACGCCGCCGTGAGCGTCAAGGACGTGGACGGTGTCGTCTACGGCATCTACAACGACATCTTCGAACTCGCGGCCATTCCCGAGCATCCGCTCCACGGGATCGTCGGCATGGCGAACAAGCCGGGAATGCGCGTCACCAACGGCGGCGCGACCGGCGCCTACGCCATGCTGGCGGCGTATACGTGGATCGCGAGCGGGCTGTACGACTCGGTGCTGGTGCTGGGGGTGGAAAGGGCGACGGACTGCTTCGACTTCGAGTCGATGACGGAGACGCCCGAAGTGATCAAGACCATCGGCTGGTCGGGGGACACCTTCTTCGAGCGCGAGCTCGGCTGGACTGCATCCGACAGCTACGCCGAGATGGTCCTCGCCTACATGGACGACCATCCGAGCGATCTCAAGCCGCAGATCTCGGCCAAGATCGCCGAGCTCCTCTGCCAGCAGGCCAAGAACAACCCTTACGCCCAGCGGTGCGACGAGCTTGTGACGGCCGAGATGGCCATGAACTCGCGGTACGTGGTCTACCCCTTCAAGCTCCTCGAGATGTGCGTCTACAGCGAAGGCGCCGGGGCGTTGCTGTTCGCCTCGGAGGAGAAGGCGAAGGCAATCAGCCGGAACAGCGGCAAGCCGCCCATCTGGATCACCGGCGTCGGAGCGAGCAACGAGCACAGCGTCGCCGGTCCGGACTACCGGCGTCACAAGTACATGGGCCGCATCTGGTCGGATCACATCTCGGCCCAAAAAGCTTACGAGATGGCGGGGATCAAGAACCCGCTCGACGAGATCCAGGTCGTGGAGCTGCACGACGCCTTCATCAAGCAGCTCCAGATCACCATGGGCGAGTTCGGGTTCGTGGAGATCGGCAGGACGGACGCGTTGGTCGAGGAGGGGATCATGACGCCCGGCGGCAGGGTCCTGGTGAATCCCTCCGGCGGCCTGACCTTCGGCGGCCACTTTGTCGGCGGATCCAACGTCATGTCGACCTGGAGCGCGCGGCGCGAGATGATCAACCGCGGCTTGAAGCACGGGCTCATCCACGGGACGGGGTCCACGGTGGCGCAGTACGGCGTATGCATGGTACTGGAGAGAGGGGAATAGCCATGACGAAGAAGGACAATCGGGAAGCGCCGAAGGTCATCCCCGAGCACATGAACCCGCCGATCGCCTCCGAGATCGTCCGGAGGGACGGCGAGGACTACCTCCAGACGAACGAGGCCATGTTCACCTTCTACAAGCGCACCAAGGGGGAGTTCTCCAGGTACTTCCTCGGGCTTCGGGACGAAATGAAAATCCATGGAATCCGATGCCCCAAGTGCCGCGCGATCCGCGTTCCGCCCTTCGAGCTCATGTGCCCCGACTGTGAGTTTGCCGAGATGGAGTACGTGGAGATGCCGGACCAGGGCGTGATGAACAGCACCCCGCCGATCACTTATTTCGCGCACTCGCTCTTCCAGTCCTTCGTCCCCTTCGGCCGGGGTCGTGTCGTCCTCGAGGGAGCCGAGACGGCACTTCCGATTCAGGTCTACACGACCAAGGGGATCCTCACTCCGTTCATCTTCAAGCGGGGGACGCCGGTGAAGATCGTCTTCCGGGACGAGCGGCTGGGGAAGCCGACCGACATTTTCGCGGTGCCGCTTTCAGAACTTCCCGCCCGGCTTCAGTCGAAGTCCCCCCTCCTGGAGAGCGACCTCGACTTCTCGAAGCCCGCGGAGCCGCCCGTCGGGAAACCCACCGAGGCGCACCGGGCCGCATACCGGAGCGCCCTGGGGCTCCTCCAGGAACTCGCGAAGGGCGTCGAGAGCAGCCCCAGGGCCCAGCACAACCTGGCCGGCTGGAAGCGGCTCATCTCCTGGAAGACGGCCGGCGGAAACCTCACCCTCGACATCACCGACGGCCAGCTGGCGGTCTCGGGGGACGCGCCCAAGGGCCCGGCCGACCTCGTGATGATCTCCGACGACCCCCAACTCCTCGTGGACTGGATGAGCTTCAAGGAGGCGCTCACCAACGCCATCATCAGCGGCAAGCTCTGGATCAGCGTGAACCGTGAGTTCACGACGGTCTTCAAGCTCGACCGCCTCCCCCGCTCCATTCACCGCGACAGGAAGTAGCGGTCTTCCAATCCGGAACCAAATCTTCTTGTGGAAGAGGCTTCCCTCGTGCCCGATGAGGAAGGGCACGATCGGGTCGGAGTCCGGATCGGTGATCAGAAGGCGCGGCTCCCGGACGCCGGACGGCAGGTCGAAGACCAGGTCGGTCAGGTATGATTCGCCGGGACGAAGGGATTGAGTGAGGGGCGTTGTCGCGCCCCGCTCCGCCTCAAGCGCCCTTTCCCCTTCCCGGGAGGGAAGATGGCTTCGCCCCGACGCATCGAACAGGACGACCTGGCGCGGGTTGGGCCAGAGAGCCATGTCGCCGCGGCGCCGCGAGATCGTCCTTTCATCGAACCAGGTCTTCACCGTGATCACGTAATAGAGTCCGCCGGCGGTGGCACGATGAGGGGGACGGCCCAGGGATTTGCCGGCCGTCACCTTCACCATCGAATAGGCGACATGGCAATCGATCTCACAGAAGTATTTCAGCTGGCCCGGCTCGAGGATCTTCTCCTTTGTCGCCAGGGAGGTGGTCAGAAGGACCGCGAAATAGAGCCCCAGCAAAACCGCAATCCCGGATGCGAGGATCTTCGCCGCTCCGTGTCTCCTCCTCACCAGAAGATACAGGAGCAGTGCGGTCGCGCCCGAGAGCGCCAGGCAAGTGCCCAGGAACGACAAGACGACGAGAGGCGCATGAACCGGCATGAATTCCAATGGTGTCCTCCATTTCAATATTATGAAGTTCTTTTCAATACAAAGTTTAGCTTCAAAAAAAGGAGGACCGCGCCTCTACCTCAACCGCGCCGCCTGGATCAAGGCCTCCATATGCCCCAGGTAGTTCTCGAACGCGCGGCGTCCCTCCTCCGTCAGGCGGTACTCGGTCTTGGGCAGGCGCCCTTCGAAGGTCTTCTTGCAGGCGACGTAGCGCGCCTCCTCCAGCCTGCGCGCGTGCACGCTCAGGTTCCCATCGGTGGTCCTCAGCAGCGCTTTCAGGTCCTTGAATCGGAGTGTCTCATGGACGGCGAGCGCACTCAGGATTCCGAGCCGCATCCGGTCATGGATGAGTCGGTCGAGCTGCAGGGAACGGGCTCCCGCGGGAGAGGGGGGTGTCCTCGTCGGCTCCGATGCGGCGCGGCGTTTCGCCGATCGATCCCGCGAAACAGCTCCCGGTCTAGCCACCGTGCCTCCGTGCGATCAGAATCCCGAAGATGATGTGGATTTCACCGAAGCCGGCCGCCATGAAGCCGTTTTGCCACGTCGCCGGGCTTAGGAAGGCCCCGGCGTCGGCGGCCATGAAGCAGAGACCCATCGCCGGGAAGACCGGAACGGAGAAAGCGCCGCCCGTGACGATGCCCGCACCGTAGAGGAGCAGCCAGGTCCCGGGAAGCGCTTCGCTCACGCCGGCGCGGATCAGGACGGGGGTGAGAAGGGCTCCGCAGAGCATCGGCGGGATCAGGCTCAGGACAAACTGGCGGCCGGGACGGGAGAGCAGGAGCGTCCGCTGAAGACGGGCCTTCCGCGCCATCGCCAACCCGCCGGCGGCCACGGCCAGGAGCGCCTCCACAAGCCAGGTGAGCAGCCAGCCCCGCAGGCCGCGCTGGTGCGAGGCCACGAAAGCGGCGCCGAGCGCCGTGACTCCGACCAGGACAGTTCCCGAACCCGAAACGGCGGTAAAGGAAGTCGCCCGCTCCATGGTCTCCCGGATGTAGCGCACGTTCTCCAGGGCACGATCGTGCAGCGTTCGGTACTCTCGGGGTGCATCCCTCAACGGAACAATTCCGCCCATGCCGCGAGGATGCACGAGGATATCCGTTTTGTCAAGTCCTTTGCCACGCAAACCACAAACCCACAAAAAAAGGACCCGCCTCTCAGCCACGGGTCCCGAAGATCGCTGGTAGCGCTACGGGGATTCGAACCCCGGTTTGATGGCTGAGAACCACCCGTCCTAACCCCTAGACGATAGCGCCTCAAAATGAAACTGGATCCGGGACAGGGATTCGAACCCCGATACCATGGTTCAGAGCCATGTGTCCTACCATTGGACGATCCCGGATCGGAGCCGCGATTCTAGCCAAACGATCGGAGGGTGTCAATAAAACCGGAATCTCCGCCGCCGATGCCGCGCCCGCCTCTTTCCTGGGCGTTCAGCTTCTTTTTTCTCGAAGGAACCGGACCAGTCGATCGATTCTCCCCAGGGCCCGTTCCTTTCCCACCAGGACCAGGACCGAGAAGATGCCGGGTGAGACCGCCTGCCCGGTCAGGGCCACCCGGAGAGGGTGGATCAGCTTCGCCGCCGGGATTCCCAGATCCTCGGCCGCCTTGCGAAGCGATTCCTCGGCAGTCGCCTCGTTGAAGGGATCGAGGGGAGCGAGAGCGTTCCGAAGAGCCTCCATCCGCGCCGCGGTCTCCGGGTCCTTCAGGTGCTTCGACACCGCCTCCGGGTTGTAGTCGAACCGGTCTGTCAGAAAAATGGAGCCGTCCCGGGCGAAGTCCCCTATCCGGCGGGATCGCGCCTTGAGGGTCTCAATCACCCTCTCGAACCACTCCTTCCGCTCGGACTCAAGGGAGGGGTCCCACAGCCCCACCCGCTCCAGGTCCGGGCGGATGGCCTCCCGGATGGCGCCGGCCGGCATGGCGTTGATGTACTGGCTGTTGAGCCACTCCAGCTTCTGCTCGTCGAAAACGGCGCCTTTCTTCCCTACTCCCTCCAGCGAGAAGACCCGGATCAACTCCTCCCGGGGAAGGAACTCCCGGCCGTCCCCGGGAGACCATCCCAGGAGGGCGAGAAAATTGAACAGCGCCTCCGGCAGGTATCCGGCCTCGCGGTACTCCGTCACCGCGACCGCGCCGTGCCTCTTGCTCAGCCTCTTCTTGTCCGGACCCAGGATCAGCGGGAGGTGCCCGAAGGCGGGAACCGGCTGATCCAGGGCCCGGTACAGAAGAATCTGTTTGGGCGTGTTGCTGATATGGTCGTCCCCGCGGAGCACGTGGGTGACGGCCATGTCCAGGTCGTCGGACACGACTGACAGATGATAGGTCGGAGAGCCGTCGGAACGGACCAGAACGAAATCCTCGATGGTGTCGTTGGCGAACGCCGTGTCGCCATGGATCAGGTCGTTCCAGCGTGTGGTCCCTTCCGGAACGCGGAACCGGAGACAGTGGCAGGCGCCGCCTGCGAGCCTCAGGTCGATCTCGCCGGGCGCGAGGGAGAGGCAGGTGCGGTCGTATTTCCACGCGACGCCCTTCGTCTCCGCGTCTTGCTTTCTTTTTTTCACGTCCTCGGGATCGCAGAAACAGGGGTAGGCCTTTCCCCTCTCCCGGAGCTTCGTCGCGGTCCCCTTGTGGTGATCCAGCCGCCGGGACTGATAATGGGGGCCCTCGTCCCAATCGATCCCCAGCCAGCGCAATCCTTCCAGGATCGCCTCGGTCATGTCTTCCCGCGACCGCTCCAGGTCGGTGTCCTCGATCCGGAGGATGAAAGTCCCCGCCTCGCGTCGAGCCAGGAGCCAGTTGAAGAGCGCGGTCCGCGCGCCTCCCACGTGCAGGAAGCCGGTAGGGCTGGGGGCGAAACGGACCCGAATTCCCATCAGTCCCGCGCCTTGGTGGCGTGGCCTCCAAACTCCCGGCGCAGCGCCGCGATCAGCCGGGCGGAAAAGGGTTCCTCCTGTCTCGAGGCGAAGCGCGCGAAGAGCGAGTGGGCGATGGCGGTGGCCGGGACGCCGCGCCCCACGGCGTCCAGCGCCGTCCAGCGTCCCTCCCCCGAATCCTCCACGTAGCCGCGGATCGTCTCCAGCTTCGGATCCTTCGCAAGGGCCCGCTCGGCCAGCTCCAGCAGCCACGACCGGACCACGCTCCCCTGATTCCAAAGGCTCGCGACGCGGGGCAGGTCCAGACCGAACTCGTCGGCCGACGCGAGGAGCTCGAAACCTTCCCCGTAGGCCTGGAGGAGGGCGTACTCGATGCCGTTGTGGACCATCTTCACGAAATGGCCGGCTCCCGACGGCCCCACCAGGGCGTACCCCTCCTCGGGAGCGAGTGACTTGAGAACGGGCTCGATGCGCTCGAAGTGTCGCCTTTCTCCTCCGACCATCAGACAGTACCCCAGCTCGAGACCCCAGATTCCGCCGCTCGTCCCGCAATCCAGGAATCCGATGCCTTTCGTCTGCAGCTCCTTTCCGCGGCGGATCGAGTCGGGGTAGTGGGAGTTTCCGCCGTCGATCAGGAGATCGCCTCGCGAGAGGTGCGAGAGCAGGCCCGCAAGGGTCTCCTCCACCGGAGCGCCGGCGGGAACCATCATCCAGATGGCCCGAGGGGCCGGCAGATGAGCGCAGAGTTCCTGGAAGGAGGCGGCCGGCTCCGCCCCGAGGGAGGCCGCGAATTCCAATGCCTGAGGGCTTCGCCCGTAGGCCGCCACCTGGTGACCCGAGCGGAGGAGCCGTGTCACCATGTTCCCGCCCATCTTCCCGAGACCGACAAAACCGATCCGCATCGTCATGATCTCCTTATCACGCTACAGGGTTCGCACGACCCTTTCCGTCAGATCCGCCATCCGCTTCAGGCCCGATCCCGGTTCTCCCACGTGCGCCCGTAGGACCCTTCGGCCCTTCTTCCGGAGGCTGTTCAGATCGCCCAGCGCCTGGGCCCGTTCGAGGACGGAGAATCCGTAGGATTCGCCGGGAATGAGGAGGTCCGCTCCATCATCCGCGGTGATCTGGAGGAACACGCCGGTCGCCGGCCCTCCCTTGTGCAGCTGCCCTGTGGAGTGGAGATACCGCGGACCGAACCCCACTGTCGTGGCGACCCGGAACTTTCGGCGCACCGCCTCCCGGATCCGGTCCAGCGCCTCCTCCTCGGCTTTCCCCGGCGCTGCGTAGGCCTGGATCCCGAAGTAGTCGCCCGGTTGGATCCGGCCCAGAAAACGTCCGAGGGCCTCCCCCACGTCGTGGGCGCGGGACTCTTCTCCAGTCATGAAAAGGGCCAGGTCGTCCTCGCGCGCGGCCGGCTCCTCCTCCGGAAACGCTCCCGACTCGCCGTGAGCTTTCAGGATCGCTTCCGTGTTGTCCTTGCTCTCCTTCACGTTCGGCTCGTCGAAAGGGTTGATGCCCAGGATCGAACCGGCGACCGCGGTGGCCACCTCCCACCGGTAGAACTCGGCGCCCAGGTCCAGCGGCTCGTCGATCCGGAGCACCACCACGGGCTGCCCCGCAGCCTCGAGATCCCTTAGGGCTCGTTCCGTCCCGGGGTCCTCCCCCGGGAGCAACAACGCCACGAACAGACGATCCTCCCCATAAACCGCCGGCTCCGCCAGCGGTTCACCGGCGACCGGGATCAATCCTTTCCCCTGTTTGCCCGTGCTCTCCGCCAGGAGCTGCTCCGCCCAGATCCCGAAGCTCTCGATCGGAGACGACGCGATCAGCGTGATCTTGTCGCGACCCGCCAGGGCCATCTCTGCCAGGACGGCGCCCAGCACGATCCCCGGCACGTCCTCCGGGTTCCGGTCGGGCGCGTGGGCCGCGATCATCCGTTCCGCCCCGCGGAGGAGCGCCCCCAAATCGATCCCCGCGAGATCGGCCGGGACCAGGCCGAAGAAGGAGAGGGCCGAGTAACGCCCCCCGATGTCCGACGGGTTCAGGAATATCTCGCGGAAGCCCCGGCGCCGGGCCAAATCCTCGAGTGGACTTCCCGGATCGGTGATCGCGGCGAACCTGCGGCCGGGATCGCCCACGCCGGCCTTCTCGAGGCAATCGGAAAAGTAGCGGTGGAAGCAGAGGGTCTCGGTGGTCGTCCCGCTCTTGCTCGAGACGAGGAAAAACGTCCGGCCGATCTCGAGACCTGCCGCGAGCCGCCGGATGGCGCCGGGGTCGGTGGAGTCGAGAACCTGGAGAGACGGCCGGTCGGCTCTCTTCGGAAAAGTCCGCCGGAGAACTTCAGGGCAGAGGCTCGAGCCCCCCATCCCCAGGACTACGACATCGGCGAATCCTTCCCGGCTGAGGGAGGAGGCGAGATCGTCGAGCCGGGGAAGGGCCGACTGGACGTCGCTGGAGAGGGCGAGCCATCCCAGGCGATTCCGGATGCTTTGCCCGGCGGAGGAGTCGTGGGTCCACAGCGCCGGATCCCGGTTCCAAAGTCTGGGGAGGAATCGCTCCTCACCGAGCTTTCGGATCCGCTGACGGACGGAAGCCTCTCGATCCTGAAGGATCAGTCTGGTCAGGTTGCCCCTCTCCCCCGGGGTTCCAGCGCGAGAACCTTGGCCAGGCGCCTGCGGTGGCGGGCCTTCCCGGAGAAACGGGCCTGGACGAAGGCCTCGACAAGCTCTTTCGCCAGCGATTCCCCTATCACCCGCGCCCCCAGGCAGAGGACGTTGGCGTCATCGTCCTCGCGCGCCTGATGGGCCGTGAAGTGGTCGTGGCAGAGCGCCGCGCGAATCCCGCGCAGCTTGTTGGCTGCGATGCTCGCCCCCGCACCGCTCCCGCAAATCATGATCCCGAGTTCGGCCCGCCCATCCTGGATCGCGTGGCCAATCCGGACGGCGTAGTCCGGATAGTCCACGGCCCGGCTGTTCCGGGTGCCGACGTCCAGAAGCGGATAACGCCTCTCGCGGAGGTGCCGGACCAGGAAAGCTTTGAGGCGAAATCCGGCATGGTCGCAGCCAACCACCAGTCGAGGTTTCCTGCGGGCTTCTGCCGCGCGGCGGGCCATAATCTCCTTTCAGATCTGTCCGTGAGAGGATCCATTGCCTGCAGACGAGCGAAAGTCTGGCGGAGAGGGGGGGATTCGAACCCCCGACCCGGTTTTACCCAGGTAACGCATTAGCAGTGCGTCCTGTTCGGCCACTCCAGCACCTCTCCGCACGAGATTCTCGCTGACCGGGAGCGGTAGTCTAGCGTGAGACCGTCGCTCTTGTCCACGCTGTCTCCGGGCCAGGGACGGAGCGAACCTGCCGCGAATGGGATGGGGCTGGGCGGCGCGCCCTTTGCGGCTTGAGCGCCTTTAAGCCATTCGTTATAAAGTAGATCGACACCCGTCCGCAGTTCCGCCGGCCTGCTCAAAGGTAAGAGGAGTTGCGCGATCCCCCGACACCTCATAGATTTGTCTCGAAGCCGGGCCCCCGGGAGGGGGTTTTCCGTCCCGGATTGGAGTCCCCCGATGACCGGCGACCAGATCTGCCAGGCGCTCGAGGATCTCAGGAAAAATGGAGTCGCGCTCGAGAAGATCCTCTCCAGCGCGGTGGATCTCCTTCATCGCTCCAATTCGCGCTTCCACTGGACGGGGATCTACGAGCTCTTTCCGGACAACGTCCTGCGCCTGGGGTCCTTCGTCGGAGCTCCCACCGACCATGTCTTCATCGCGGTAGGGCGGGGCATCTGCGGGACCGCAGTCGCCGAGAACCGGAACATCAACGTCCCGGACGTGGCCAAGGCGCCCAACTACCTGGCCTGCTCGACCTCCACCCGGTCCGAGCTGGTGGTCCTGATTCGCAAGGGGCGGAGGATCTTCGCTCAGATCGACATCGACAGCCACGAGTTCAATGCGTTCGATCCCGACACGGTCGCCCAGGTGGAAAAGGTCGCCGACTGGCTGGCCGAGGCCTACGCTTCGGCGTCGACGACCGGCGTCTCATGAGCTTTTTCCGGAAGAACTCCCCACCCTCAACCGAGCAGCCGCCCCGGGTTGCAGCCACCCGGCCCGATGAGCCGGTCGAGGACCTCCGACCCAAACTGGAGGAGTACGAGCGCCGCTTCCGCCTGCTCGACGAGCAGATGCGAGTCCTGGAGCGGGAACGCCAGAAGCTCTCGGCGGTGGTCAACCACGCCGACGCCGGATTTCTCGTCTTCGATTCCTCTCTCCGAATCGTCTGGGCCAACGGCGTCTTCGCCCGCCGATTCAGCCAGGGATCCCACCCCGTCGGGCTTCTGGGCGCGCGGTGCAACCAGGTCCTCTGCGGCCGCGACGAGATCTGCGAGCAGTGCCCGACGGCTCAGCCCTTCAAGACTTCCTTCGTGGCTCACCATGAAATCAGGCTGGAGATCCACGGCCGGCCGCGTCACATTTACGCGACGGCCATGCCCATCAAGACTCTCACCGGGGAGATCGACCAGACCATCGTCATGCTCCAAGACGTTTCCAACCTGGAGATCCTCCGGCAGTCCCAGGAGGCGCTCCGGGCGAGCGAGGAGCGCAAGGGCGCGATCCTGGAGACCGCCCTCGACGCCATCATCACGATGGATCATCAAGGAAGGATCATTGAATTCAATCCGGCGGCCGAGAAGACCTTCGGACGACGCCGGGATGACGTCCTGGGCCAAAGCATGGCCGGGCTCCTTATCCCCTCCTCTCTGCGCGAAAGGCACGGCCGAGGTCTGGAGCACTATTTGAAGACGAACGAGCCCCACCTGCTGGGGAAGCGGATCGAGATCACGGCTCTGAGGGCCGATGGGACGGAGTTCCCTGTGGAAATCGCCATCGCGCGGATCCCGTCCCCTGGGCCGCCCCTCTTCACCGGATTCGTCCGCGACATCACTCAGCGAAAACAGGCCGAAGAGGCCCTCCGCCGGAGCGAAGAACAGCTACGAGAAGCCCAGAAAATGGAAGCCGTCGGAAACCTGGCGGGGGGCGTGGCCCACGACTTCAACAACATCTTGACCGGCATCCTAGGCTACGCCGAAATCCTCAAGATAGGGACGCCGTCCCCCGAGAAGGTGCAGAA
>Ga0066710_100000678_pt1 | contig 21957 bp, 13 predicted proteins | sample GraSoiAngelo_159_FD_79666 | JGI IMG/M metagenome (GOLD analysis project Ga0066710, IMG submission 79666) | Grasslands soil microbial communities from the Angelo Coastal Reserve, California, USA - 14_1009_16_40cm | ecosystem: Environmental > Terrestrial > Soil > Grasslands | place: USA...
CGGGAGATCTGCGACGAGATCCTCGACATGGGCGTCGACTGCATGACCTCCGGCAACCACATCTGGGACAAGCGGGAGATCCTTCCCTTCGTGGAGCAGATCCCCCAGCTCCTGCGCCCCCTCAACTACCCCTCCGGGCAGCCCGGGCGGGGGTCCCACGTGGGCCGGGGCAAGGACTCGCGGGTCGCGGTGGCGACGCTGAACCTGAGCGGCCGCGTCTTCATGAACGGGGCGATGGACGATCCCTTCACGAAGGGCCTGGCCGAAGCGGAGCGGCTGCGCAAAGAAGCGGCGGTCATCATCGTGGACATGCACGCCGAGGCCACCTCGGAGAAGGTGTCTATGGGCTATCACCTCGACGGCAGGGTCTCGGCGGTCGTCGGGACCCACACCCACGTCCCGACCTGCGACCACCGCCTGCTGCCGAAGGGCACCGCCTACTGCACCGACCTGGGCATGACCGGCCCCTACGACTCGGTCATCGGCGTCGAGAAGGACGCGATCCTCCAGCGCTTCCTCACCGCGATGCCCGTGCGGTTCGAGACCGCCAAGGGCGATGCTCGGCTGGCGGCGGCGGTGGTGGACGTGGATCCCGAGAGTGGCCGGGCCCGCGGCATCGACCGAATGCTGCTGTCGGAGAAAGACCTGGAGAAGCTCTAGGCCCGACCGGCCAGGTGCGCCATGACGGTCACCAGATCGTCCGGATCCACCGGCTTGGCCATGTGGCTCTGGAAGCCGGCTCGCAGCGACTCCAGCCGGTCCTCGACGACGACCCGGGCGGTGAGGGCCGCGGCCGGGGTGCTCCCGCCCTGCTCGGGGGGGCAGGCCCGTACCCGGCGCAAGAAGGAGTAGCCGTCCTCGCCCGGCATCGCGATGTCGATCAGCATCGCATCCGGAGGGCAGCCCTCGAAGGCGGTCCAGGCCTCGGCCGCCGACGCGGCCGACACGACGCGCGCTCCCCGGTCCTCGAGCACCCGTGCGACGAGCTCGCGGGTGTCGTCATCGTCGTCCACGACGAGGATACGCAGCCCGTGGAGGACCGCCGGACGCTCTTGGGCCATCAGCCCATTATGGGCCCTATGACGCACGAACCGCCGTCGCGCCCTTGACCGGCCGGGCGCCCCGGCCTATCCTCTGGTCGTGAACGCGATCATGAGCCGCGGGGGGTGGCCCGCGCGCTAGGCCGAGCGAGCGCGGCGGGAAGACCCCCGGCCACGGCGCCGGGGGTTTTTTTTTGACCCGGCCGGGGGCCGCGGGGGGGCGATGATCAACGCCGTCGTCGGGCTGCGATGCAAGGAATGCGGCCGGGATCAGGCGAAGGAGCCGGTGGCGGCCTGTCCCGAGTGCTGGGGCGGCCTGGAGCCGCTCTACGACCTCGACCGGGTCCGGCGGACCTTCACGCGCGAAGCCATCGCGTCCCGGCCGGCGGACCTCTGGCGGTACCGCGAGCTGCTCCCTCTCGACGACGAGCCGACGGTGGGCCGCGGCACCGGCTTCACGCCCCTTCTACCCGCACCCCGGCTCGGCCGCCGGCTCGGTATCCGCGACCTGTGGGTCAAGTACGACGCGGCGTGCCATCCCACTCTGTCCTTCAAGGACCGGCTGGTGGCGGTGGCCCTCAGCAAGGCCCGCGAGTTCGGCATGGACACCGTCGGCTGCGCCTCCACCGGCAACCTCGCCAACGCCGTGGCGGCCGGCGCGGCCGCCGCCGGCCTGCGGGCCGTCATCCTGGTCCCGGAGGACCTGGAGGCGGCCAAGCTCGTGGGCTCCGCGGTCTACGGGGCGACGCTCGTCGGGGTGCGCGGGAACTACGACCGCGTGAACCGGCTGTGCACCGAGATCGTCGAGCGCCACGGCTGGGGCATCGTCAACGTCAACCTCCGGGCCTACTACGCCGAGGGATCGAAGACGGTCGGCTTCGAGATCGCCGAGCAGCGCGGCTGGCGGCTGCCCGGCCACGTCGTCGTGCCGATGGCGGGAGGAAGCATGCTCACCAAGATCGAGCGGGCCTTCCGCCAGCTCGTCGAGCTGGGGCTCGTCGAGGCGCGCCCCTTCCGCCTCCACGGCGCGCAGCCCGCCGGCTGCGCCCCCATCTCGGGGGCCTGGAAGGCCGGGCTGGCCCAGCCGAGGCCGGTCAAGCCGGACACCATCGTGCGCAGCCTCGCCATCGGGGACCCCACCGACGGCGCCGCGGCGCTGGCGGCCATCCGCCGGACCGACGGGAGGGCGGAGGACCCCGGCGACGACGAGGTCGTGGACGGCATCCGGCTGCTCGCCGAGACGGAAGGGCTCTTCGCGGAAACGGCGGGCGGGACCGTGGTGGCGGCGGCGCAGCGGCTGGCTCGGGCGGGCGCCTTCGCGGACGGCGAGCCGGTGGTGCTGCAGATCAGTGGCCAGGGCATGAAGACGGTGGAGGCCCTGAGCGGCCGCCCGCCGTTCGCGGCCGTCATCGACGCCCGCATCGCGGACTTCGAGACATTCTGGAACGACCGTGGCACGGCGGCATAAGCGACGCTCGGTCGCCCGCGCCTCGAAGCTACCCGCAGCGGTCCGAAGCATCCAGGTGTGGAAGCTCGGAGGAGCCTCGCTGGCCGACGCCCATGCGGTGCGCCGGATGGCGGGCCTGGTGCAGCGGCACGCCGGAGACCTGGTGGTGGTCGTCTCCGCCCTCAAGGGAGTGACCGACGCGCTCCTCGCCGGCGCGCACCGGTCGGCGGCGGGAGACCCGGCGGCGGCGAGCGCCCAGGCGGCGGTCTTCCTGCGGCGTCACCGGGCCCTCGTCCTCGAGCTGCTCCCCCCCGGACCCGACCGCCGCCGGCTCTTCTCGGAAGCCGATCGCGCGGCCCGAGAGTACCGCGAGATCTGCCGCGCGGTGGCCGCCCTCGGCCACCTGTCGCCCCGCTCGAGCGACGTGCTCGTCGCGCGCGGCGAGCGGGTGGCCGCCGCCGTCGTGGCCGCGACGCTCTCCGCGGCGGGCCGGGCGGCGGTGCGGGTGGACGCGCTGGAGGTCGTGTCGACCGATGGCCGCCACGGCGCCGCGGCCCCCGACCTGGCCGCGAGCCGCCGGCGCGCGCGGCGGGTGCTCGTCCCGCTGCTGCGCCGGGGCCTGACGCCGGTGGTGCCCGGGTTCATCGGCCAGGCGCCGGACGGCACGGTGGCCACGATGGGACGCGGGGGGACGGACCTCACGGCGACGCTCCTCGGCCGCGTCCTCGGCGCCTCGCGGGTCGTCCTCTGGAAGGATGTGCCGGGGATCCTGACCGCCGATCCCGGCCAGGTGCCGGACGCGCGCCTCATCCCCCAGCTTCACTACCGGGAAGCGGCCGAGGTCGCCTACTTCGGAGCCAAGGTCCTCCACCCGCGCGCGCTCATCCCGCTCGACGGCAGCCGGGTCCGACTGCACGTGCGCTCGTTCCTGGATCCGGAGGCGCCGGGCACCGAGGTGTCCGCCCGCCGGACCCTGCCGCGCTACCCGGTGAAGGGCCTGGCGGTCGAAGCCTCGCAGGCCCTGGTGACGGTCGCCGGCAAGGGCATGATGGGCGTGCCCGGCATCGCCGCCCGCACCTTCGGCGCGCTCCACGGCGAAGGCCTCTCGGTGTCGACGATCTTCCAGGCGTCGTCGGAGAACTCCATCGGCTTCACGCTGCCCGAGGCGGAGGCGGCCCGCGCGGTGGCCGCGCTGCGCCGGGCTTTCGCCGAGGAGCTGTCCACGGGCCTCATCGACGGGGTCACGGCCCGCCCGGGCGTGGGCGTCGTGGCGGTGGTGGGCGAGGGTATGGCAGGGACGCCGGGCATCGCCGCGCGCGTGTTCTCCGCCCTCGGCGCGGGCGGCGTCAACGTGGTGGCGATCGCCCAGGGTTCCTCGGAGCGCAACATCACGTTCGTGGTGGACCGCTCCCAGCTGGCCGAAGCGGCCCGGCGGATCCACGCCGCCTTCCAGCTCGCCAAGATCGGCGGCGGAAGGAGCCCCGAGCACCGGACCGACGTCGTGCTCCTCGGGTTCGGCCGCGTCGGCCGGGCGCTCGCCGACGCCATCGCCGCCCGCAACGGCCAGGCCGGCGTGAAGGTGGTGGGGCTGCTCGACCGGTCCGGCTACATCTTCGACCCCCGCGGTCTCTCCCGATCGCGTCTGCTCCGGCTGGCCCGCGGCAAGGACCGCGGGGCGCTCGTCGCCGAGCTGGGCGGCGTGCGGGCGAACGCCGACGCCACCCTGGCCCACATCGCCGGCCACGCGGTGACCCGGCCGGTGGTCGTCGACGTGACGGCCGAGGAGACGGGTGACCTGCTGCTCAAGGCGGCCGGCCAGGGCTTCGACCTCGTGCTCGCCAACAAGAAGCCGCTGGCCGGCTCGTTCCAGGACTACACGCGGCTGCAGGAGGCCGTGGAGCGCTCCGGGCGGCGGCTGCGCTTCGAGGCCACGGTGGGCGCCGGACTGCCCATCCTCGACACCCACCGGAAGCTCGTCGACAGCGGCGACCGCGTGTTGCGCGTCGAAGGCTGCCTGAGCGGCACGCTGGGCTACGTGCTCTCGGCGGTCTCGGAGGGCAAGCCCTTCTCGACGGCGGTCCGGGAAGCTGTGACGCTGGGCTACGCCGAGCCCGATCCCCGGGACGACCTGTCGGGCCGCGATGCCGCCCGAAAAGGCCTCATCCTCGGCCGGCTGCTCGGCTACACCGGCGCTCCTCCGGCGGCCGAGGACCTGGTGCCGGCCGCGCTGCGGCAGGTGCCGCTGGAGCAGTTCCTGGAGCGGCTCTCGAGCCTCGACGACGAGTGGCGCCGGCGGGTCGAACACGAATCCGGACGCGGCCGGGTGCTGCGCTACGTCGTCGAGGCGACGCCCCGCCGGGTGCGGGCCCATCTGGCGGCCGTGCCCGCCGATTCCGCGGTGGGTGCCCTCCGGGGGACGCGGAACCTCGTCTCGTTCACGACGCGCCGGTACCGCCGGGACCCCCTGGTCATCACCGGCCCGGGTGCGGGACCGGAGGTGACGGCGGCGGGCATCCTCAACGATCTCCAGCATCTCGCCGTGACCTGAGGCCGTCGCCACTCGACTTGGTCCGCGCCGCGGTCTAAACTCCGGGTTGATGCCGTCGCCGCCCGCGCGGTCCCGCCTGGGCCGCCTGACGCTCAAGACCCGGCTCCTGCTCATGATGTTGTCGCTGCTGGCGCTGTCGGTCAGCAGCCTGTTCGTCCTCCACCTGCGCAGCGAGGCCCGCCTGGTCTCCCAGCTCCGCGACTACACCGAGGACCTCTCGACCGCCATCGAGGTCTTCCAGGAGCAGCCGGTGGGAGAGGCCGGCGACCCGCAGGCGGCCCTCAAGGCCTACATGGAGAAGCTGCGCCAGCTGGGCGTGAAGGACGTCTCGATCGCCGACACCTCCGAGGTGCAGGCCTCCACCAACCCCCAGAACGTCGGCAAGCAGCTCGTGCGCTCGCACAAGAAGAAGGGGCCCAAGCAGTACGTCATCCACGGCGTGCTCGGCGAGGAGACGGGGCCGCCGGGCAGCCAGCGCACGGCGACCCTGAGCGTGCCGATCGTCCTCGGCGAGCAGAAGGTCGGGTACCTGCTCGTCACCCGGTACCTGGAGGACTTCTCGTCCCTGTCCCAGGAGGCGTTCCTGAAGCGCCTGCTCGCCACCCTCGCCGTGTTCGGGGTCGGCATCCTGGTCTCTCTGCTGCTCTCGTGGTCCTTCTCGCGGCCGCTCCAGGAGCTCAACGACGCCGCGCACCGCGTGGCGGCCGGCGACCTCTCGGTGAAGGTCCCCGGGGGTGGCGCGGTGGAGACCGACAGCCTGTCGCGGACCTTCAACGAGATGGTGGAGCGGCTGCGGGAGAACCGGCTCCTCGAGGAGCGGCTCCATTTCGCGGAGCGCTCCACCGCCCTGGGTCGGCTCGCCTCGGCGGTCGCCCACGAGATCCGCAACCCCCTGAACTTCATCAACCTCTCGATCGACCACGTGCGGGAGCGCCTGGCCCCCGCCGAGCCGGCCCGCCGTCAGGACTTCGAGCGGATCCTGGCCAACGTGAAGGCCGAGGTGCTCCGCCTGAACCGACTGGTGGGCGACTTCCTCTCCTTCGGCAAGCCGATGCGTCTGCACCCGCGGATCTGCGCGGTGGACGACGTGCTGAAGGAGGTCGCCTCCCTCGTCGACCACAAGGCCAAGGACCAGGGCATCGCGCTGGCCGTGGAGACCGAGCCGGGCCTGCCGCGCACGGTGGCCGACCCCGAGCTGCTCAAGACATGCTTCCTCAACCTGATGATCAACGCGGTCGACGCGATGCCCGACGGAGGGCTGCTGACGGTCGCCGTGCGGCGGATGGAAGGCTCCCTGGAGGTCACGGTGAGCGACACCGGGCGCGGGATGACGGCGGAGGAGATCCGGGGCGCTTTCGAGCCCTACTACTCGACCAAGGACGCCGGCCTCGGGATCGGCCTCGCCCTCACCCGCAAGATCGTGGCCGACCACGGCGGGGCGATCGACCTGGAGAGCGCGCCCGGGCGGGGCACGACCGCCCGCATCGTGCTGCCGCTGGCCGCCGAGACGGCGGTCGCCGCGGAGGCGCTGGGCAGGTGAAGGGCCGGGTCCTCGTCGTCGACGACGAGCGGCGGCAGCGCGACATCCTGCAGATGATCCTGGAGGCGGAGGGCTACGAGACGACGGCGGCCGGCAACGGCCGCCAGGCTCTCCAGGCCGCCCAGGCCGAGGGCTTCGACGTCGTCCTCACCGACCTCAAGATGCCGGACTTGAACGGCATCGAGCTGCTGAGCGAGATCCTGAAGCTCCAGCCCTCGCCGCTGGTGATCCTGATGACCGCCCACGGCACCATCGACAGCGCGGTGGACGCCATGCGCAAGGGCGCCTTCGACTACCTGACCAAGCCCCTGGAGAAGGACGAGCTCCTCCTCGTCCTCCGACGCGCCCTGGAGCGCGCCCACCTGGTCCGGGAGAACCGGATGCTGCACGAGCAGCTCCGCGACCGCTTCCGGCTCGACAACATCGTGGGCGCCCACGGCTCGATGCAGGACGTCTTCCGCGTGGTGCACAAGGTGGCCAGCTCCACCTCCACCGTCCTCGTGTACGGGGAGAGCGGCACCGGAAAGGAGCTGGTCGCCCGTGCCCTCCACCACGAGAGCGACCGCCGCAGCCGCCCCTTCTACGCGGTGAACGCGGCCGCCCTGCCCGAGAGCATCCTGGAGGCGGAGCTGTTCGGACACGAGAAGGGCGCCTTCACGGGGGCCGAGATGCGCAAGATCGGCCTCTTCGAGCAGGCGTCGGGCTCGACACTCTTCCTCGACGAGGTCGGCGACCTCAAGCGCGACCTCCAGGTGAAGCTCCTGCGCGCGCTGCAAGAGCGGGAGATCATGCGGGTGGGCGGCACCGAGCGCATCCGCATCGACGTGCGCATCGTGGCCGCCACCAACCAGGACCTGGACCGCGCGGTGCGCGAGGGCCGCTTCCGCGAGGACCTCTATTACCGCCTCAACGTGATCCCGATCGTGCTCCCGCCCCTGCGCGAGCGCCGGACGGACATTCCCCTCCTGGTCGACCACTTCATCGCCAAGTACAGCGGCACCCGGCGCCGCGGCGTGAGCGAGGACGCGCTGAAGATCCTGATGGCCTACGACTGGCCGGGCAACGTGCGCGAGCTGGAGTCGGTGGTCGAGCGCGCGCTGCTGCTCGGGGAGCGTGACCTCATCGTGCCCGCCGACCTCCCGGCCCCCGTCCGAGCCGGAACGAGCGGGCCCCGGGGAGCCATGGAGCTCGAGATCCCGGACTCCGGCATCAACCTCGACGCCCTCGAGCGCTCCCTCATCCTGAAGGCGCTCGACAAGGCGGGCGGCAACGTCTCGCGCGCCGCGCGCTTGCTCGGCCTGAGCCGGCGGACCCTTCAGTACCGCATGGAGAAGATGCAGTCTGCCCCGGAAGGGGCACCTGGTGCCCCAAAAGGGGCGCGCGCCGTCTGACCGGTCGGTCGGTCGCCTCCGGCAAGAAACTCGGGGGCAAGGAGTTGCCGGCGGGGCGCGCCGCGCAGGGCCGTGGCATTGCGCTTGCTGTTCCCCGGGCGCGGACCGCTTCCGGTCCGCTTCAGGAGAAACAAGCATCCCTATGAAGAAGTCCGCGTTGCTGCTGTCCCTGGTCTTTGCGGCCGGCGTCGCCGCCGCCGACCAGACCCCGAAGACCGATGCGGCCAAGCCGGAGGCCAAGACGACCGCGTCGGAGAAGGCCGTGAAGGCGCCGGCCAAGACCCACGACGTCACCGCCGAGCTGGTCTCCGTCGACACCGAGAAGAACACCGTGACGATCAAGGGTGAGAACGAGAACCACACCGCGCCGGTCGAGGGCAAGGCGATCGCCACGCTCAAGACCGCGAAGGCCGGGCAGAAGTACGTGTTCACCTGCCGCGACAACGAGAAGGGTGAGCACCAGGCCATCACCGCGATCAGCGAGGCCAAGGAGGCCAAGCCGGCCGCGGCCCAGACTCCCGCGAAGAACTAACGGACTCCCTTTCCGTACCGGGGCGCACGGGCCAGATCGGGCCCGGCGCCCTGTTTTCATTTCGACGCGGACAGGCGCGCTAGAATTGCGCCATGGACGAGGACGAGACGCGGCCCGTCGATGAGCCGCCCACGGCCGCGGACCTCGACCGCATCGAGTCGATGATCGACAGCCAGCCCCCCGACAACGTGGTGCGGGTGCGCGACATCGCCCCCCTCGTCAAGCGGCTCGTCGCGGAGGTGCGGCGCCTCTCAGGCGAGAGCCGGCGGCTGCAGGAGCGTCTCCGCAAGCTACAGAACTGAATCCTGGGGCAGGCCCCGCGGCTCAGTTCGTCGCCGCGGGGGCGTTCCAGGCTTCCGCCTCCACGACCGGGCGCGCGCCCGAGCCGCGCGGATACGAGACGTGGAGGACCCGCTTCTCGCCGGGCAGCAGCTCGAAGTAGTTGTCCTCCCAGTAGACGGGCAGGATCTCCCGCCCGCCCGCGCCCTCGATGAGCTTCACGCGCACCTGGAAGGCGAGAGCGCGGCCGGCATTCTCGACGCTCACGCGCGCGGAGCCTTCGGGTCCCGCCGGCTCGGCCGGCGACGACACGACCAGCTTCGTGGGCGGCAGCGTGGCCAGCGCCGTGAGGTCGGCGTGCGTCGTCGTCGGCGTGTAGTACCACTTGGTGTTCTTCCAGTCGAGCACGTCGTCACGCGTCGAGAGCCAGTAGAAGTTCGTGCTGACCACGCGTCCCTCGGCGTCCGCCAGGCCCAGCCGGAGGAAGTAGGTCGGGGTCAGGTCGGCCAGGGCGGGGATGACGATCGCCCGCACGACGCCGTCCGGGGGCACGTCCACCTCCGCGTCGCGGGAGAACCTCGATCCGAGCCCCAGGTCGAGGACGCGGGCGGACACCTTCACGCCGCGGAACGCTTCCGGACGGTCGTTGACGACGGCGACCGACCGGTCGTCGTACGAGTACTGCACGTGGAGCGGCTCGCACGCCTTCTTCGTCCCGAAGTAACCGCCGCCGGGACGCAGGTAGTAGTCGTAGAGGTGCCAGATCATCGAGGGCCAGGCGTTGTTGAGCATCCACTGGATGACGCCGGTGCCGACGTACTTGTTGCGGGCGTAGCCCTCGAACATCGCCCGCTCGCCCTCGTAGGCCAGGGCCTGCGCCTTGCGCGCGTAGTCCTCGACGCCGGTGGCCTTGCCGTAGCGTCCCTCGAGGGCGCCGGTGAACAGCTTGAGGTCCTTGAACTCTCCCCCCCCGGCGTGGAAGGCCCACACCTCGTCGATCGGCCAGAGGTGATCGCCGGGCAGCATCTGCCTCAGGCTCTCGACCGGCGGCACCGCGGCGCCGGGGCTGATCTCGGTCGCGAAGCCGAAGGCGCCTCCCGAGTCGTGGTCGGTGAGCCAATACGAGGGCGGCACGTAGTCGTAGGGGCCCTTCATCTTGACGCCGCTCGCCCCGCTGACGCTCGTCGGCTTGTCGGTGGCGGACGAGATGATGGGCTTGGGCCATGACTGTTGCGCGAGCACCTCGAGGTAGGCCTTCTCGACGTCGGGCGGCGGCGGGCCGTCGCTGCCGTCGAGCCAGACGAGCAGGCTGGGATGGTTGCGCAGCCGCCGCGCCTGGTCGGTCAGGGAGGCGACCGCCACCCGGCGGTCCTCGGCGTCCCAGTCCTTCCACTTCTCCCAGTGGTCGCAGCAGCACCAGCCGGCCATCACCAGGATGCCCTCGCGGTCGGCGAGGTCGAAGAACTCGTCAGGCTCCAGCTTGCCTTCGAGCCGGATGGTGTTGAGGCCCATCTCCTTCACGTAGCGGAACTGCGCCTCCAAGCGCTCCCGCGACCACCGCAGCATCATGTCCGGCGACCAGCCCCCGCCGCGGATGAGGATCGGCTTGCCGTTCACCTTGAAGAGCCGATGGCCCTCGGGCGTCAGCTCCGAGTCGATCTGCTGGATGCCGAAGCGCACCTCCTGGCGGTCCGACCGCGACCCGTCCGCGTCGACCGAGAGCGCCAGCGTGTACAGCTCCGGCGCACCCATGCGGTAGGGCCACCACAGCCGCGGGTGGGACAGGTTGAGCGCGGGCACTTGCTCGGGCGCGAAGCGGACAGTCGCCTTCTCGCGGGGCGCGAGCTTCACCGGCCGTGAGAACCGGACGTCTCCGATCACGCCCCTCACCGTGCCGACCGCCTCCTTGTCGGTCGCGTTCCAGACCTCGGCGGTCACGGTCAGGTGGGCCGCGTCGAGCGAGGGCAGGTCCAGCCGCGCGAGGACCTGCGGGTGGCGCAAGGCGAGCGGTCCGCTGTCGGAGATCGACACGCCGGCCCAGAGGCCCATGTCCTTGTCGGGGGGGGCGGGGTTCCAGTCGACCCAGGTGATCCCGAGGTCGCCGGGACCGGGGGCGAAGACCTCGACGGCCAGCGCGTTGCGCGTCCCCGGATGGGCGAGCCGTGTCACGTCGAACTCGTAGCGGCGGAACGCGCCCGCGACCTCGTCGGATCCGGCGACCCGCTCGCCGTTGAGCCAGACGTTGGCGCGGTAGTTGATCCCGTCGAAGCGCAGCCAGAACGCGCGGCCGGGAGGCGAGGCCGGCAGCGCGAACTCCGTGCGGTACCACCAGGACGAGCGGAACGGGCTGTCGCCGGGCATGGGCAGGTTGGAGAAGTTCTTTCCGATCGGGTACGTGGCGCCAGGCAGCGAGCGGAGGGCCATGCCGAAGTAGGGATCGGGATAGGTGCCGTCGCCGACGAGGGCGCCGACGACCGTGCTCGGAACGGCCGCGCGATGCCAGCCCTCGGTCCGGAAGCCAACCCTGGACACCGCCTCCCCCTTGACCACGACCTTCCCGGAGGACTGGATCGCCCAGCCGGCATCGAGGGACTGGTGAAGGCCGGCCGGATCGGCGGCCCCCGCCGGCGCCGCCAGGGCGAGCAGCAGCGTCGTCGCGCCCGCGAACGGCCACGCCCGCTCCAGGCGCGCCCGGCCCAGGAACGTGGCGACACCCGCCGCGAGCGTAAGCAGGCCCACCTCCACGTAGCCCCAGCCCGACGTCAGGAAGATGTAGGCCCACCCGGACAGGGCCACGATCGCGGGCACGGGGTACAGCCACATCTTGAAGGGGCGCGCGTCGTCGGGCAGCCGCTTGCGCAGCAACGGCACCGCGATGATCTGCCCGACGAACTGCACGATCACCCGGGTGGTGATGAGGGCGGTGATGACCTGGTCCAGGCTGAAGAACGACGCGACGATCGACACCGCGCCCAGGACGTAGAGCGAGACGTCGGGGAACTGCTTGGTCGGGTGGACGTGCGCGAAGGCCTTGAAGAAGTCGCCCTGGACCGCGGCCGCGAACGGGATGCGCGAATAGCCGAGGAGCAGCGCGAAGACCGACCCGAACGCGGTCCACAGGATCATCAGCGTGACCGCCACCGCCGCCCCCCGCCCGTGCAGCCGCTCCATGAACTCCGAGACCACGTACTTCGAGTTGAGCATCTCCCGCCAGGGGATCACGCCGAGGAGCGAGAGGTGGAGCAGGAAGTACCCCACCGCGCACCCGAGGATCGAGAAGAGGATCGAGCGCGGGATCACGCGCGCCGGGTCCCGGACCTCGTCGCCGATGTAGCAGATGTCGTAGTAGCCCAGGTAGTCGTAGATCGCGATGAGGGCCGCGCTGCCCAGGCCGAGCACGAAGCCGCGGTTGAAGTCGAAGGCCCGGGGGGGGAAGTCGAACGCGCGCGCGGCGTCAAAGCGCGGGAGGCCGGTGGCCATCACCGCCAGCATCGTCGCCACCGTCCCCACCCACAGCGTCACCGTCAGGCGGCTGAGGAACGTGATCCGCCGCGCCAGCAGGACGATGGCGAGCAGGCCCGCGGCCGCGCCCACGTAGCGGCCCCCCCCGCTGGCGAGGCCCGGCCACAGATAGCCTGCGTACTGCCCGAAGCCGATGAGCCCGGAGGCGATCTCGAGCGGTCCGCTCAGCACGAACGACCAGATGAACAGGAACGCCATGAGCCGCCCCCAGCGGGCCGGTCCGTAGGCCTCGCGGAGGAAGCGGTAGCTGCCGCCCGAGCCGGGCAGGGCCGCGCCCAGCTCGCTCCACACCTGCCCGTCGCACAGCACGATGAGGGCCCCCACCCACCAGCCCAGCAGCGACTGGGGGCCTCCCATGGCGGCCATCAGGAGGGGGATGGTGATGAACGGGCCGACCCCCACCATGTTGGCCATGTTGAGGGCGGTGGCGTGCAGGAGGCCGAAGCCGCGGGTGAGGTGGGGACGCGCGGGGGCGGCCGGCGGGATCGGCTCCATGTCTCTGACTCGTGAGGCGTCGGCTGCGGGCGGAGACTATTTCAGCCGCCGCCCTGGCGTCAAGGCGCTTTCCCGGCTCGCTCTTCCTTCGCGCTTTTCCTTGCCCCGGCGCCGCCCAGTTCGGTAAGCTTCGTCCCGAACATCGCATGGAACGTGGTCGAGCCCTGACGCTCCGCCCTGCCGCGGAGGTGGGGGCAGGTGACGCCGGCCACCTGCGTCGGCTGAACCTGCAGCGCGTGCTGGCTGCCGTCATGAGCCAGCCGAGCCCCTTCACCCGAGCCGAGCTGATCGAGGCGACCGGCCTGTCCGCCCCGACCATCGGGAGCCTCGTCGCCCACCTCGTGCGCAGCGGCGTCGTGCGGGACCTGGGGGCCGGGCCCTCCCGGGGGGGACGGCGGCCGGCCTTCATGGAGTTCAACGCCCGCCACGGGTTCGTGGCCGGGATCGATCTCGGTCCCACCCGCACTAGGCTGGCCGTGGCCGACCTGAAGGGCGAGCGGCTCGCCCACCACGTGATGCCGACGCCGTCCGGGCTCGGACCGGCCGCGCTGCTCACCCAGGTCGCCGAGGGGCTGCGGGCCCTCCTCCGCGAGGCGCAGGCGCCGCCCGAGCGGCTGCTCGCGGTGGCGGCCGGCGCCCCGGGGGCGGTCGACCGGCAGCGCGGCATGGTGACCTTCGCTCCGAACCTCAACGGTTGGACGCAGGTCCCCATGCGCGAGATCCTGGAGCAGGCGCTGGGCACGGCGGTCATCGTCGAGAACGACGTGAACCTGGCGGTGCTCGGCGAGCACTGGCGGGGCGCCGCCCGCGGCCACGATACCTGCGCCTTCATCTTCGTCGGCACCGGCATCGGCGCCGGCATCCTGATCGACGGCGCCCTGCACAGCGGCCATCACTTCATGGCCGGCGAGATCGCGGTGATGTGCATGGGGCCGCAGTACCTCGACGTGGACTTCGGCTCGCGCGGCTGCCTGGAGACGCTGGCCGGCCTCAAGGCGCTCTCGGGCCGGTGGCCGGGGGCGGCCGGACGCGATCCCGCCGTGTGGCTGGCGGAGCTGTTCGACGCCGCCCAGGACGGCGACCGCCGCGCGCGCCGCGCGGTCGACGAGACGGCGCGGCTCATCGGCATCGCGGCCGCCAACGTCGTCGCCGTCGTCGACCCGTCCTTGATCGTGCTGGGGGGCGCGCTGTTCGCACAGGCCGAGCCGCTCGTCCACGAGGTGCGGAAGGTCGTGCACCGGCTCGCCCGCGCGCCCATCGACGTCGTCGTGTCCGCGCTCGGCAAGGAGGCGCCGCTCTGGGGCGGCCTGCTCGTGGCCACGACCGAGGCGCGCGGGCGGTTGCGCCACCGGGTGCGCGAGACAAGGGTGGCCGGTTGAGCCAGGCGAAGACGACCCTTCGGCCGCGAGGCACCGCCCGGGCGCTCGGCGCGTTGCTCGCGCTCGCGCCGCTACCCGCTGCGCGGGCGGCCGCGCCCGCAGCAGCCGGGGCGTCCGTCCCGACCGTCCAGGAGAGGCTCGGCCATCCCGCGAGCGCCCGGCTGCTGGTCATCCACGCCGACGACCTCGGCATGGCCCACTCGGTCAACCGCGCCACCTTCGAGGCCCTGGAGAAGGGCTGGATCACCTCCGCCAGCATCCTCGTCCCGTGCCCGTGGTTTCCGGAGGCGGCGCGGTGGGCGCGCGCGCATCCCGGCGCCGACCTCGGCATCCACCTTGCCCTGAACAGCGAATGGACGGGGTTCCGATGGGGCCCGGTGAGCGGCGCCGCTGCCGTCCCGAGCCTGCTCGACGCGGACGGCTATCTGCCCCTCGTGGAGACCACGGTCGTCAACCAGGCGAAGGTGGCGGACGTCGAGCGCGAGCTGCGGGCCCAGGTGGACCGGGCCCGGGCGGCCGGCGTCGGCCTGTCGCACCTCGACTCGCACATGGGCACGCTCTTCCGCTCGCAGGCGCTCTTCGATGTCTACCGGCGGCTCGGGGAAGCCTACGGCCTGCCGCTGCTGATGGAGCGCCTGGGCGCCCGGGGCGGAAGCGAGTCGCCGCTCGTCCCCGGCCCGCAGGCCGACGCGCTCGTCGACCGCGTGGTCTCGATGGAGCCCGGGGTGACGTCCGCCGGCTGGCGCGCCGCCTACGAGAAGATGCTGGCGCCCCTTCCCCCCGGCGTCTACCAGCTCATCGTCCACCTGGCCTACGACGACGACGAGATGCGGGGCGCCACCTCCGACCATCCCGATTGGGGCGCGGCGTGGCGGCAATCGGACTTCGACCTCGTGCGCAGCGCCTGGTTCGCGGACTTCCTGCGCGGGCAAGGCTTCATCCGGGTGAAGTGGAGCGACCTCGCTCGCGCCCGCCGCGCGTCCCCGGCCCGCTAGAAGCGCACCGATTCAGCGGGGCTGGTCGATCTCCAGCAGCCGGTCGGCCCGGACCTCGTCCATCCGGCTGGAAGTGCCGTCCGGCCACCGTACCTCGATCGAGTCGGCCTGCGCCGCCGCGCCGAGGCCGAAGTGGGCCCGCATGTCGTCCTGCGAGAGATAGCCGGTCCCGCTGCGGACGAGCCGCATCAGGCGGCGGCCCCCCGCCCGCACGGTCACCACGGCCCCCAGCGCGTCGGTGTTGCCGCCCTTGCCCTTGAGCTTGACGAGCAGCCAGTGGCCCGCGCCTTCCAGCTCGTTGTGGAGGACCTGCGCGCCGCCGTCGAGGTCGTTGACGACGACGTCGAGCCGGCCGTCGTTGTCGAGGTCGCCCACGGCCAGGCCCCGGCTCACCCGCTCCTCGGTCAGCACCGGGCCGAACTCCGCCGACACCTCGTCGAACGTGCCGTCGCCGCGGTTGTGGTACAGCAGCCGGCGCTGGCGGTAGGGAGCCGAGGCGCCGAGGCGGGCCTTGTCGAGCTGGGGATAGACGTGGCCGTTGACCGCGATGATGTCGAGCAGGCCGTCGTCGTCGTAGTCGAGGAACGCCGTGCCCCAGCCGACGTAGGGCAGGCTGCTGGGGGCGGTCTTGGAGCGGAAGGACACGTCGGTGAAGTGGTCTCCGTCGTTGTGGTAGAGGTCGTTGTACTCCTCGGAGAAGTTCGTCTTGAACAGGCTGAAGCGTCCGCTGTTGTCGTAGTCGCCCACCGCCACGCCCATGCCCCCCTGCTCCGCCCCGTCCTCGCTCACTGCGACGCCCATCGGGAACGCCGACTCCTTGAACGTGCCGTCCTTCTGGTTGAGGTAGAGGAAGCTCGGCGTCGAATCGTTGGCGACGTAGAGGTCCGGCCAGCCGTCCTCGTTGGCGTCGAACCACGCCACCCCCAGTCCGAAGTAACCGCGCGGGTCGGAGACCCCCGCCCGGGCCCCCACCTCGGTGAAGTGGCCGTTGCCTTCGTTGTGGTAGAGCAGGTCGCCCTCGCCCGGCAGTCCGCGCGGGCCGCACTGCACCGCGATGCCCCGGTACTCGCACGTCTTGCCCTTCCCGAACTCGGGCAGGTGCTCCAGGTCGATCTTCACGTAGCGGCTGACGAAGAGGTCGGGCTTGCCGTCGCGGTCGTAGTCGGCGAAGCCGCACCCCGTCGACCAGCCACCGCCGGCCAGGCCCGCCCGCCCGGTGACGTCGCCGAACGTGCCGTCGTGGTTGTTGCGGTAGAGGTGGTTCCCGCCCAGGCCGGTCACGTAGAGGTCCTCCCACCCGTCGCCGTCCACGTCGGCCGTGCACACGCCCATGCCCCAGCCGGGGTGGCCGATCCCCGCCTTGTCGGTGACGTCCTCGAACCTCCCGTGGCCCAGGTTGTGGTAGAGCGCGCTGCGCGCCGCTTGGGGGTCCCGGGCGGTCTCCACGGTCAGGGAGTCCACGAAGTAGATGTCGGGCAGGCCGTCGTTGTCGAAGTCGAAGAGCGCGACGCCCCCGCTCATCGATTCGACGATGTACTTCTTCTCGGGCGCCGCGTGGTGCTGGAAGGTGATGCCGGCCTCGCGGGTGACGTCGCGGAAGAGCAGCCGGGCGACCGGCTGGGCGAGGGCGGCCGCCGCGGCGAGGGCGGCGAGGAGTCCGCTCAGGGCGGCCTTCACGGCCGCGGCGCCGCGGGGGCGGATCCCGCCTGGCCGCGCAGCTCCTGCAGCCGCTCCTCGACCTCCCGCAGCGCCTTCTGGTACAGCTCGACTTCGCGGCGGGAGCGGGCCTCGTCACCGAGGCGCGCATAGGCGAGGCTGAGCTGGTAGTGGGCTTTCGCGGAAGTGGGGTCGGCGGCCGCTGCCTTCTCCAGCGCGTCGCGCGCCTCGGCGAACCTCTCCTCCTTCATCAGGACCATCCCCAGCACGAGGTTCGCGGTCGGCTGGTCCGGCGAGCGGGCCACCGCGCGGAGGGCGTGCGCCCGGGCCTCGTCCAGCTCCCCGAGGCCCTCCTCCGACTCGGCCAGCGCGGCCACCGCTTCGACGCTCTCCGGCTCCCGCTCCAGGCTGCGAACGAGGTACGGCTTCGCCTCGGCGTACAGCTTCCGCTTGTTGAAGGCGAGCCCCAGCGCGACCAGCGTGAGCACCCGGTTCGGCTCGAGGCGCTCGGCTTCCGCGAGGGCATCGACGGCGGCCGTCATGTCTCCCGCCTGCATGAGCGCCACTCCGAGCAGGTAATGGTGGTCGGCGACATCGGCCCAGATGCGGGTCAGCGACTCCAGGGCCGGGATCGCCCGCACCGGCGCGCCGGAAGCGAGTGCCACCTGGGCGTATGCGCTCAGGAGGTCCTCCGAGTTCGGCGCCAGCGCGAGCGCCTGCCGGAGCGTCGCCAGCGCCCGCGCGCCCTCCTTCTGCCCGGCCTCCAGGCGGGCGAGCTGGAGCAGCGCCGTCACGGAGTGGAACCGCAGCGCCGCTTCGCGCAGCTCCTGCGCCGCGACGGAGCGCCGGCCCGCCGCGGCGTCGGCGGCCGCCTTCTCGAGCGCCCGGTCGCGCTCTCCTGCGGTCGAGGAGGCCGCCGGCGTTTGTCCGGACGAGGGGACCGCCAGGGCCAGCGTCAGGCCCAGCCCGACCAGCGCCCTCACGGCAGGCTCCCCCGCCGCTTGTCCTTGAGCTGCCGGAAGACCTCGAACTGCTGCTGCGCGAGGTCGGCCCGGCCCAGCTTCTGGTAGGCCTGGCCGAGCTGGTACCGGATGTTCGCCTCGTCCGGCGCCAGGCGGGCGGCGGCTTCCAGGTGCTCGACCGCCTCCGCAGCCGCGCCCTGGGCGAGCAGGATCTTGCCGAGCAGGTAGCGGGCGCCGGCGAAGTCGGGCTTCGTCTTGAGCACCGCCCGCAGGAGCGGCTGCGCCTCCTCGGGCCGCCCCTCCAGGTCGAGGACCGCGGCCAGGTCGTGCCGCGCCTTGAAGGCGTCGGGGTGGGCGGCCAGCTCCGCCCGCAGCGCCTGCTCGGCCTCGGCCAGCTTTCCCTGCTTGAGGTAGATGATGCCCAGGGTGGCGTTCGCCTCGGCGACCGTCGGCTGGAGGCTCAGGGCGCGCTGCAGCGCCTGGATCGCTCCCTCGTAGTCCCCCTGCTGCGCGCTGGCCTGGCCGATGACGACGCTCAGGTCCGGCGACTCGCCGTGTCGGGCGAGCAGCCGCCCGAAGACGGCCTGGGCCTCCGCCGCCCGGCCGCTTCGCACGAGGGACAGTCCGTAGGCATACTGCAGCGAAGGATCGGCCTCGCGCTCCGGGTCCTGGCCGAGCAGCTCGGCCGCCTTCTCGTACGCCTCGGTGTTGAGCCAGGAGAGGGCCAGCATCCTCCGCAGGCCCGGCTCGGCGGGCCGCGTCTCGAGGGCGCGCGCGAGGGGAGGGGCCGCCTTGTCGAACTGCTGGGCGTTGAAGTAGGCGACACCGAGCGAGTACTGGACCTGCGGGAAGCCAGGGTCGATTGCCGCCGCGGACGCGAAGAGCGCGGCCGCCCGCGCGAAGCGCTGGCGCTGGGCCTGCATCACGCCGAGGTTGAGGTAGGCGCGGGTGAGCGCGGCCCGAGCGCGGCCCTCCAGGGCCTGTCGCTCCGCGGCGCCGAGCCCGGACAGCGCGCTCTCCGCGGGGGCCATCGGGGACGATCGCGATTCGCGGTCCAGGCTCCCGGCCAGGTAGCTGGCCAGCCGCTCGCGGGCGGTCTCCGCCGCCTGGGCCGAGGCGCGCTCGGCCTCCGCGAAATGAGCGACGGCCTCCTGCTCCTGGCCGACCTGTCGCAGGGCGAGCGCGAGCTGGTAATGGACGCTGCGGAGCAGGCCCGGGTCGGAAGCCGGCCCCCGCGCCCGGGCCAGCTCGAGCGCCCGGCGCAGCGACGTGACCGCGTCGTTCGCCCCGCCCAGGGCGAGCTGGGCGCGTCCCAGGTAGTGGAGCGCGTCCACCGGGGGAGGGTCGGCGCGGGCGGCCCGCTCGAGGTGCGGCAGCGCCTGGCTGGGACGGCGCGCCTCGACGAGCGCCATGCCGAGATAGAGGCTGGCCAGGCGGTCCCCCGGCGCGAGACGCAGCTCCTTCTGGAACTCCGAGATGGCTTCGTCCAGCCGCGCCCGCCTCTCCCCCAGCAGGGCCACCGTGCCGAGGTAATAGTGCGCCCGGCGAACGGCGGGATCCTGGCTGAGGGCCGCGCGCAGCTCGGTTTCCGCCTGCTCGTACTCGCCGAAGTCGCGGTAGGTGCGGCCGATGAGGACGTGGGTCTGGGCGATCGGCTTCGCCCGGGCGACCTGGGCGAACAGCCGCTGGGCGGCGTCGACCTTCTTGAGGCGCAGGTACCCGCTGGCGAGCGTGAAGTCCAGCTCCAGGTCGCCCGGCGAGGCGGTCCGAGCCTCTTCCAGCTCCTGCACGGCCTGTTCGGGCTGGCCGCCGGCGAGGAGGGCCTGGGCGAGCAGGCGCCGGGCCTCGGTGTCCTTCGCGTTCCGTCCGGCGAGCGGCGTGAGGACTTTCACCGCCTCCGACGGCTCCGCCATCTGCAGTTGGACGAGGGCGAGCGACAGCAGCGCCGGCCGGTTCTCCACCGCGGAGGCGGAGGCGCGGCGGAACGCGTCGCGCGCGTCGGTCAGGCGGCCGGCGGCGGCCGCGAGCGATCCTTCGAGCAGCCAGGCCTCGAGGAGCGCCGTCCGGTAGTGGCTCTCGGCCGCCTGCAGCTCGCCGTCGCGCAGGCTGGCCTCGGCCGACGCCATCGCCCGGTCGAGCGGCGCGGCCGGATCGGGCCGCGTCGCGGGCGCCGCGAGCGCGCTGCCGAGGAGGAAGGGGGTGGCCCAGGAAAGGGAGGGCATGATCGATCGTCCGAGCACCCGATTCTATCCCTGCGGTCGTCGGGAGAGGAGAAGGCCCCGGACGCGGTCGATGGCGGGGGCGTAGCGTGCCGGCGGCGCCGAGGCGACGAAGAGGTCGAGGTAGGGCCGGGCCTCGGCCGCCCGGCCGCGCTGCCACAGCAGGAGGCCCAGCGCGAGCAGGCGCTCGTGCTCGCGGGGATCGAGGGCGACCGCCTTCTGGAAGCGCTCCAGCGCCTCCCGAGGGCGGCCGCTCTCGGCGGCCAGGAAGGCGAGCGAGCTGTGCGCCCGGGCCACGTCGGGGTCGATCGCCAGGGCGGCCTCGAAGGCCTGCCGCGCCTTGTCCGGCTCCCCGGCGATCAAGTGGACCGTGCCGGCGTCGACGAGCACCATCGCGTTCGACGGGGCCTGCTCGCGGGCCCGGGCCAGCTCGGCCAGCGCTTCTTGCGACCGGCCCATCTTCGCCAGGGCCAGACCACGGGTGACGAGCACGTCCACGTCGGGCTCCGCCCGCCGCGCGAACGGCTCGAGCAGGGCGGCCGCCTCGGCCGCCCTTCCGGCCTGGGTCAGGACGGCCCCGAGCTGCGAGGCGATGACCGCGTCGCCGGGATCGAGGGCGAGCGCCCGCCGCAGGGCCTCCCCGGCCGACCGGAGATCGCCGCTCTCTCTTTCGAGCTGGGCCAGGTACAGGTGCGAGAGGGCCATGCCGGGCCGGTGCCGGACCAGCTCCCGGCAGCGGAGGATCGCGCCGGCAAGGTCGCCGGAGACGTAGAGTCCGAAGACCTCCTGCAGCATGCGGTCGAGCGCGATCAGGCGCTTGGGATCGTCCGGCTCTCCGTAGCGCGGCCGGGGCGGGCTCGAGCCCGCGCCGGCGTATCCCAGGCTGCGCAGCCGATCCCGGGTCTCGGCGCTCTCCGCTCCGCGCGCCGTTTCCTGGTCGGCCGCGGTGAGGGAGACGAGGACCGTGCGCATCTGCTCCGCCTGTCGCGGCCGCGCCCGGAAAAGGTTCGTGCTTTCGCCGGGATCGCGCCGAAGGTCATACAGCTCGGGGATCGGAAGGTCGACGTACTTCATTCCGCCGCGCAAGACGCCGCGCAGGGGCGCCCAGCCCCGGTCGAGCTGGCCGGAAAGGGCCTCGAAGTAGGAATCCGGCGCCGGCGCGCCGCCTCCTCTCCCCGTGGCGACCGGCATCAGGCTCCGGCCGGCCAGGCCCTCGGGAATGGGCAGCGACAGGGCGTCGAGGACGGTCGGCAGCAGGTCCACGTGCCGCACCGGTGTGGCGACGACTCGGGGCGCCAGCAGACGAGGCTGGTAGAGGATCAAGGGCACCCTGAGCGTGGCCTCGTAGGCGAAGATGCCGTGGGTCGCCTCCCCGTGATCGCCGAGCGATTCGCCGTGGTCGGCGGTCAGGAGCACGAGCGTGCGCCCGCCCGCACCGGCGGCGAGGATCGGCTCGACGAGCGGACCGAGGGCGGCATCGGCGGCCGCCACCTCGCCGAGGTAGGGATCGCCGCGGAAGCGCGAAGCGAAAGGCTCCGGAGGCCGGTAGGGGAAATGGGGCTCGTAGAGATGGACCCAGCAGAATGAGCGCTGGCCCCGGACGCTCGCCAGCCATCGAGTCGCGAGCCCGACCGTCTCGGTTCCACGCCGGTCCGCTTCCAGGAAGGCCGGCCGGGCGCCCGTGCCGACGAAACGGTCGTCGTACACCTCGAAGCCCCGGCCGAGGCCGAACCGTGAGTCGAGTGGGAAGGCGCTGACGAAGGCCGCCGTCCGGTACCCGCGGGCGCGCAGCAGGGTGGCCATCGTCTCGAGCCGCGAGGGGAAGCGGAAGCCGGCGTTGTCCCGCACGCCGTGGTCCATCGGGTAGCGAGCGGACAGGATGTTGGGGTGGGACGGGAGCGTGACGACGTTGTGCGCGTGGGCGGCGTCGAAGCGGACGCCGCGCGCGGCGA
>Ga0066710_100000679_pt1 | contig 21950 bp, 23 predicted proteins | sample GraSoiAngelo_159_FD_79666 | JGI IMG/M metagenome (GOLD analysis project Ga0066710, IMG submission 79666) | Grasslands soil microbial communities from the Angelo Coastal Reserve, California, USA - 14_1009_16_40cm | ecosystem: Environmental > Terrestrial > Soil > Grasslands | place: USA...
CACAAACACTCGCATTACCTGATGACGACCGGCGGCTTGCGCGGGGTCGATCCCGATGAGGTCGAAGCCCTGGCCCTGGTGGCGCGCTATCATCGACGTGCCACTCCGGTCCGCGACCACGAGGGATATCGGGAGCTGCCGCGGAAGCGGCGCCAGGTCGTCCGGACGCTCGCCGCCATGCTTCGCCTGGCGGAGAGCCTGGACCGCAGTCACGCCCAGGCGGTCACCAGCCTCGAGCTGCACGATCGGGGGAAAGACGCGCTGCTGGTGCTCCAGACGGCGACCGATGCGGAACTCGAGGTCTGGGCCGCCGCCCGACAGGCGGCGCCTTTCGAGCGGGTCATCGGCAAACCGCTCCGCGTCGAGGTAAGCGGACAGTCTTATGTTGAACAACCTGGAAAGAAAGCACGAGTACTCCGGCAAGCTGTTCGTGGTCGAAGGCATCGACGGCTCCGGAAAGACCACCCAGCTGGCGCTGCTCGCCAAGTGGCTGAGCGCAGAGGGATACCGCGTCTTCGTCACGGAATGGAACTCGTCCGTGCTGGTCAAGGCCGCTACCAAGAGCGGAAAAAAGAAAAACGCGCTCACGCCGATGACCTTCAGCCTGCTGCACGCCACTGACTTCGCGGACAGGCTGCTGTACAAGATCATCCCCCCGCTCAAGGCCGGCATGATCGTGCTCGCGGACCGATACGCCTACACCGCCTTCGCCCGGGACGTCACGCGCGGTGTGGACCGCCAGTGGGTACGCGAGTTGTACAGCTTCGCCGTCCGGCCCGATTTGGCGCTGTACTTCCGGGTCCCGATTGACGTGTCGCTCGACCGGTTGATGGCCCGCCGCGTGAAGCTCAAGTTCTACGAAGCCGGCCTCGACCTCGGCTGGAGCGCGAACCCTATGGAGAGCTTCCGCCTGTTCCAGGGCAAGGTGCTGGACGAATACGAGCGGATCGGCGAGGAGTTCGGGATGCAGGTCGTGGACGCCGTGCTCAGCATCACCGTGCAGCAGCGCCTCGTCCGGGCGCTGGTCTCACCCCATCTTCGCGTCGAAGCCGCGCCGGAGACCGTCGATGAACAGCCCGTTGGATAGCGCCGGCACCGGAGCCAACGGCGGCATCCAGTCCGGTCGGTACTATGGCCGCGGCATCCCGTATCTCCCGATTGACGGGTACCCGGGAAAGCTCATCGCCATCGAGGGTACCGATGGCGTGGGTCGCAGCACACAAATTCAGCTCCTGCGCGAATGGCTCGAAGTACAGGGCTACGGCGTCGTCGAGACCGGCTGGACGCGGTCGCCTCTGATGCAGCCCACGATCGAGCTGGCCAAGGCGAGCAATACGCTGAACAAGCTGACCTTCGTGCTGCTCTACGCCACCGACTTCGCCGATCGACTCGAGAAGGAGATCATCCCGGCGTTGAAGGCCGGGTTCGTGGTGCTCTCGGACCGCTATATCTTTACGGCGCTGGCCCGTGCCGGCGTGCGGGGCGTCGACCGCCAATGGCTGCGCAGCCTTTACGGGTTTGCTATCGCCCCGCATCTGGTGTTCTACCTGCGGGTGGACGTCGAAACGCTCATCGGGCGCATTCTCAAGTCCCGCGGCATGGATTTCTGGGAGTCGGGGATGGATCTCAAGCTCGGAGACGACATCTACGACAGCTTCCGGGCGTACCAGAACCGGCTGCTGCGCGAGTACGCGTCGATGGCCGACGAGTTCCACTTTCGGATCATGGACGCGCGGCGCTCGATGGCCCATATCCAGGACGAGCTGCGCAAACAGGTCGCGGCGTTTCTCGAGCGGGGTGATGGGGCGCCGGCGGTCCGGTGAGGGAGCAGAATTTACACGGCTGAAACCCCCCAACGCGGTCCCAACGCTACGCTGGAACTGGCGGATGATGCCGGAGAGTCGAGTCGTCGCGACGCCGGAGGTGCGGCCCGGGCTTCAAGCCCCGATGTTGACCCCTGCGACGGGGCCTGCCGGCGGACAGGCACCCACGGGCACGGCCAAGATTGACGTCACCAATCTGAGCTTCTACTACGGTGCCCGACGCGTGCTCGAGGACATCAACGTCAAGATTGTCCCCAACCAGGTGACGGCGCTGATTGGCCCGTCGGGGTGTGGAAAGTCCACCTTCCTGCGGTCGCTCAATCGGATGAACGACATCATTCCCGGCACCCGCGTGGAGGGCTCGATCTCGATTGACGGCCAGAACATCTACGCCGCCTCCGTGGACGTCGTCGGCCTGCGGCGCCGGGTCGGCATGGTCTTTCAGAAGTCGAACCCGTTCCCCAAGTCGATCTTCGACAACGTCGCCTACGGTCTGCGGATCAACAGGATGACTGCATCGCGCGAAGAGCTGCGCGGCCGCGTGGAAGCCAGCCTCAAAGCGGCGGCGCTCTGGGACGAAGTGCGCGACCGGCTCCAGACCTCGGCGCTGGCGCTCTCGGGCGGGCAGCAGCAGCGCCTCTGCATCGCGCGGGCGCTCGCCGTCGAGCCGGAGATCCTGCTGATGGACGAACCCGCGTCGGCGCTCGACCCCATCGCCACCCTGCGGATCGAGGAACTCGTCTATCACCTGAAGAGCCGCTACACCCTCGTGATCGTGACGCACAACATGCAGCAGGCGGCCCGTGTATCGGACGTCACGGCGGTCTTCTGGCTCGGCTAACTGATCGAGTGCGGCCGGACCGATCGGATCTTCATCGCCGCGCCCGAGAAGCTGACCGAGGACTACGTGACGGGAAGGTTCGGCTGATGGAACCGGTCGGTCGTGTCGTCAGACATTTCCAGGAAGAGCTCGAGCAGCTCAAAACGCGGCTGCTCGAGATGGGTGGCCTTGCGGAGGAGCACGTCCGCCTGGCCATCAAGGGCCTCGTCGAGCGCGACCGGGACCTGATCGACGACGTGCTGGTCGGCGACGAGCCGCTCAACAGCCTCCACATCGAGATCGACAGCCGGTGTTTTACCCTGCTGGCGCTCTACCAGCCGATGGCGGCCGACCTTCGGACGATTGTGGGCGCCGTCAAGATCAACACCGATCTCGAGCGCGTCGGTGATCTCGCCGTCAACATTGCCGAAGCAGCACGGCGCTACATCACGCATCCGCCGGTCAAGAAGCTGCTCGACATCCCCCAGATGGCCATCCTGGCCCAAACCATGTTGCGGGATGCCCTGGACGCCTTCGTTCGCATGGAGGTCAGCCTGGCCCAGCACGTCCTCAACCAGGACGATCGCCTCGACAGCCTGAAAACGCAGATCTTCCGCGAGCTGCTGACCTACATGCTCCAGGACCCGACGACCATCGAGCCGGCGCTCGACTTGATCCTCATCTCCCGGCATCTCGAGCGCATCGGCGACCACGCGACCAACATCGCCGAAGACGTTATCTTCATCGTGTCCGCCCGGGATGTCCGTCACCAGGCCGGCGACGAGGCCTGAGCCCCTTCGGGCTCCCAACTCCGCGTAGAATAGGATGATGTCCTCATCCGACAAGGCCTCGCTTTGTGTGCTTTGCGGGCGGCGGCTGGTCGAGCGCGCCTGGCGGCCGTTCTGCAGCCGCCGGTGCAAGCTCCAGGATCTGGCCCGCTGGGCTGAGGGCAGCTACCACGTCGCCGGCGAACGAGTCGAGGACACCGCTCCACCGCGCCGCGATCTCGCGCCCCCACACGGCGACAGCTAGCCTTTGCCTTCCCTATGACTGAGACGCTGACGATCGTCGACAACCGCACGGGCAAGAAGTACGAGCTCCCCATCCACGACGGCACGATCCGTGCCATGGACCTGCGGCAAATTCGCACGGGTTCAGACGATTTCGGCCTGATGTCCTACGACCCGGCCTTCATGAACACGGCGAGTTGCCGGAGCGGCATCACGTACATCGACGGCGACAAAGGCATCCTCGCCTACCGCGGCTACCCAATCGAACAGCTCGCCGAGCAGAGCGATTTCCTGGAAACCGCGTATCTGATTCTTTTCGGGGAGTTACCGACAGAAACGCAGCTGCGGAACTGGACCGAACAGATCACCCGGCACATGATGCTTAACGAGAACGTGAAGAAGCTGATGGAGGGATTCCGCTACGACGCCCACCCGATGGGAATTTTTCTGAGCACCGTCGGCGCCTTGTCGACATTCTATCCGGACGCCACGAAGATTTTCGACCCGGAGTCGCGGCTGCGGCAGACGCATCGTCTGATCGCCAAGGTGCCGAGCATCGCGGCCTACGCGTATCGCCACCTCATCGGGCGCCCGTACGTGTATCCGGACAGCGACCTCAGCTTCACAGGCAACTTCCTGAACATGCTGTTCAAGATGACGGAGGTGAAGTACCAGCCCAACCCGGTCCTGGTGCGTGCGCTGGACGTGCTGTTCATCCTGCACGCCGATCACGAACAGAACTGCAGCACCAGCGCCATGCGGGGAATCGGCAGCTCACACGTCGATCCGTACTCGGCGCTGGCCGGGGCGACGGCCGCCCTCTACGGGCCGCTCCACGGCGGCGCGAACGAAGCAGTGCTCCGCATGCTGAACGAAATCGGATCGGTGAAGAAGGTCCCCGAGTTCATCAAGAAAGTGAAGTCGGGCGAGGCCAACAGCCGCCTGATGGGCTTCGGCCACCGGGTCTACAAGTCCTACGACCCTCGCGCGAAGGTGATCAAGAAGATTGCCGAGCTGGTTTTCGCTGTGACCGGCAAGAACCCGCTGCTCGAAATCGCCCTTGAGCTCGAACGGATTGCCCTGCAGGACGAGTACTTCGTCTCGCGCAAGCTCTACCCGAACGTCGACTTCTACTCCGGGCTGATCTATCAGGCCATGGGGTTCCCCGTCGAGATGTTCCCCGTGCTTTTCGCGATCCCGCGGACAGCCGGCTGGATCGCGCAGTGGGAAGAGATGCTGCTCGACTCCGAGCAGAAGATCTCGCGGCCCCGGCAGATCTTCACGGGTCCCGCCCGTCGCGACTACGTTCCCCGCGAGAAGCGAGAGTAATGCTTCGCGCGCTGCTGGTCCTGGCACTGGCGCTCCAAGCACCGGCGGCCCTGCGTTTCGATTCCAATCGTGCCTGGGAGCATCTGCGCCAGCTCGTCGCGATCGGCCCCCGCCCCTCGGGGTCGGCCGCCCTCAACGAGGCGCGCCGGTACCTGAGGAGTCAGCTCGCCGCCGCCGGCCTGGCAGTGACCGAGCAGGTGTGGGAGGACAGGACACCGACAGGACCGGTCCAAATGGTGAACCTCATCACCACCATCCCGGGCCATTCCAAGGACCGGATTGTGATCGCCGGTCACTACGACACCAAACGCTTTCGGGAGTTTCGCTTCGTGGGCGCCAACGACGGCGGATCAAGCGCAGCCTTTCTTCTCGAGCTGGGGCGGGTCCTGAAGCGCCGCAAGAATCCGCTCACGCTGGAGCTGCTGTTCCTCGATGGCGAAGAGGCGGTTCTCGAATGGCAAGGGACCGATCACACGTACGGCAGCCGTCACTACGTCGAGGAAGCCAAGCAGAACCATTCCCTGATCTCCCTCCGGGCGTTCGTGCTGATCGACATGATTGGCGATCGCGACCTGCGAATCCGGCGCGACCTGAACTCGACCCGCTGGCTGACGGACCTCTTTTGGGACGCGGCGCGCCGAAAGGGACTGGCCGGATACTTTTTGGCCGAGAGCACGCAGATCGAAGACGACCACCTGCCGTTTGTCGAAGCCGGCGTGCCCTCGGTCGACATCATCGATCTCGACTACCCCGCCTGGCATACGGAAGGCGACACGCTCGACGCCGTCAGCGCGCGCAGCCTGCAGGTCGTCGGCGACGTCGTCCTCGCGGCCCTGCCCAAGGTGGAGGCGCGGGTCCGCTCACGGTAACAGCTGGCGGCTCACGTCCCTGCGCCAGACTTCGCCTTCAGCCTCCGCTCGTGACGCGCCGCCAGAACCAGTGCCGCGAGCCCCACGGCCAGGAGGGCGCCGCTGACGACTGACGCGATGACCGCGCCGTGCGAGATCGCCGACCGCATCCAATCGTCGGCGCCGAGATAAATCACCCACAGCACGACCGCGAGACGAAGCGCCCGTGCGGGGCTCATCACCCGGGGAAGTGCTCGAGGACGTCAGCGATCTGATCGATGGCCCACCGGGTCTCCTGCTCGGTGATGACGTAGGGCGGCATCAGATACAGCACATTGCCGAGCGGGCGCAGCAACAGGCCCCGATCGAGAAAGGCACGGCTCAGCACCGGCCCGCTGTCATCGAGGTAGCCGCCTGCCGTCTTGGCCGCCTTGTCCCTGACGAGCTCGATGATGCCGACCCCGCCGATGACTCGAACGTCGCCGACCATCGGCAATGCCAGGAGCGGCTCGAGTCCCTGTTTCAGCCACCGCTCGAGGGCGCAGACCTTCTCAATCGAGCGGGTTTCCTCGATCAGATCGAGGCTGGCGATCGCCACCGCGCACGCCAGCGGGTTGGCAGTGAACGAATGGCCGTGGAAGAAGGTGCGGGTCCGATCCCGACTGAGGAAGGCTTCGTAGACCCGATCGGTCGACACCGTTGCGCCGAGCGGCATGTAGCCCCCTGTCAAGGCTTTCGACAGGCAAATGATGTCAGGCGACACCTGGGCGTGCTCACAAGCGAACATCCTCCCAGTCCTGCCGAAGCCGGTGAGCACTTCATCGGCTACCAGCAGCGTGCGGTGCTCGTCGCATAGACGACGCACACCAGCCAGGAACTCGCGCGGCCAGACGATCATACCGCCCGCGCCCTGCAGCATGGGTTCTACGATGACGGCTGCGACGTCCTCGCCGTGACGCTCGAGTTGGGCGCCCAGCGTCCCGGGCGTAGGGTCCAGACATTCCACGTGACACGTCGATCGCTGGAGACCGAGGGGGCACCTGAAGCAGTACGGTGAGTGTCCGCGCTCGATCTCGAAGAGCATCGGCTCGAATGCGCGCGTGAAGACCGAGTGTTCGCTGGCGGACATCGCGCCGACGGTGTCCCCGTGATAGGCGTGACGCAGCCCGATGAAGGTCCGCCTGGGTTGTCCGAGATTGCTCCAGTACTGGATGGCCATCTTCAGCGCAACCTCGACCGCCGTGGATCCGTTGTCCGAATAGAAGACCCGCGTGAGACCGCGCGGGAGGACGGCGACCAGCCGGTCGGCCAGCTCGACCGCCGGAGGATGCGTGCACCCGGCGAACACGACATGCTCGAGCGTGCACGCCTGGCGTGCCAGGGCGTCGTTCAGCCTCGGATGCGAATGACCATGGATGTTGACCCACCAGGACGAGGTGCCGTCCAGAAGGCGACGGCCGTCCTCGGTGTAGAGATAGACCCCCTCTCCCCGAACAATGGGGATCGGATCGGGGCGGGTCATCATCTGCGTATACGGATGCCAGACGCGGGCGGCGTCTCGAGCGGTCAGGCTCATCGCAGCAACTCCAGCATCCGACCGCCGCCGTCGAGTGCCTCCGCGGCGCGAGCGAGCGACGCCGCATTCAGGGGTGTCAGAATCGGCAGCTCCCCGAGAACCGGCAGGCAACTGTAGGTCTCGATGGCCGCCCGATTCTCGGCGTTTGGAGCGCCGACGAGGATCGTCCCCACGACCCCGAGCGCCCGACTCCGAAGCGCCTGAATGGTCAGCAGCGTATGGTTGATCGTTCCGAGAGTCGTCCGAGCCACGACCACCGCGGGAACCCCCAGACGACTGACGAGATCGATCATCAGCTCACGTTCGTTGAGTGGCACGAGGACTCCACCGGCACCTTCGACGATCCATCGCTCCGGCGCCGACTGCTGCTCGGCGACTGCGACCAGGTCGTCCATCCGGATCGTGCGGCCGCTCAGTCGGGCAGACAGATGCGGGGAAAACGGACCAGGCAGCCTGATACCCTCGCCAACGACCTCGTCCTCTGTACAGCGCCCCAGGCTTCTGACGCTCGCCGTGTCGTCGTCTAGCTCAATACCCGTTTGAACGGGCTTCCAGTACCTGAGGGAAACGTTCGCTCGGAAGCGGTGCATCAGCGCGGCCGAAACCACCGTCTTGCCCACGCCCGTGTCGGTGCCGGCTACGAAGAGACCGCGAAACACTGATGGCCCGTGAGCGCCGCGACCAGCGCGTCGGAGAATCTGTCGAGCGTGCCTTCCGTGAGCGCCGCATTCAAGGAGATGCGAAGACGCGCTGTGCCGACGGGCACGGCTGGTGGACGGATGGCGCGCACGTCGAACCCTTCGGCCTGCAGTTGGTCGGCAACAGCGACAGCGCGCAGGTTGTCGCCGATGATGACCGGCACGATCTGGGTGACCTCGTCGGACACGGAGAGTCCGAGCCGGCGCAGCCGCGAACGGAAGTAGGTGGCGCGGGCCAGCAGTCGCTCACGCCGGACAGGCTCCTCGCCGACGATGGTGAGGCTCGCGTCGAGCGCCCCCGCGAGCGAGGGTGGCGGAGCGGTGGAAAACACGAATGGTCGCGCGCGTTGGACCAGGTAGTCCACCAGACGGGCCGGCCCGGCGACGAACGCCCCCGATGCGCCAAGCGCCTTCCCCGCCGGGTTGACTGATACGCAGCTCGTCGGGTCGAGGCCGGCAGCTTCGATGAGCCCACTTCCCCGAGCGCCAAACACGCCGACGGCGTGCGCCTCGTCAACAATCAGCAGCGCCCCCCGCCGCCGACAGAGCGCGTCGAACTCGGCCAGCGGCCCCACGTCGCCGTCCATGCTGTACAACGACTCGACGACCACGAACCGCAGGCCGGCGCAGGACACCGAAGCCATGAGCTGGTCGAGTGCACCGACGTCGCTGTGGGGAAAGACGACCTTGCGCGCGCGCGACAATCGGACGCCGTCGATGAGGCTGGCATGGTTCCGTTCGTCCGAGAAGATGACGTCCTCGGCCTCGGCCAGAGTGGCGAGCACGGCGAGGTTGGCCAGGTAGCCCGACGAGAACAGCAAAGCCCGCTCGGCGCCCTTGAACTGCGCAAAGCGGCGCTCGACCGCGGCAAAGACCGTCCGATCGCCGCGGAGCAGCCGCGAGCCGGTGCTGCCGCACCCCTCGCGCGCGGCCCCGCTGACGAACCCGTGGACCACGCGCGGGTCGGTCGCCAGATCGAGGTAGTCGTTGGACGAGAAATCGGCGCCGGAGGGTGGCCGCAGCGTTCGAAGGAGACCGCTCTCGCGCAGGCTGTCGAGCCTGGCACGGATGCGGAGGTCGAGCGGGTTACCCCCCGGCATTGGCCGTGGCCGGCACGCCCGCGCGCAGCCGCATGCCGAGGCGCTCCAGGAGCCGCGCGTCGTGGCTGGGCCCGGGATTGGGAGTGGTCAAGAGGCGGTCGCCCAGGAACACCGAATTGGCGCCGGCCAGGAAACAGAGGGCCTGCGCCTCGTCGCTCAGCGACAAACGGCCCGCGCTCAGCCTCACAAACGACGCCGGCATCAGAATCCGCGCGGTGGCAATGGTCCGAGCGAGCTCGATCGGATCCTCGGGCGGCAGGTCGGCCAACGGCGTGCCGGTGACGCGCACCAGCAGGTTGACCGGGACGCTCTCCGGGTGGGGGTTGAACGAGGCGAGCTGCTGCAGCAGACCATAGCGCACCGCTCGGTCCTCGCCCATCCCGATGATGCCGCCCGAGCACACGGCGACACCTGCGCGACGGACATGCTCGAGCGTCGAGATTCGCTCGTCGTAGGTGCGGGTGGTAATGATGCGCCCGTAGAATTCGGGCGACGTATCGAGGTTGTGGTTGTACGCGGTCAGGCCGGCATCGGCCAGTGCCCGCGCCTGGCGCTCGTCGAGCATTCCAAGGGTACAGCAAGCCTCCATGCCGAGCACGCGCACGGCCCTGACCATGCCCAGGACTCGCTCGAACGGCTCGCCGGCCGGCGCGTCTCTCCAGGCCGCGCCCATGCAAAACCGCGTGGCGCCCTGGTCCCTGGCTTGCTTGGCCGCCTCGCTGACCTCCGCGACTGTCAGCAGGTCAGTGCGCGCCACTCCGGTCGCATAGCGCGCCGACTGCGGGCAGTAGGCGCAATCCTCGGGGCACCCACCGGTCTTGATGCTGAGAAGCATGCACCCCTGCACCTCGTCGGCGGTGTGATGCGCGCGATGGGCGACCTGCGCGCGAAACAGCAGATCGGGAAGCGATGCAGTGTAGACCGATTCGATCTCCGGAATCGACCAATCGTGGCGGATCGTCGCAGCGTTGCTCACGGCCACTGCGAGTGTAGCAAGAACCACGCGACGAGCACCAGCGCCGCCAGGACGCCCACGGCCATCGCCATCGTCGTTCCGGATCGACGCGTCGGGCGCGCATACGCCTGGTGCGTCGGCTCGGTCGTCGCGGTGCCGCAGCGATAGCAGATGAGGGCCTTGTCGGCGATCTCGGTCCCGCACTGGCGACACGTCATCGACGTGACGGCACCGTGCGGACGGGTCCGACGACGGGCTTGATGGCCGCCATGATGATCAACACAAGGCCGAAGGTGCAGACAATGGTGGCTCCAGTCGGCAAATCGAGCAGCAGCGACAGGAGCACGCCGAGCGCCGACACGAGCGTTCCCATCGACCAGCCAATCGCCAGCCGCGTCCCGATGGAGTCAGCGTACAGCATCGCAGCGACCGAGGGCACGATCAGGTAGCAGAAGACAAGCAGCACCCCGGCAATCGCGACAGACGAGGTGACCACGAACCCGAACGAGGCATAGAAGAGAAAGTCCCAGAACCGGACCGGAATGCCGCGGGCTTCCGCGGCCTGGTGGTCCATCGAGATGGCCAGGAACTTGTCGCGAAAGAGGTAATGAAAGACGCCGATGGCCCCGTACAAGAGCGCTGTCTTCCCCACCTCAGGCCAGGACACGGCGAGGATGTTGCCGACGAGCATGTCCTTCAGGTGCTCGCTCTCCGAGGTGGCCTTGCTCATCGCGAGGATGGACGCCGCCGAGGCCACGGCGTAGCAGATGCCGATGATCGCTTCCTGCGGGATGCGGGCGCGCCGGCTGCGGATGGTCGAGAACACGAGCGCGCCAATGAAGGTGAACGCCAGACTGATCCAGTAGACGATCGGCGCGTGAGCGTCGCCGCCCGAAAGGGGAAGGAGCAGCGCGATGGTCCCCCCGAGCGCGGCGATCTGTGCCAGCGACAGATCGACGAAGATGACGCCCCGCTCGACCACATGCACACCCAGATAGGCGTGGATCCCCGTCAAGATGAGGCTCGCCACGAACGGCGCCGCCAGAAACTGGAGAATGGCGATGTCCATGGTCGGCTACCGCCCTCCAGCCTGTTTGATGGCCCCGACGAGCAGGTTGATGTCGTAGTCGAACAGCTTGAAATAGTCCGTGATGTCCTTGACGCCGCCGACGGAGGGAGGCAGCACGAGCACCCGCGCGCCGGTTTCGCGTCCGATGGCGTTCGGCGTCTTGAGGTCGAAATACGGCTCGACGAGCACGAGCTTCACCTTCTCGCGCTTCATCTCCCCGATCAGATCCAGCGTGTGCTGGGGCGTCGGCGGGATCCCTGGCCTCGGTTCGACGTAGCCGATCACCTCGAGCCCGAAGCGCTCGGCGAAGTTGGGGTACGAGCGGTGGTAGGTCACCACCTTCATGCCCTTGTACGGCGCCATCACGGATGACCACCGCCCCAGCGCCCCGTCGAGGCGGGCGGCGAAATCCGCCGACCGCTGCTCGAAGAACGGCTTGTCGGCCGGACGCATCTCACCCAGTTTGGTGGCGATGGCGCGGCCGACGATCTTGCCGTTCTCGGGATCGAGCCAGTAGTGCGGGTTGCCCAGCGGATGGACGTCGCCCATCGCCCGCGTGACCTGTCCCTGCGGCATCTCGAGGATGCGCGCCTGGAGCGAGGCGTCCAGGTACCCGCTGGCCCCAGGTTGGATCCGGGCATTCCGGCTCTGCTGAATGAGTGGCGGCAGCCAGCCGATCTCGAGCTCTCGGCCGACCACGACAAGGAGATCCGCGCGCTGGAGCTTGAGGATGAAGCTCGGCTTGGCTTCGACGAAGTGCGGATCCTGATAACCGCGCGCAATCGCTTCAATCGACACACGATCGCCGCCGACCTCCCGCCCGATCGCCGCGAGATCTTCGGTCGTCGTGATCACGTTGAGCTTGGCCTGCGCGCGGGCGGGAATCGCCGTGGCTGCGATCAACGCGGCCAGAACGCCTGACAGGACTGGTTTCATAAGAACATGTCCTCTTGCCTAGAACGGATGCGCGCCATGCGCGCCAATCGCGAACTGAAACTGGAACAGCACCTCGTTTGCGATCACTCCCTCGGCATACGTCGTTCGCCGGTACTGACCGCGAATCTGGCTGAACTCACTCGGCCAATAGGTCAACACGAGCGACTGCGCCTGGTCGTGGAGCGCGTCATCGGTCGCCCGATCCGGTCGATCGAGACGGACGCCCGCAAACCACCGGCGGGCAAACTGGTAATCGCCCGAGGCGTAGACCCCTGACGCCACCTGGAGTCCGTTCGGCTGCTGGCGCCGGCTCCAGATCACTTCGGTGCGACCCACGAACGAGTGGTAGATCGAGCGTTGCAGCGGTCGCCAGCGAAGGGTGGCATCCAGTCCGTACAGGTCCGTCGTGTAGCGCCCCACATCGACGCCGTCTACGACGCCCGATGCGTTGTGGCCGTGCGAGTAGGACGCCCCGAGGTCGAGGTTGGTCGACTCGGTGATGTCCTGGTACGCTCGAAGGTGGCCGACGTAGCTCAAATCGCTCCGCTCGCTGGAATGGAAGAGCGACCCTGAGTCGCCGCGAAACACCTGTCCGGTCCCTTCGAGGAACAGCCACGGGTTGGGAATCAGCCGTGCCACCGAAATGCCCGCGTCGCTCAACCCATCCTCACCGTTCATCAGGTTTTCCGTTGTCAGCGGGCGGTCCGCCCACGGCAGCACGTGGCTGTGCATCGTGTTCACCTTCCCGAACGCAGCGCGCTGCTTGCCGACCTTCATCAGCAGCCCACCGGGCAGCGTGGGAAAGGTGATGTAGCCTTCCTCGAGATCCACGCCTTGCTCGCCGAACGACAGAAAGAAGTCGGCCCGCGCGTACGGGTCCACGACCGCCTGAAACGACGCCTCCGACTCGGCCATCTGCAGGGCAGGCAACGGCCGCACGTGGTTACTCCCGGCGGCTCCGAGAAAATTGCCGAGGACCGCAATGTCCGGGTTGAAGATCTTCGAGCCGGCCGTCGCCCCCCCGTAGACAGGGAGCGATCCGGCGGGTCCACCGGCTCCCGCTGCGCCGGCCGGTACCTCCGCCGCGGCGGGAGGGGTCGGTGATTGGGGCTGAGCCTTTGCGCCGCCCTCAAGCGCGGCCAGTCGCGACTCGAGCGCCGCCAGCCGGGCGTTGAAGTCTTTCTTGAGCTCGTCGATCTCGCCCTTGATGGCCTGCGCTGGATCTTGAGTGTCGGCCGCGGCGCGCCTCGTGCCGGCGGCCGCCGACTCGGGCAACGACTGAGCGCCGACAGTACTGGGCAGTGGCGCGACGAGCGCGCCGGCGAGGACGAGTCGCGTCCAGACGCGACGGAACACCAGCATGGCACCTCCCACCGACGGTCCCGGACCAGAGCGGGCCAGGACTTCCAGACGTCTCAAATCACGAGAGTCAGCGTCAGAGGGCGGCCGGGGGGGAGCGACCCGACGAGGAGCTTACGAGGAGGACGCTTTCAGCGAGGATCTGGATCTGGCTCGCGCTCCCGACATCGGAGAAGCGCGATGCCCCCAGCGAGACCGGTGCGGCAGCCGTCGTTCCGAGTGGAGTGGAGGTACACGATGTGCAGTGCTGCGGCGTCTTGAGGTGGCAAATGAGGTCGTGGTGCTCGAACTGCGCAACCACCAGACAAATGGCGTAGAGCGCCACGGCGAGGGTGGCGAGTCGGCGCCAGCGTCTGATTCTCTGCCAGCGGGCCATTTCCTCGATGATACGCCTGCCTCTCGTTCGGGGGCAAATAAGGGCAACCTAAGGAGTGGTCGCTCGGACGGGAGACCTTACTCGGCGAGCAAGCGGTCGCTGATCGTCGTGAGGGCGTCCAGACCGTACACGTCCCGTGGCTGCTGCCGAATCACCAGGCGCCTGAAGCGCGAGAATCGCCTCGCGATCTCGTCCAGGTAGGTCTGCTCCTGCGCCTTTCTGGAGCGAAAGAAGTCGCCTTCGAGGGCATCGGGCAGCACGCGGTTGACGATGAGCCCACCGAGATCCACGCCGGTCTCCTCGAGCAGGGCAGCCGCCCTCCAGGTCTCCTCGACAGCCAGGCGCTCGGGGATCGTCACGAGCACGAACGAGGTCCGCGACCGATCGACGATGGTCGACCGAAGCCGGACGACGCGCTCGTGCCGTCGCTCGAGCGCGGCAAGCACCGTGTCAGCGGGCATGGGCTCGCCGGTCTGCTCGGCCCCCCGGTCAATCTCCAGGACGGCGCGTCGGTGCTTGACGAGCGCCTGGATCCACGCCGTCATGGCGTCGGGCATGCGGAGCAGCTGTAAGGTGTGGCCGGTCGGCGCCGTGTCGAACACGATGACGTCGTACCGTCCTTCGTGATCCACCACGAGGTCGATCATCCGATCCAGCAGCGCGACCTCGCTCAGCCCGGGCGAGGCTGCCGCCATGTCAATCTGGCGGTGCGCCTGCCGGATGACGTTCGGGCTGAACATCTTCTGGATGTCCCGCTTCACGTCAGCGATATATCGCGCCGCTTCACGTTCCGCGTCGATTTCGAGCGCCCAGAGGTTGGGATAGAGCTGCCGCTCGGAAGGTCCGATCGGGCGTTCGAAGATATCCGACGTCGAATGCGCAGGATCGGTCGAGACGACGAGGACGCTCCGCCCTTGCCGGCTGACGGCCAGGGCGAAGGCCGACGAGCAGGTCGTCTTGCCGACACCGCCCTTGCCGCCGAAGAAGACGATCTGGCGGTCGAACAGCCCCTTCAGCAGCACGGCAGGCTGCCGAGCGGGGAATGCTCGATGCCCATGCGGCGATGCCACTCGTGGAACTGTTCGAGCAGGTACGGGTAGACCTCGAGCAGATAGAGCGTGGCCGGATTGGGCAGCGCGGTCGCTTCCATGAAGCACAGGAGCAGGAACAGATCGTGGAGCTCGGCCGTCTGCTGGCGCAGCTCGTGTTCGTAGCGCCCCAGGGCGGCGCCGCGCAGGAAGTCAGCGAATCGACTGCGGAACAGCGCCAGCTGGTCCGCCCACGTCCCACCGTCCCCGGATTGCTGCATCGCCGGGCCTGATCACCCTCCGATGCCGACGGCCGTCCACGCCTGCAGCAGCTGGGCGCGCTCGTTGCTCGACGCACCGTAGAGATCGGCGGCCGCCTGAAGCGTCGCGTTGCGCGCATCGATGAACTGCGACTGTGGCGCGAGCATGAAGGCGAACGCGCGGTAGAAGATCCGCTCCATCCGCTGAATATTCGAGAGCCCAATGCCCGTCACGGTGATGCCCGATACGCGGTTGCGGCCACCGGCGACCGCCAGGTAGAAGGCATGGCTCACAATCGTGCTGTTGACGTGCACGCCGCCGTGGTCGATCTGGCTCCCGATGTACTGCCTCAACGAGTAGTGGTCGGGCGTGCCGGCTTCGATCGGGTTCTGCAGCGAACGGATGAACCCGGGCGCCGCACGCGTGACGTCCTCCCCCATGACGAAGTTGGGACCCTTCTGAGGCGGCTTGCCTTTTTCGAAGAAGAACTCGATCGAGGTCCCCATGATGTCGGAAAACGCTTCGTTCAGGGCCCCAGGCTCATCCTGATAGTCCAGTTGGGAAGTGTAGTCGGTGACCCCATGCGTGAGCTCGTGTCCGACGACGTCGAGGGCGCCGGCCAGGTAGTCGAACAGCTTCCCGTCGCCGTCGCCGTAAAAGATGAACCCGTCACCGACATAGGCGGCATTGTTGATGAAGGTGCCCACGATGTCCGGGGTGTAGAGGGGCGCATCGGCGCGCGCCAGCGGATGCACCAGCCCGATGACCTCGATGTCCTTGTCGTCGAGACCGTGGCGGCCGAACCGCTTGTAGTAGTAGTCGTACACCCACCCTTGATACACGTGTGCGTCGACCACGGGACCGTCGGTCCACGTGTTGGTCGTCGCCGTGGCGATATCCGATCCGAAGAGCGCACCGTTCTGGAGGAAGTCGCCGAAGCGGGTGCGGCTGCCGTGGAAGTCCAATGTGAACAGGTTCGCCGGCCGGAGCAGATCCACGGCCGCGAACACCCCCGTCAGCTGGTCCACGCTCATCTTCTTCTTATCGCTCAGGACGCCAGTGCCCGTCCCTATCGCCGCGTCGGTGCGAATCCGAGTCGTGCGCCGTTCGACGGCGCCCGTTCCTGCGTTGACGAAGTAGACCTGGATATCCCGTGGACTCCGCACCGTCAGGCGGTAGACCAGCACGAAACCGCGCGAGGTAGGCAGGATGCCGAGCTCGGCCGCGCTGGCCGCGGCGCCGGGGCCGTCGGCATTCTCGGCGGCGGCCCGGGCCGCGCGCTCGTCGAGCGCAGGCACACGGCTGGCAAGCGAGACGTTGTCGAAGAGGCGGCCGAAAATCGAGACCGTGACGCCGCCGTCGACCTGGCGGACGAGTTCACCCCCGAACACCGTGAGGCCGTCGTGCCGCTGCACGAGGCGCTCGTGCGTCCGCCCGGGGATCATGGTGTCGGCCTGCACCGACGCGATGTCGAGCCGGCCGTCCCGGAGCATTCCGTCCACCTGGCTGGCCCACGCGGCCAGCGTCGGGCCGACGGCCGCGACCGAACGCGCCTGCGCAGGTTGCTGCCCTTCGGTACTGACGATGACGGCGAGGACCAGCACGACCGCCGACACGGCGGTTCGCCAAGTCATGTTCACAGCACACTCCGTCTCGGCTGAGCCCCGTGCAATCGGGGAGGGATTAACGGTATTCTATCCGCGAATCGATGCCCACGCTTTTTCACAAGGTCTGGAACGCGCACAAGGTGCGCACGCTGCCGAGCGGACAGGCACAGCTTTTCATCGGACTGCACTTGGTGCACGAAGTGACAAGCCCGCAGGCCTTCGACATGCTGCGCCAGCACGGCTGGCGCGTGAGGTTTCCGGACCGGACGTTCGCGACGGTAGACCATATCCTCCCCACCACGACAATGGCGCGGCCGTTTCTCGACGTCACGGCCGAAGAAATGACCACGGCGCTGGAGCGGAACTGCCGGGAGTTCGGCATCCCGCTCTTCGCGCCGGGCGGCGACGGCGCGGGCGACCAGGGGATTGTCCACGTGATCGGCCCCGAGCTCGGTTTGACGCAACCGGGCATGACGATCGCCTGCGGCGACAGCCATACGTCCACCCACGGCGCGTTCGGAGCCATCGCCCTTGGTATCGGCACCTCGCAGGTCCGCGATGTGCTCGCGTCACAGTGCCTGGCGCTCGATCCGCTCAAGGTCCGCCGCATCGACGTGAACGGCCGGCTCCGACCGGGCGTCTACGCCAAGGACGTGATCCTGACGATCATCCGGCGCCTGGGCGTAAACGGAGGCGTCGGTTACGCGTACGAATACGGCGGCTCGACCATCGACGGGATGACGCTCGACGAGCGGATGACCGTGTGCAACATGTCGATCGAGGGCGGGGCGCGGGCCGGCTACATCAACCCCGACGAGACGACATTTGCCTTCCTCAAGGGCCGCCGTTTTGCTCCACAGGGCACCCAGTTCGATCGCGCCGTCGCCTGGTGGCGTCAGCTGGCGTCCGATCCGGACGCCCCGTACGACGATCGGGTCACCCTCGATGCGCCATCGATTGAGCCGACCGTGACCTGGGGCATCAACCCCGGTCAGTCGATCGGCATCAGGGAAGCCATCGCCCCAACCGCGGACGAAGAGGCGCTGTCCTTCATGGGGTTCGAGCGGGGCGGGCGCGTCGCGGGCACCCGGATCGACGTGGCGTTCATCGGATCCTGCACCAACGGCCGGCTGTCAGATCTCGAGGAGGCGGCCCGGGTCGTCGGTGGCCGGCGCGTCGCCAGCCACGTCAAGGCCCTCGTCGTCCCCGGCTCACAGGCCGTACGTCGTGCGGCCGAGGCCCGCGGGCTCGACCGCGTCTTCACCAAGGCCGGCTTCGAATGGCGAGGAGCCGGCTGCTCGATGTGCCTGGCGATGAACCCCGACCGGCTCGAAGGCCGTCAGATCTGCGCGTCCTCGTCGAACCGCAACTTCAAGGGCCGCCAGGGGAGCCCGACCGGACGGACGCTGCTGATGAGTCCGGCCATGGTCGCGGCAGCGGCGGTCGCTGGCGAAGTCGTGGATGTCAGAGAGATGCTGGACGAGGTCCCAGCGTAGCGGCCATGCCATCCATCACCTCAGTCTCGGGCCGGGGTCTTCCCTTGCGCGGCGACGATCTGGATACCGATCGAATCATGCCGGCGCGCTTCCTGAAGGCGGTCACCTTTGAGGGGCTCGAACGGCACGTGTTCGAGGACGATCGCCAGGCCAACCCGGCACACCCCTTCAACGACGCGCGGTATGCGGGAGCGCGCATCCTCATCGTGAACCGCAATTTCGGGTGCGGTTCGTCTCGTGAGCACGCGCCTCAAGGGCTGGCGCGGCTCGGCATCCGTGCCGTTGTCGGCGAATCCTTCTCGGAGATCTTTCTCGGCAACGCCTCGGTGCTGGGCGTGCCCTGCTTCACCGCCGATCGCACCGCCGTCGAACAGCTCCAGTCTTTGATCGAGCGCGCACCCGACACGGAGATCGAAGCCCGGGTGGATACCTGCACGCTGACCGCTGGACCGCTCCGCATGGAAGCGCGCCTTCTCCCTGGCGCGCGCGACGCCTTCCTGATGGACCGGTGGAATCCGACAGCGATGCTGCTCGACGACTTCGGTGCCGTCGAGCGCGTGGCAAAAAGCCTTCCTTACGTCAGCGGGTTCTGAGTCGGCAACTCATGACTCACCACTCACGGCCAGGCCGCGCCGAAGGTCCGGTGACTGCCCCGGCAGCTCCCGTCGTTCCTGAGCCACCTCCAGGAATGCGTTCGCCGCGTGGGAGCGGTGGGCCCGCCGACAGACGAGCGTCAGCTGCCGCTTGCGAGAAATGCCCGCAACGGGAACCGCGACCAGGCGACCGTTGGCGATCTCGGTGAACGCGCATCGGCGCGGCAGCAGCGCCACGCCGAGGCCGAGCTCGACGGCGCGCTTGATCCCGTCCAGACTCGGCAGCGAGATCATCATGTGCAGCTCAAGATGGTGCTGCTCGAAAAGCCGCAGGACGCGCTCCCGCGCCGGCGAGGGGTCGTTGTGCGCAACGACAGACTCGGCGGCCACATCGTCCATGGTCACGAGCTTCCGCTTGGCAAAGCCGTGCAACGGGTGCACGAGCAGCACGAGCTCATCGCTGCCGACCGCGACGGCGAGCAGGCCAGGCTCGGTCGGACGAAACGTCAGCGCCCCGAAGTCCAGACTGCCCTGCTGCACCTCCACGGCAATCTGGCGGGCCGGCACCCGTCGCACGTCCACGACCACGTCGGGCACCTTCTGGCGGAAGCGGGCGATGAGCGGCAGGAGCGTATGAATGGCCGCTTCGTTGGCGCCAATCAGCACCCGCCCGCGGCGCAGATCCCGAAGCTCGTGCATGACGGACTCGGTCTCCTCCGCGAGCCGGATGAGGCGTTGGCCATAGTTCTGGAGCACGCGCCCAGCGTCGGTGAGCGTCCCGGTCTTCGACGATCGGTCGAAGAGCTGCTCGCCGAATTCCTGCTCGAGTCGCCGCACCGCCTGGCTGACAGCCGGCTGCGTTCGATGCACCTTGGCGGCGGCTCTCGAAAAGCTCCGCTCGCCTGCGACGGCCAAGAAGATGCGGAGCGCGCCCAAGTCCATAACTTCTGATTATCATAACGTAATAATTATCACTTTGACTTCTACAGGCCCCAGCCGCTACAAGAAGGTATGAGCCAGACCCCTGATCACGTGATCGTGTTCGATACGACCCTTCGAGACGGCGAACAGGCGCCGGGTTTCTCGATGGACGTCCCCTCGAAGCTGAGCCTGGCACGGGCGCTCGACGCGCTCGGCGTCGACATTATCGAGGCCGGCTTCCCCATTGCCTCTCCCGCCGATTCGGAGGCCACGCGTCAAATCGCGCGCGAGGTGCGTCGCCCGGTGATCGCGGCGCTGGCCCGGTGTCGCCAGCTCGACATCGAAGAAGCCGGACGCGCGCTCGAACCGGCCGAGCGCAAGCGCATCCACACCTTTCTGGCCACCTCGGACCTGCATATCGAACGGAAGCTGCGCATCACGCGCGAGAGCTGCCTCGAGGCGATCATCGACGGCGTGCGGCGCGCCCGCCAGTACACCGATGACGTCGAGTTCTCGGCCGAAGACGCGACCAGAACCGATCGTGACTTCCTGTGCCGCGTCGTCGAGGCGGCCATCGCACAAGGTGCCACGACCATCAATCTTCCCGACACGGTCGGCTACGGCATCCCGCACGAGACCAGGGAGTTCTTCGCCGAGGTCCGGAGTCGGGTGCCCAACGCGGACAAGGCCGTGTTCAGCGCTCACTGCCACGACGATCTCGGGCTGGCCGTCGCCAACAGCCTCGCGGCGCTCGACGGCGGCGTGCGCCAGCTCGAGTGCACGATCAACGGGATCGGCGAGCGCGCCGGCAACGCGTCGCTCGAGGAGATCGTGATGGCGCTGCGCGTGCGGCAGGATCAACTGCCCTACGACACGGCCATCCGCTCGGATCTCCTGTTTGCCACCAGCCAGCTGCTGTCGAAGGTCACCGACGAGCCCGTGCAATCGAACAAGGCCATCGTGGGACGGAACGCCTTCGCGCACGAGGCCGGCATCCACCAGGACGGAATGCTCAAGGACGCGCGCACGTACGAGATCATGCGGCCGCAGGATGTCGGTCAGACCGCGGAGCAGCTCGTGCTGGGCCGTCACTCGGGACGTCACGCTGTCCAACGGCGGTGCGAACAGCTCGGGATGGTGCTGACGGCCGACGAGCTGGCAGGGGTCTATCACGGCGTCATCACGATGGGCGAACACCGGAAAGCCATCGGCGACAACGATCTCAGGAGGATTGTTGAACGCATCCGCTCGGGTCGTGATGCGTCGATTCAGACGCCACCCGAGTCAGTCGGCGTTCCGCGCCGCCCCTGATTCAAGGGGCTGGCCAGGAAGAAGCATGACCTATCGGCCTGCCGTCCTCATCGCGACGACCACCGGTGCCATCGTCATGACCACTGCTGGCGAGCCTGTTACAGCATGGCAGGGCGCCCAATCGTCAACCGCAGCACAGACACGACTGGCGACGCCGCCACCCCCACCTACTCCCCCACCTCCTCCACCGCATCCTTCCACTCAAAGCCCGGAGCACAAGGTCACGGGCAAGCCTCGTGGCGCCATGGACAACGTTGCGTTCGGAACGCACGACGGCATCGACCGGCCTCGACCCATCCACGACATCCTGCTGCCGATCATGGGAACCCCACTCGTCGATAATGGATACTACGAGGACGTGGCGCAGCTGGCCGCGAAGCTCAAGCGATGGGAGTTCATGGTGTCGTGGTCGGTCCTGCGGATTCCCGAAGGGACTGCCACCCGCTTCACCGCCCTGGCGACGTTTTGAACCGCGGCCCGCGTGAGGCGGCGCTCGGATGATTCCGCTCCGGGACGTGATCCCGTCGCGGACCACGCCGTACCTCACCATCACCATCATCGTCCTCAACGGATTGGCGTGGTTCTTCGAACTCGCGCTCCCGCGCGACGTGCTGCCGGTCTTTCTGCAGGTCTATGGGGTCGTACCTGCCGATTTCCGAGCCGTGACGCTGATCAGCTCGATGTTCCTGCATGGGAGCTGGTCCCACGTCATCGGCAACATGTGGTACCTGTGGATTTTCGGCGACAACGTCGAGGACCGCATGGGGCACGGCCGCTTTCTCGTCTTTTACCTCCTCTGCGGGATCGTGGCGGCTTTGGGACAGGTGGCAATCG
>Ga0066710_100000680_pt1 | contig 21940 bp, 19 predicted proteins | sample GraSoiAngelo_159_FD_79666 | JGI IMG/M metagenome (GOLD analysis project Ga0066710, IMG submission 79666) | Grasslands soil microbial communities from the Angelo Coastal Reserve, California, USA - 14_1009_16_40cm | ecosystem: Environmental > Terrestrial > Soil > Grasslands | place: USA...
CAATCCAGGTAGACTACGTTCACCTCCCCGACAACTACCGTGCTTGAAGACGGGTTGCCACCGTGGACTCACTCAATAATGAACCGCACGAACCGACGATACAAGCCCACGATTACCGCGGAAAGCGCGTCAATCGTGGCTACCAGCCTGCCTTGGTGCTCTTCGCCTTCTTGGCAGTTCCCTTCCGACCTACGTTCTGGGCAGTATGAGGTCGCTCGTTATCGCTAGCCTACCAGATGTCGCGCCTAATGTGACTTTTGGAGAGATAAAAAATGATGTCGGTTTCATATTAGGCCAGTATATAATGCCGTCAATCAATCCGCGGTCTCTTAAATTTTCAGGTCTTCCGGACCCCATCATCGATCCAGAGACCAGGCAGCCTTTTGCCAACAAGCAAATACCCTCCCAGCGGTTCAGTCCGGCGGCGCAGTTTTTCTTGGATCCCAAATGGGTTCCGTTGCCCAACGGTCCGGGTAGGCAGTTGAAATTTCCCGGACAAAAGCGTGGTCCAAACAGAGAATCAGTTCATGGGTAAGGTTGACTATAATCGGGGCAACCATCAGATCAGTGGTCGATATTTTTTCACGGACTTTGATCGTCCGGCTGTGATTCCGACGGAGAATGTGCTCGCCGCCAAGGGCATTGGGAATGCAGTGCGGGTGCAGAATCTTCCTTCAACCACAATTATATTTTCTGGCCCACCATGTTGCTCAACAGTACGTTTGGGTGGAACCGACCACAGCGACTCCCATGCCATATCCATTGCCTTGCAGGCCGGCTTGCTCCGTTACATCAACGAATTTTTCGTGTCCCGTATTGCGATAAAGTCGATTCCAGTAGCGCGGAGCGGATTTATCCGGCAATTTCCTCTTAGGCATCGGATCTGCCAAGGCGGCGCCGTTCACAAAAAAGAAATCCACCAGGCCGTCAGAGTCGAAATCCAGGCAAGCCACACCCCCTGCCATGGGTTCGATCATGTACTTCTGAGGTGTGCGGGAAGCCTGGTGTCGAAATCGGATACCAACTTGGACTGCAATATCTGAAAAAGTTGGAAGCAATAGAGACCCATTAACCTTGGGACTATCACCTGTCTTGCTCTTGTCGGGTACCTTCGATTCCCGAGCTCGAATTTGGCCAAGGCCGACCAAAAGCGCCAGGATCAGTAATCCAGTCGATTTTCTCATTGGGCCAGACGTTGCTAATCTTAGCCGCCCACCGTCATTGAGGAGAAAAAACTTAGGCGTAACAAATTGCTAAGATCCTTCGAAATACACTGCCAACTGCTAAAACGGTGAAAGTATAGAGAGAATACGGGGCAGATACAATGACTCGAATATCAAATGGTGTGCAACGCCTCCCGGGTGACAACAAACATCAGTACGCCCGCGAAGACACATAGAGAAAGTTTGACGCCAGGCTCTTCATTGACTTCAGGCATCAAGTCTGAGGCCGCTACATAGATCGTCACGCCCGCTGATAGAGGCAGTCCGTAATTGACTAGGCCCTTTACCAGACCCATGGCTAAGACTCCAGCCAGGGTCGCAACACCCAACCCCACCGCCGCCATCAAGGAAACTGTCTTCCCCTTGCCTGAGGCCATCATAATGGAAGTGATCGTGAAACCCTCCGGTAGCTTGTGCAAAATGACCGCAATAAAAACAATGAGGCCGAGCTTATAGGAAAGTATGAATCCGGAGGCAATCGCGACTCCGTCAAAGAACGTATGGGAAATAAGTCCGATCAAGGCGGAAATGCCGACGCGGGGGTCTAACATCTCTTCAGTATGGACCTCCTCCCCAAAATGAAAGTGAGGGGCAAGTCCGTGCTCGAATAAATGAACGATCAGGTATCCGGCCAAGATGAAAGCTGGTGAAGCGTGAAACAGGGAATAGCTTGTCGGGATCATTTCCAAGAAGGCGACGGCTAACATAAAGCCGGATCCCAAAGCCAAGAAGTATTTGAGATACTCCCTACGCCAGTGAGTTTTGATGATGATGAGACCGCCAAAAATGTTGGCGATGGCAGCTAGGAGGCCAAATAGAAGGCTAGTTGAATTCGGATGCATCGAGTTAAGAGGGAAGCTTCGATTGATACATATCCCTTCTCAATCGGGCTGGAGCTCTAGAGGGGATTTCTTAAGTGAAACTCTATTGGTGCTCTTCTCCCTCCCAGCCTCGAGGGACCTCGGCTGTATTTTGACTCAGCCACTGTGGCGGAAATTAATTACATCACCGTCTTGAACCAAGTATCCCTTGCCCTCCATTCTTAGCAGACCCTTATCCCGCCCAGCAGTCAGGCTCTTAAGTTCTAGAAGCTTGTCGCAGGCAACGACCTCGGCTCGAATAAAGCAGCGCTCGATGTCAGAATGAATTACGCCGGCCGCCTTTAGAGCCGTAGTCCCTTGCTTAATGGTCCAGGCTCGACATTCGTCTTCGCCTACGGTGAAAAAGGAAATGAGGCCCAAGAGATGGTAGGTAACTCGAATCAGGCGATTCAGCCCCGATTCTTTAAGCCCATAGTCTGCTAAAAACAGCTCTGCGTCTTGGCCTGAGAGCTCTACTAACTCTGCTTCAACTTTTCCACAGACTGCCGTGACACCTACATTAGGTTGTGAAGAAATTTCGTCGAGTTGAAAGGCAGAATTAATTTGATCGACCTTGTCGCCATCGCTGTCGGACAAGTTCAAAACATGCAGAATCGGTTTTTCGGACAAGAACATGAACCCACGTAGGAGCTTTCTTTCATCGTCATCAAGTTCCAATCCTCGAATCGGCTTTTCCTCTTCCACGCAAAGCTTACAGCGCTTGAGCAATTCCAGCTCTTTTTCAAGGACAGTATTTCTTTGTTTCTTTAGATCTTTTTCAAGCCTTTCCAGCCGCTTTTCTATGATGGAGAGATCGGAAACAAGCAGTTCCAGCTCAAGATTAGCTATGTCCCGCTTTGGATCAATATTCCGCTCCGCGTAGGAGATCGATTCATCCGCAAACGCCCGGACCACATGGACCAAGGTGTCCCCGTTTCTTAGGTTGCCCAGTTGCGTTGCGTCCTTGGATTGACCTTTGTCCAGTCCCGCCACGTCGAGATACTCCACCGTGGCATGGGTAGTTTTTTTGGGATTGAACAATTTTGAGAGTTCGTCCAGGCGCGGATCAGGGACGGTGGCGACGCCGACATGCGATTCGGCCTTACTCCCTGAGAACTTCAGCGTGTCAACCTGAGCCTTAGTCAGGATCTTAAAGAGAGTGGTCTTGCCCACCTGGGGGAAACCAATTATTCCGGCCTTCAACTGAATTCTCCCGTAATCTTGAAAGCTTCAACCCTGCAGTCAGTCTCATAAGGACGAGCTTTTGAGATCTCAATGACAGGACAAGGCCGCTTATATTAACACATCCTTGGAGTGCGTCAAAAAGTCGCGTAAGGCCGATGAATGCCGTGTCCTGCAAAGAGACTGGCAGCAACCTTAGGAGGACAGATTGGGAGGCCTTTTGGCAACCTGTATGGTAAGGGGATTGACAAGAAACCTAGCTGAATAGCTGCGCCGCTTGCGAACGTTTTCCGTTTCCTGGCCAATTGTTTGCCAAAACAATGGAAACGAACTACCTCACCGTATGTCTGAAATGGCGGGCAAAGCTCTTAGGACTAACTGCGACCTTTCTTGAGAGGCGCCCCCAAATTTCCGAGGAAAAGCCGCTGAGATTTCTGAGGCCGGTCGTCTTAACATTTCCTTGGTCCTGGGGATTGGCAAAAACAAAATCCATCATTCAGTTCAAGTTTTTTGAGAAACTCAAAAAAAAACAAAAAAAGTTCTTGACTTTGCCGATACACGGTCTGTAGACTGCAGTGGTCAAAAGTGGAAAAAAGTGGATAATTTTTCTTGGATTGAACTAAGTAACTAATAATCCATATCTTAGCTCAGTCCAAGCACGGATTCATCTGATGCTCAGAGGTAATTCGCCAACAAAGGTAGACGAAAAAGGACGTGTCAAGATTCCGACCATTTTTCGGTCAGAAATTGAGCAAGAGCATGGCAGCGAGTTTTATATTACCAGCCTTTATGGGGATTCCGTCCGCGTCTATCCGTTTCCGGTTTGGAATGACATTGAGCAGAAAATTTCAGCTCTGCCCACGACTAATGTGGCCGTTAAGCGGTTTTTGAGAAATACTAACTATTACGGGCAAATAGTCACAATGGACAATCAAGGAAGGGTTCTAATCCCTCCCATGCTTCGTGAATCGGCGCGAATTCGTGATGAAGTTACCGTCATGGGGGCTTTGAACTACCTGGAAATCTGGAACGCCGAGACCTTCAGGAAAAAGATGCTGGATGATCCGCTTACTGAAGCTGATGAGCAAGCACTTTCTCAATTGGGAATCTGAATCATCTAATGAGACTCGCTATTTCCGCAAGCAAATTTTGTTTTCTGCCAATGAACTCCCGTGAGCCAGAGGAAAATAGAGGGCTAAGTCTCGAGCCATTACATCGTCCCGTACTGCTCGAAGAAGTGATTGACTACCTGAGGCCTCAATCCGCAGGGTTTTACATTGATGCAACTATTGGACTAGGTGGGCATGCAGCAGCGATCTTGGAGGCATCGGGTCCTGAAGGCATGCTGCTCGGTATTGACCAGGACCGGGAAGCACTAACTCTTGTTCCAAAAAGATTGTCCCCCTATAAAGGACGCTACGAACTGGTGCACGCCAATTTTTCCCAACTTCCGGAGATCCTGGCTCAGAGACGCATTGAAAGTTGTGACGGCGTTCTCATCGATTTGGGAGTCTCCTCATTGCAATTGGACTCGGCAGCACGAGGCTTTAGCTTTCAAAACGACGGCCCGCTGGACATGCGCATGGATCGGGAGCATTCCCTGACAGCCGATGAAATAGTGAATCATTATGCGGAAAGGGACTTGGCCAACGTTATCTACCGATTTGGAGAAGAACCTTCTTCCCGAAAGATCGCTCGAGCCATTGTCAAGTCCCGGCCTCTTCGCAGTACCAGGCAATTAGCTGAGGTGATTGCCAAAGCGACAGCCCCGCACCGATACCACCGCATCCACCCGGCAACCAGGACTTTTCAGGCACTGAGGATTTTCGTAAACGACGAGCTCAGCCGAATCTCGCCATTCCTCCGCACTGCGGCCGAATTGCTGGTCCGGGGAGCCAGAATTGTGGCTATCAGTTTTCATTCCTTGGAAGACCGCATTGTAAAGGAAACCTTTCGGGCGCTATCCGCTGACTGCCTTTGTCCACCCGGATTACCTCAGTGTGTCTGTGGCAACAAGAAAATCCTACGACGCATCACGCGGAAGCCTGTCCAGCCCGGAGAGTTTGAGCTGGACTCGAACCCGCGCTCCCGCAGTGCCAAGTTGCGCGTTGCGGAAAAGTTGTAGCAGGACTTATCCCGCGGCCATCGGCTACGGGGTCTTCATTGGGTACTATGACAGCGAGTTTTATGAGGAGGCGTTATGACGGAGATTTACATCGTGAAGCAGATTGACAATTCCCGGTTGAGAAAGGAAGTAGACTACGAGCGGACGAAAGAGTGCCTGTTGCTGATGAGCTTAGGGGTTCTTTGCCTCCTCATTTTTCTTTTCCTGGCTTGGCAGCATTTCCAAATAATCCGGGATGGATACGCCAATGAAGCTTTGAAACGGGAACTGACTCAGTTGGGTGAAGTTAACCATCAACTTAAACTCGAGCGAGCTTCTTTGCGGAGCCCCCAACGGATTGATCTGATCGCAAAAACCAAGCTGGGCCTTTGCACCCCTTCTTACAGTCAGATTGTTGTCCACTCGGAGCCTTTTCCTGCTGAACCTACCCCAACGATGCTGGCCAAGACGGAAAAGAACCCCATGGATCCCTCCGTGGCCAGATTGCATGCGATTCGGTAACGCATTTTCCAGAAGGCAGCAGACAGGCGGGATGAGAAGCAGCGTTTGGCAAATTGCCTGTGTAACGATGTCCGAGTTCCGTTTTAAACGGTTGGGCACTACATGTCAGCAAAATACCAGGAGTTATTTTATTCTAGAATCTACCTTCTGATCGCCTGTTTCTTGGTTTGGTCCTTCCTGCTTGGTTTTCGCCTCCTTAATCTCCAAATATTTCAATACATAGATCTCAGTAACCGCGCCAAGCGTCAGCAGAGTCGAGTTTTTGAAATCAGTCCCAAGCGTGGCACCATTTACGATCGGAAGAATCGCGAATTAGCTGTGAGCATTAACCTCGATTCGGTGTTTGCGGTCCCTTCCGAAATCCCGGATAGGGAGCTGGCTGCCGGACAATTAGCTTCGGTTTTGAAATTAAGTGGACAAGACGTGCTGAAGAAACTGAGCAGCTCCCGCGGTTTTGCTTGGCTAAAGCGCAAGGTAGACTATCCGGAGGTACTTGCGGTCAAGAATCTGGGTTTGCAGGGCATTTACTTGGAAAAAGAAAGCAAGCGATTCTATCCTAAGCGCGAGTTAGCTGCTCATGTCCTAGGCTATGTCGGTATGGACAACGAAGGACTAAGCGGCCTGGAATTTGCCTACGAAAAACAAGTAAGAGGTCAGCCTGGCAGAGCCCTGCTGATGACAGATGCCAGGCGGCGCACCTTTAGCAGCCTAGAAAAGCCTCCCACCGTGGGGAAAGACTTGGTATTGACTATTGATGAATACATCCAATACCTGGTAGAGCAAGAACTGGCGGCCCAGGTAAGGAAATCCAAGGCGCTGGGAGGGACCGCCACCGTCATGGATCCCAACACGGGTGAGATTCTTGCCATGGCAAGCTTTCCCACATTTAACCCTAACCACTACTGGAAATATTCTCCTGAGCAATGGACGAATCGGGCCATATTTTCAGTTTATGAACCGGGGTCCACTTTCAAGATCATCACGGCGGCTACGGCATTGGAAGAGCATCTGGCAACCCCTGAGGAGCGGATCAATTGTCTGAATGGTTCTATCGTCATCGGTCACCGCCGCATCCGGGATCATAAGCCTTACAGTATCTTGTCGGTTCGAGAGATCGTGGCCTATTCCAGCAATGTGGGAGCGATACAATTAGGATTTCGCATTGGTAAGGAACGTTTTGAAAGGTATATTCGAAACTTTGGATTTGGTGAACCCACCGATGTAGACCTCCCAGGTGAAGCCAGAGGTCTTTTAAGGCCGTCTTCCCAGTGGCCCGCCATTACCTTGGGCACCATTTCTATGGGTCACGGAATTGGGGTTACGGCGCTTCAACTTTTGACTGCGGTCGGTGTCATCGCTAACGGCGGATTTTTGGTCAGGCCACATGTCGTCCAGCAGGTACGCTCTGGATCGGTACAGAAAGTAAGTTTCGCACCTGAGCTAGTTCGAAAGCGTGTCTTGAGTACACCAACGACGTCTCTTATCAAAGAGATGTTGACCGGGGTTATCACCACTGGGACAGGTAAGGCCGCTCAATTGGAAGGCTTTTCAGCGGGGGGGAAGACCGGCACTGCTCAGAAAATTGAAGGTAACGGCCGTTACTCTCATTCCAAATTCATTGCTTCCTTCGCAGGATTTGCTCCGTTAGACAATCCTGCCATAGCGGTTGTCGTTACCATCGACGAGCCGCACGGGCTTTACTATGGAGGGGACGTGGCAGCCCCGGTGTTTAGAAACATCGCTGAAAAAACCTTGCGATATTTATCCGTCTCGCCTGACAAACCGCTAACACCTAAACAAGTGGCGAAGTTGCGGATGCAACAGAAACAAACGGTAAGGGACCCGGATCCTGATCAGATTGAATTACTCGATACTGACTGGGAGCTTGTTCCAGCAGCCAATCAAGATCTTGGGGAAGCAGCCCAGCCAGCCTCCTTAACCTCGCCTGAAGAAGAAGGTTATAATAACGTTGATTTGGGAGGTGCAACGGCAGTCGAAGTCCCCGATTTCACGGGGAAATCGCTGAGATCTGTTATGTTTGAGAGTTCGAAGCTAGGTTTGCAAACAAATATCCTTGGATCAGGACTTGTTACGGAGCAGTATCCCGGCCCACGCACAAGAGTTGCTCCCGGCTCAAAGATAACCATTAAATTCAGCCGACGTTTTTATTAGAGGGCTTGTTGATGCCGGACCTCAGCAAGTTGGCCCTCCCATGAATCGACTCAAAGACAAGTCGATAAAGATGATTCTGTTATCAGATGCCTCGTCTCCTTTCCCTTCCCGCCGATTGAAGAGACGTGAAGGCTGGGTGAGGGTGAGTTTTCAGCAGGAGCTGGCGGGAATGGATTCAGCGCCTTAGTGGATTCTGATGCGACTTTTAAACTTGCTTGAGGGGGTTGAATTCAATGGAGCGCTCCCACCTGGAGATCTCCAAATATCAGGTGTGGCCTACGATTCCAGAAAGATCAAGGAGGATAATCTTTTCGTCGCCATTAAAGGGGAAAAGACAGATGGAAATCGTTTCGTGGATCAGGCCAGAGCTCGCGGCGCAAGCGCTGTCGTTTCTGAATATCCCCCTGCAGCGGATTTCTCCGGCCCATGGATTCAAGTCAGGCATTGCCGTAAGGCATTGGCTATGATCTCTGCGAATTTTTTTGGGCATCCCACGCGTAATCTCGAACTGGTCGGAATCACCGGCACCAATGGGAAAACTTCGACCGCATACTTGATGGAGTCTGTTTTGAAGGCCAGCCGGGCCAAAGTAGGAATGATCAGTACGATCGTGTATCGTGGGCCAGGAGGTGCGGTGGCTGCGGAGCGGACCACACCGGAGAGCTTAGATTTGCAAGAATTGTTTGCAGGCTTCCTGAAGCAAGGATGTCACTATGTGGTGATGGAAGTGTCTTCCCACGCGTTGGCCATGGATCGAGTCTATGCCGCTCAATTCCGATCGGCTGTGTTTACCAATTTGACTCCAGATCATCTGGACTATCATCGCACCTTGGACAACTACTTTGAAGCCAAGAAACAACTCTTCTTGGGGATCGGATCCCGGCCTCCTCGTCAATCTGTTATTAATCTGGACGATCCGCGCGGCAAGCCGTTGACAGAGGTTTGCGCAGGGCGTTGTCTTTCTTACTCAACAGGCCCACCCGCTGACTTTCGAGCCCTGAATGTTCAGACGAAACACTCTGGAACGAACATTCAATTGGAGACTCCAGCCGGTGAATGGAACGTCAAATCGCGTTTGTTGGGAAGGCCGAATTTATCAAATATTCTGGCTGCAGTGGCAACTTGCTACGACCTAGGAATTGACAGGGAAATCATCCAACAGGGGGTTGAGCTTTGTTCTGCAATCCCGGGGCGGTTTGAACTGATTGATTGCGGTCAAAGCTTTCGGGTTGTCGTGGATTATGCTCACACTGAGGATGCGTTGGAAAAAATATTGCTTACCGCTCATGAGCTTAATCCCAGGAAGGTGTTGCTGTTGTTTGGATGCGGTGGTGAACGAGACAAAACCAAACGACCGGCCATGGGTGCTGTTGCCGAAAAGTTGAGCCATTTTTGCATTATTACTTCCGATAATCCCCGCAGTGAAAATCCTTCGGAGATTATTGAGCAAATAGAGAGAGGTTTTAAGCACAAGCCATCGCAATACTTGGTCGAGCCAGATCGTGAAAAGGCTATTCAAAAGATTCTTAACATGGCAGAACCAGGGGATGTCGTTGTCCTGGCTGGAAAGGGACATGAGACTTACCAGGTTTTGGCACACGAGAACATCCACTTTGATGACCGCGAGATGGCAAGGACCCTATTGAAAGACTTGGTCGGGTAGTATGAAGCTGTCTTCTCTAGAAATTGCTCAGGCCGTTCAGGCGATCAGCCACTCGGTTCGGAATCAAATCGTGCCGTCTGGTTACTCCATTGATTCACGAACGCTGCGGCCCGGGGAATGTTTCATCGCGATTCGGGGCAAGAATTTTGATGGGCATCAATTCATACCCGAGGCCCTGGGCAAAGGGGCATCTTTGGTGATTGCGCAATCGGATGTGCTGGGCGAGGTAAACGCGGCTTGGCCTGTCATTGTTGTAGAAGACACATTGTCAGCCTTACAACGCTTGGCTGGGCACGTCAGAAGAAAATGGGGAAGGAAAGTGGTAGGGATTACCGGCAGCACGGGTAAAACAACCACTAAAGAAATCACCAGTTCCTTTCTTGCTGCCCGTTTCCGAGTATTTAAATCGCTGGGCAATTTTAATAATGATTATGGGCTGCCTCTTTCAATCCTCAAGTTGCAAGAAGAAGAGGAGGTGGCAGTCCTTGAACTGGGCATGTCGGCTGCCGGAGAAATTTCCCGGCTTAGCAAGATCGCTCAGCCCGACATTGGGGTCGTGACGAACGTCAATCCTGTCCATCTCGAGTTTTTTCAATCGATCCACAGGATAGCTCAGGCAAAGCGCGAGCTTGTCGAGAATTTGCCTAGCAATGGGGTGGCAGTCCTCAATAACGACGACCCTCATGTTCGACGATTCGGCCATTTTTTCCCAGGGCAAGTCCTGACCTACGGAGTGCGGACCGCGGCCGGTTATCGCGTCTCAGAAATTCGCTTCCACGGTTTGAACGGAAGCGAATTTCGTTTGGATCATAAAGGCAGCGGCTATCTCTTTAGTTTACCTCTTATTGGTCTTCATAATGTTTATAACTGCCTCCCCGCCATCGTAGTCGCTCATTGTTTGGGGCTAGGGTTTGAAGTCGTCGATCAACGGATAAAGCAACTGGAGCCTTCCCCGGGAAGAGGCGAAATCTTACATTTTGCTGGTGGGTTTACCATTGTCAACGATAGCTACAATTCTAACCCTGCGGCTCTCGAGACAATGATCCAATTTCTAAAGAGAGTACCCGGTTATAAGAGAAAAATCCTGGTGGGAGGGGAAATGCTTGAACTGGGAGCACGCTCCCCTGAATTTCACCGAAGCTGCGGGGACCTGGCCGCCAAGGCCAAACTTGATTTCATTTTGGGAGTGAGCGGCCAGGCCTGCCATTTAGTGGAGGCAGCCCGAGCGCGAGGTTACGACGCCGATCATGCGCTCTTTTTTGAAAATGCCATGGGGGCTGGAGTGTGGCTCAGTCCAAAAGTCAGAGCCGGAGACTTAATTCTGATAAAAGGTTCCCGCGGTGTCAAAACGGAATTTGTTATTGAGGCTTTGAAACAAGATCACCCTTTAATGGAAAACTAGCCAAAGGCGAGGTTGGATGCTCTACCATCTTCTTTACGAATGGTTGTACAGGGCCCATCCGAGTTATTCGATTCTTAATGTCTTTCGCTACATTACCTTTAGAACTGCCTATGCCAGCTTGACCGCTCTCGCGCATGGTTTGATTATGGGGCCCTGGTTGATCCAGCGATTGCAACAATTTCAGATCGCTCAGCACATTCGTGAGGAAGGTCCTTCTCACCACCAGGTAAAAGCAGGGACACCCACAATGGGTGGTATTCTCATTGTCGTTAGCACTATTCTGCCCACTTTCCTGTGGGCAGATTTGACCAATCCCTTTATTTGGATTGTCTTGGGATCGATCACAGGTTTTGCTGCCGTTGGTTTTGCAGATGATTACCTTAAGATCGTCAGAAAAACAAATTTGGGTTTAACTGGCAAGAAGAAACTGGGACTACAAATCACTCTCAGCTTGGGGATCGGCATCATTCTTGTCTGGATGAGTTTGGTTGGAGCTTACAAAACACATCTGATTGTTCCTTTTCTCAAGGGATTCACACCCAGCTTGATTTGGGAAAATCTCCTCAACTCTCATTACTTTTTCATTTTGGCGTTCGTTCCCTTTTTCATTTTTGTGTTGTTTGTTATTGTGGGGTCTTCGAACGCTGTAAATCTCACCGACGGTCTGGACGGGCTGGCCATCGGATGTGTCATCATTGCTGCCGGTGCGCTCACCGTCCTGACTTATGTCATTGGCCACGCACGATTCGCGGATTATCTGGATCTACCCAAGACGCCCCAGGTGGGAGAACTCGCCATTTTTTGTGGGGCCATGGTCGGGGCTTCCTTGGGCTTCCTCTGGTATAACTGTTACCCCGCTGAGGTCTTTATGGGAGATGTTGGTTCCCTGGCCCTTGGGGGAGCTATTGGAACGGTCGGAGTTATTATCAAACAAGAAATCTTGCTTATCTCCATTGGAGGGGTCTTTGTGTTGGAGGCGCTGTCTGTCATGCTTCAAGTGTTGTCATTTAAGATTCGAGGTAAACGGGTCTTTCGCATGGCTCCTTTACACCATCATTTTGAGCTTTTAGGTTGGAAGGAATCTAAAGTGGTGGTTCGATTCTGGATTGTGGCTTTGATTTTCGCGCTGTTTAGCTTAACGACCCTCAAACTGAGATAGGGAGGAGAGGCGAAAGGAGCAGGGAGCAGGGAGCAAGGGTAAAGAGGAGCTTCTCATGATCCTTCGGATGAGCACAGGCGATGAAAATTATTCCCCTCCACGGGAGGGGTGCAGGGGTGGGTTGTCCCCAACCGGCAGGACCCACCCCGAAGGCTACGCCTTCTGCCCCTCCCCAGAGGGGATTTTCACTGGGGGAAAAAGGGCTTGAAGAAATTCTGGCCCTGAATTGGAAAGTGAAAATAATCTCTTATCGCTTTCCCCTTTGACCTCCAAATTATGAACACTTTGCTTCATGGGAAAAAGGTATTGATCGTCGGTATGGCCCGCAGTGGTCTTTCGGCTGCAGAACTTCTGTGGAAGAAAGGAGCCAAAGTCGCAGTTTCCGACAGGCGATCTCGGCAGGAGCTGGAAAAGGAGATTGGTTTTTTAAGAGAGCGAGAAATCAGTTACGAGGTTGGAGCGCATCGTGAAGAGTCTTTCGCAAGCGCAGACCTGATTGTTGTAAGCCCTGGGGTTTCCTTAAGACTGCCGCAATTACAACAAGCCATTCGGACAGGGAAGGAGGTGATCAGCGAAATAGAGCTGGCCTCGCGTTTCCTCCAGGGAAAGGTTATCGGGGTCACGGGGTCGAACGGCAAGACCACCACAACAAGCCTGATTGGAGAAATATTGAAGACAGCAGGATTCCAGGTCCAAATCGGAGGGAACATTGGAGTAGCTCTAACCTCGTTAGTAGATCGATCCTCCACGGAGACAGTGAATGTGGTTGAGTTGAGTAGCTTTCAATTGGAAGCGATTCCGACTTTTCGACCAGATGTCGCATTGGTACTGAACGTTACGTCGGACCACCTTGATCGTTATGACTCTTTTGAAGCCTATGCCCAGGCTAAGCTCAATATTTTTAAGAATCAGACGAACTTCGATTTAGCCGTTCTCAATTTTGAGGACCAGACCTTGCGCAGGCCGCTCGACGCCATCCGATCAAGAAAATTTTGGTTCAGCGCTGATAACGAGGTGGAGCAAGGGACTTACTTTGACGGAAAGGATCTGATCTTTCGATTAGGAGATAAGAGGGAAGCCGTTATTTCCAAGGAATCCATACGCTTGCGCGGAAAACACAATCTCGAAAATATTGCTGCTGCAATTACGGCTGCTCGGCTGGTCAAGGCTGCTTCTGCGAAAATAGCCCAGGCTGTGACGCAGTTCCAGGGGGTGGAGCATCGATTGGAATTAGTGGCCGAGATTGAGGGTATCCAGTTTTATAACGATTCTAAGGCGACTAACACAGACGCGACCCTTAAGGCGCTGGAAGCCTTCGAAGCCGGAATCGTACTCATTTTAGGGGGGAGAGACAAGGGCAGTGATTTTACTGTTTTAAGCTCATTGATTAAAGAGCGGGTGAGACACTTGATTCTTCTGGGTGAGGCCAGCGAGAAGATCAAGCTTCAACTTTCCGGCATTGTTCCCACGCTTCAAGCCGGGAGTATGGACGAGGCTGCCAGGTTCGCGTTTAAGCAAGCGGCTAAAGGCGATGTGGTCTTGTTAGCACCTGCCTGTGCCAGTTTTGATATGTTTCAGAATTACGAACACCGCGGCCGAGCCTTCAAAGAATCCGTAACACGACTGATGAACAGGTAGCAGGCGCTTCCAAGCGAGTAAGTCCCATGTCTCAGGCGATGGAGGTTAAATGGCTAGGAAATTGACCTCAGATAAAATTCTGTTTGCAGTAACGGTTGCCCTGGTTTTGGCTGGGATCATCATGGTCTTCAGCGCCTCAGCCGTCATGGCCAACGAAAGATTTCATTCCCCCTATTATTTTCTCTTGAGGCAGGGAGCTTGGGCCCTGCTGGGTCTTGTCGGGATGTCCGTACTAATGCACGTCGACTACCGGCATTATCGAAACCCCATTTTGGCTTTTACAGGCTTATTTATTTGTGCGGTGCTTTTATTGGCCGTCTTTTTCCTGGATAAAAGCCACAACACTCATCGATGGTTCAAGCTCGGGTTCCTTTCCTTTCAACCCTCAGAAATAACCAAAATTTTCCTTGTGATCTTTTTAGCCTTCTTTCTAGAAAAGCGAATTGGGCAGATCAATGATCTTCGCCATACCTTGATGCCCTGTCTTGCCGTGCTGGCTGTTTTTTTCTTCCTTATCGTTGCCGAGCCCGATCTTGGAACATCGGTATCCATCATCGCTGTGGCCTTTATCCTTTTGTTTTCATCAGGCCTTGCTTACAGATATGTCGTCGGGATTCTTCTCTCATTAATCCCGCCCCTCTTCTGCCTGATCTTTTTTTTCCCATACCGAATGCGTCGCGTACTCGCTTTCCTGGATCCTTGGAGTGATCCGCAGGGGGCTGGATTCCAGATCATTCAGTCCTTGATTGCAGTGGGGACAGGCGGTCTAACGGGCGTCGGTCTCATGGAAGGAAAACAAAAACTTTTTTATCTGCCCGAACCTCATACCGACTTCATCTTTGCCGTGATTAGCGAAGAGCTGGGCCTTGTTGGATGTCTCTTTTTGATCACTTTGTTCGGGGTATTTTTGTGGCGCGGACTTCGCTTATCCTTGCGGGCTCCTGATCCATTTGGTCAGTACCTCGGAGTTGGCTTGACCATGATGGTTGTTTGCCAGGCTTTTATCAATCTAAGCGTGGTGCTTGGCTTACTTCCCACTAAGGGGATCCCTCTGCCATTTATTAGCTCTGGAGGTTCCTCGTTGTTAATCAGCCTCTTGGGGGTTGGAATCTTGCTCAATGTCTCGCAACACTCGAGTTGAAAAACACCGTCCATGAAATCGGATTCCGAGATCATCCCATTGCGGGTTTTGATAGCTGGAGGTGGGACAGGGGGACATGTCTTTCCTGGAATTGCGCTCGCTCACGGAATCAGAAAGCGTTATCCACGAGGCGAGATTTTATTTGTTGGGACCAAACAGGGGCTTGAAGGCAAAGTTGTTCCCAGCCAAGGGTTCACATTAGAAACAATCACGGTTTCAGGTTTAAAGGGGGTGAAGGGGATTAACAAACTGAGAGGGCTTTTGGCAGTTCCCAAGAGTTTGTGGGGAGCCCGAAAAATCCTTCGTCGCTTCCGACCGCACATCGTAGTTGGCGTTGGTGGTTATTCTTCGGGACCACCTGTTTTGATGGCTTTCCTGGCTGGCATTCCCACTTTGCTTCAAGAGCAAAACGCCCTGCCGGGCTTCACCAATCGTTTGCTGGCACCCTTTAGCCATAGAGTGGCAACAGCGTTTAAAGAGTGCGAGCTATATTTTGGAAAGAAAGCAGTCCTGACCGGAAACCCGGTCCGTGCTGATTTTGAGCGGATGCCGCCAAAAATAGGCCGAGAAAAATTTGTTCTGCTTATCTTTGGAGGAAGCCAGGGTTCTCAGGCTATAAACAAAGCGATGGTAGAAGCATTGGAACTATTGCGACCTCATTTTTCAATTATGTTTTTTGTTCACCAAACCGGAGAGAAGGATTACCACTGGGTGTCAAAATCCTATGGGGACTTGGGCGCCTCGTCTGATGTCCGCCCTTTTTTCAACGATATGCCAGCACAATTCTCCCAAGCCGATTTGCTTCTCTGCCGGTCGGGAGCTACCACCTTGGCGGAAATTACCGTGGCCGGGAAGGCAGCCATCCTGGTGCCTTTTCCCTTAGCGACGGACAATCACCAACAAAAGAACGCAGAAGCACTGGTCAAGGCAGGTGCTGCCGAGATGATATTGCAACGGGATCTTACGGGTGAAAAATTGAGCGCAAGGATTAAATATTATTGGCAGCATCGCGAAGAACTGACCCGAATGGAAGAAAAAAGTCGTGGACTTGGGTGCCCCGACTCGACTGAGCGAATCGTGAATTTGCTGGAAGATTTGGTCCATGTTTAAGAAAATTCAGAAAATCCATTTGGTGGGCATTGGCGGAGTTGGCATGAGCGGCATTGCCGAGGTTTTGCTCAACCAGGGATATTGTGTGAGTGGATCTGACGTGAAGCTTTCACCCGTGACAGAGCGACTTGTATCTCTGGGAGCCAGGGTATTTGCGGGACATCGAACCGATTACCTGGATGCTGCCGATGTGGTAGTGATCTCATCAGCGGTCAAGCTGGACAACCCGGAAGTAATGGAAGCGCAACGCCGTCAAATTCCCATCATTCCTCGTGCTGAGATGCTTGCCGAGCTGATGCGCTTGAAGTACGGCATTACTGTGGCGGGGACTCATGGCAAAACTACCACCACATCGATGATAGCGACGGTCCTGCAGCATGCAGCCATGGACCCCACCGTGGTGGTAGGCGGCCGTTTGAACTCCCTGGGAAGTAACGCCAAGCTAGGGACGGGAGATTTCATGGTGGTCGAGGCTGATGAAAGTGACCGGTCTTTCCTCATGCTTTCTCCGACTCTGGCCATTGTGACCAATATCGATGAAGATCACATGGAGACCTATTCAGGAATAGAGGATTTGAAGGATGCGTTTGTACAATTTGTCAACAAGGTCCCTTTTTACGGCGCCGTGATTCTTTGCCTGGATGAAGCCAATGTTCAATCCATTATTCCTTGCATCAAGCGGCGCATTATCAGCTATGGCTTCAGTGGTCAAGCAGACCTCCATATCCTGAATCCGGTTCATCAAGGCTTTCAGTCCCAATTTCAGTTGCGTTATCGGGGAGACATTTTGGGTCATTTTCAATTAAATATCCCTGGCAAACACAACGTTTTGAACGCGACCGCTGCCGTTGCAGTTGGTCTGGACCTGGGGCTCAATTCCGAAGTGATAAGGAGGGGCCTTGAGAGTTTCAGCGGGGCAGACCGGCGCTTCCAGGTCAAAGGCAGGGTTCACGGAGTCACTGTCATTGATGATTACGCTCATCATCCTACAGAAATAAAGGCCACTCTCGAAGCTGTCAGGAATCTCGGGGATCACCGCATCGTGGTTATTTTTCAACCTCACCGTTATTCCCGCACTCGTCATTGTTTTGAGGAATTCGCCCGTGCCTTTCACCAGGCAGACGTTCTGGTCCTTTCTGAGATTTACCCTGCCGGCGAGGAGCCCATTGAAGGCGTGAACTCGGAGAGGCTCGTAGAATCGATTAAGAGTTTCGGACATAAAAACGCCCGCTACATTGGCGGTCTTGCCGAGCTTGTTCCCTGTATTCTGCCTGAACTGGAGGCTGGTGATCTTGTCCTGACGATGGGTGCAGGTAACATTTGGAAGGTAGGAGAAGAGCTATTGCAAAAATTGTAGCGCTACTGGTCACGCGTGCTGCGTCGGAGATGTTGACGTTATGGAAGGCGTCTGGGAAGAACTCTAAGGGAATACATGGCTGAAAGATCCAGTGCAATTCTGGTAAAACAGAGACCGCGCGAAGCGGGACGAAGTAGAACACTGAAAGCAGTTCTAATTTTGTGTTTCAAGATTGTGTCGACAGTTGCAGCACTGGCGATAACTGCTTTTGCGATCTATGTGGCAAGAGACACTCTGCTCCATGCGCATCGGTTTGATATCGCGATCAAGGAAATTCACGGGCTTCGCTATGTACCCGAGAGCCATGTTTTGATGAAGATAAAAGAGCTTGAGGAGCTGAATAGGAACCTATTGGCACTGGACATCCATCAATTGCGCAGGTCCATTGAACTGTTGCCGTGGGTGAAAGAGACGATTGCGCAACGTATTCTGCCCGACAAGTTGGTGATCTCTGTCAAAGAACGGGTTCCGATTGCCTTTGCCAGAGTCGAACGTGGCACTCTGCTAGTCGATGAAGACGGTATTTTGTTGGAGAATAAGCCAGAAACTCTGTCTACATTTGACTTTCCGGTCGTGTCTGGTTTGGAAGCAAGCTTTGATGCGGATGCCTTGGCGCGCAACAAAAAAAGAATTGTGTTGTACCGTGACTTGATGCAATCCCTCGATGAGAATGGCGCCGGGCTGAGCAAGGACATTTCAGAGATTTATTTGCGAGACATGGGTAATGTTTCTGTGATTGTCAGCGAGGACACAGTCCTGGTCCATCTGGGGGCTGAGAATTTTCAGGAGAAATTTCGGCGTTATTTGGCAATGAGTAAAGAGCTCAAGCAAAAGTATCCTCTCCTGGATTCAGTTGACCTGCGTTACAGCAATCAGGTGGTCATCAATACGGCCAACCAAAAGTTCAGCAATTGATGATTTCCTTTTGCGTTTTTCCTTTTCCTATTGACCAGCTATAATCGGGCCTGTTTGAAAAGGTTAAGCGGAGGAGAAGTTGGCCAAGAAAAATAAGTATATCGTCGGTTTGGATGTAGGCACTACTAAGACTTGTGCAGTCATTTGTGAGCAGGGTGAAAAGAACGAACTTGCTGTGGTGGGGATGGGTGCTGCGGAATCAAAAGGCCTACGCAAGGGGGTGGTGGTCAATCTCGATGCCACCGTAAGCTCCATCAAAAAAGCGGTTGAAGAGGCGGAAAAAATAGCCGGGATCGCAGTTGAATCCGCCTATGTGGGGCTTTCCGGAGTTCACATTAAGAGCTTCAACAGCCGGGGAGCCGTGGCAATAATGGCCCATACTCGGGAAATCGGGAAGGAAGATATTCGCCGCGTGATAGAAACGGCCAAGGCCGTCTCTTTACCCACCGACCGTGAGATTGTTCATGTGCTACCTCAAGAGTTTGTAGTCGATGGCCAGGATGGAATCGGGGATCCTTTGGGGCTTTTGGGGACGCGGTTGGAAGTGAATTGTCATATTGTGACCAGTTCCACAACCGCTGCTCAAAACATTGTTACGGCTGCTAATCGCAGCGGAATCATTGTAGCTGACACAGTGCTGCAGCAACTTGCATCAGCCGAAAGCACGCTCAACACCGATGACAAAGAACTTGGAGTGGCCCTGGTCGATGTAGGGGGCGGGACGACTGATTTAGCCGTTTTCATCCAAGGAGCAATTCGCCACACTTCTATTCTACCGCTGGGTGGTGACCAGATTACTAATGACATCGCTGTCGGCCTTCGTACCTCCATTCCAGAAGCCGAAAAGATTAAGCGCCGTTACGGCTGCGCCCTATCAACTTTAATTGCCGAAGATGTTTCTTTTGAAGTTCCCAGCGTCGGTGGAAGACAGCCAAAAACGATCAGCAAGAAAATCCTTTGCGAAATCATCCAGCCGCGTGTCGAAGAAATCATGAGCTTGGTTTTGGAAGAAATTAAGCAAACAGGATTCGAAAAGGCTTTGGGAGCGGGGATTGTTGTGACAGGTGGGACCGTTCTGTTGGAAGGGGTTGTTGATGTAGCAGAACAGATCTTCGATCTGCCCGTGAGAAAGGGGGTTCCTGCCGGGCTGGGAGGAATGGGGGAAGCGTTGACCAGCCCCGTATACGCGACGGCGGTAGGTCTGGTTCTGTACGGCTATCGAACCCATTCTCACCGTGTAGCCAAAGTTCAGACGAATGGCAACCTGCTCTCCAGAAGCGTGTTGTGGTTAAGGGCACATCTAGGCTGAGAGTTCTTTTCAATATTAATTAAGGCCTCCGTTTTCGAGGCGAGGGTGAAGGACAACCCATATACTACAAAATATAGTGTATTTTCCCCTTGAATTTAAACTTCAAACACATTATGTTGTGTTTGCATACTTTTTTGAGACTCTTTACGGCAAGCCTCAACTTTGGTGAAGCTTTGGAATTTGACGTCAGATCCTACACCGATTAGTTGTTGTGAAAGTGTCTCACTTTCTGAGAGATGATGCAGATTCATCATGCGACGAGTTTTGGAGCATCTCGAAAATCCAATCAATGTCTTGTGTCACAGTTGGGAGCAGCCTGGATCCGGAAAGTGTCAAAGATCATTGGCTAAGATTTCATTTCATCGTTTGGGGGGCGTTCATTGTGGGGGAGGGGTCCCCGGACATTTTAGGGAAAGGAGCATTCAATGAATTTGGAGACACCCAATCAATCCATCAAATTTATGCTAGAAGAAGGCCCACCCAATGGTGCAGTCATCAAAGTAATTGGAGTAGGGGGCGGCGGAGGTAATGCCGTTAACCGGATGATTGCGGCTCAGGTGGAAGGGGTTGAATTTATCGTTGCCAATACTGACCTGCAAGCGCTCAAACTGTCCAATGCGGCGGTGAAGATTCAGATTGGCCAGAAACTGACGAGTGGTCTGGGGGCTGGCGCCAACCCCGAGATTGGGCGCAAAGCCGCGCTGGAAGACACCGAAAAAATTATTGAAGTGCTGGAGGGTGCAGACATGGTTTTTGTCACGGCCGGCCTCGGAGGGGGCACGGGCACTGGAGCTGCTCCCATCATCGCCAGCCTAGCCGCGGAATTAGGAGCACTCACGGTTGCCATCATTACCAAGCCATTTCTCTTCGAAGGAAAAAAGCGGGCCCAACAGGCCGAGCAAGGTCTTCGTGAACTGCGCGAGTGTGTGGACACCGTTATTGCTATCCCCAATGAACGCCTTCTGCAGACGGTGCAACGAGGCACAAGCCTCTCGGAAGCCTTTCGTACCGCAGATGATATCCTGCGCCAGGGGGTGCAGGGAATTTCGGATATTATACAAATTCCCGGGATCATCAACGTAGACTTCGCTGATGTCAGAACCATCATGCAAGGTATGGGCATGGCCTTAATGGGAACTGGAACAGCGCGCGGGGAGAGCCGCTCCTCCGATGCGGCCCGCCGGGCCATTTCTTCTCCGCTACTGGAGGAGGCTTCGATTCAAGGGGCTCGCGGAGTGCTCATCAATATTACCGGGCCCGAAAATCTTCTTTTGCATGAAGTGAGTGAAGCGGCTTCCATCATTCACAAAGCGGCCGATGAAGAAGCCAACATCATTTTTGGGGCGGTATTGGATGACAGCATGACGGATCAAGTCAAAATTACCGTTATCGCGACCGGCTTCGACAAAAAAGAAGAGCAAGCTCCGCTCATCCAGATGTCTCACTCCCAGGAGCTACGAACCGTTGAAATGCGACCCGAACCTGTGTCCGTGCCTTTAACTCAGGCCGCCAGGGCCGGTGCTCTTGGCGTTTCTGAGAACCTTACCCCAATGCCGGCCAACTTTGATAAAACTGATCTTGATGTCCCGGCGTTCCTGAGAAGAAAATTGGCCGACTAAGTTGGCCAGGACTTTTCTTCAACAGAGGCTAACCTGAGCGGGTTAGCCTTTTTGCTTTACTCATAGGGGGAAATTGCGAGCCTCGCTCTTCCTGCGACCTACGTACTCTCTCCAAAGGCACGCAAATAAAATAAAAACGTTTTCCCCTTCGGGGAATAAAAAATGTCCAAACTTCATTCCCTGAGCGGAGTAATGGAGGAAGGGGCCTTTTCGGCAACTTCAAATGGCCGTCGTCTCAATAAGAAAAGAGATTCTCGAAGCTATCATTCAACATGCCATAGAGGATGTCCCATTGGAATGTTGCGGTCTGCTCATGGGGCAAGGAAACCTGATTACTCATCTCCGAAGAATGAAGAATGCCTTACAAAGCCCGATACGTTATGCCATGGAGCCGCAAGCACTCCTTCATTTCTTTAAAGAAGTACGTTCCCTCCAATTGAACCATCTAGGTATCTATCACTCTCACCCAACCTCCGACGCTTATCCTTCTTCAATCGATACAGAACAAGCCTATTACCCTGATTGTACCTATTTCATTGCTTCCTTAAGAGCCCCGCTCTCTCC
>Ga0066710_100000685_pt1 | contig 21864 bp, 22 predicted proteins | sample GraSoiAngelo_159_FD_79666 | JGI IMG/M metagenome (GOLD analysis project Ga0066710, IMG submission 79666) | Grasslands soil microbial communities from the Angelo Coastal Reserve, California, USA - 14_1009_16_40cm | ecosystem: Environmental > Terrestrial > Soil > Grasslands | place: USA...
AAACGGCCGGTGCGGCAAAGCCGCCCCGGCCTCCAGGTCGGCGCCGCAAGCGGCGCCTTGGCCCGCCGCGAGCTCTAGACGGAAACCGGGTCGTAGACCACGGCGTCGGCGACGGCCTCGTCGATCGCGTCGAGCGTCTCGTCGTCGAGCTCGATCCCGGACGCGGCCGCGTTGTCCTCGACCTGCTCCGGCCTCGAAGCGCCGATGATCGCGGCAGCGACGTTCGGCTCGCGCAGCACCCAGGCAATCGCGAGCTGAGCCATCGTGATCCCGAGTCCGTCGGCGATCGGGCGCAGCCGTTGAACAGCCTCGAGCACCTGGTCTGAGCGGAAGCGGTCCATCGCCCACCCCATCTGCTCGCTGCCCATTCGCGTGCCTGGTGGCGGCGGCTCGCCGGGCTTGTACTTGCCGGTGAGGACGCCCTGCGCGAGCGGAGACCAGACGATCTGAGAGATCCCGTTTGCGGCGCAGAGCGGGAACACCTCGTGCTCGGGCACGCGCCAGAGGATCGAGTACTGCGGCTGGCTCGAGACGAACTTCTCGTCAGGCGGGCTGAGGTGGAGCGCCGCACGAATTTGCTCCGGAGTCCACTCGCTGAAGCCGAGGTAGCGCGCCTTACCCTGCCGGACAACCTCCGTCAATGCCTCCATCGTCTCCTCGAGCGGAGTCTGCCGGTCGTAGCGATGGCACTGGTAGAGGTCGACGTGATCGGTGCGTAGGCGCCGGAGCGAGTCGTCGATCTGCTTGAAGACCTGCTGCCGCGAGAGCCCCTGGTTCTCACCGCTGTCGTCCATCGGGAAGAAGAGCTTGGTCGCGAGGACGTACGAGTCGCGCGGCCGGTTCTCGAGGAGGTCGCCGAGCAGGGTTTCTGCGGCGCCGCGGCCGTAGACGTTCGAGGTGTCGAAGAGGTTGATGCCGACCTCGAAGGCCTTGTCGACGCAGGCACGGGCGGCGGCATCGTCGACCCCGCCCCCGTAGGTCAGCCAGGAGCCGAGCGCGATCTCGGAGACCTCGAGGTCGCTGGAGCCGAGTTGACGGTAGCGCACACCCCATTCCTACCGAAAGGGGTCAGGGTGGCGGAGAAACGGCGCCTACACTTCGGCCGATGTCCACGACCGAGTACGAAGCGGTCCCCGCGGTTGCCGGCGAGGCCACGTCCCGCGCCGGAACGGTGGTGATGAAGTTCGGCGGCACGTCTGTCGGCGACCCGCAGAAATTGAAGGACGTCGCAGCACGGATCGTGGCCGCACACGGAGAGGGAACACGCGTCGTCGCCGTGCTCTCGGCGATGGGCGACACCACCGACGAGCTCGTTCGTCTCGCCTACGAGATCTCTCCGCGCCCGGAGCCGCGCGAGCTGGACATGCTCATCTCGGTGGGCGAGCGAATCTCCTGCGCCCTGGCCGCGATGGCGATCCACGACCTCGGGGACGAGGCGATCTCGCTCACGGGAAGTCAGGCGGGGATCGTCACCGACACCGTCCACGGCAAGGCCAAGATCGTCGACGTTCGCGCCCGCCGGATCCACGAGGCGCTCGACCAGAACAAGGTCGTGCTGGTCGCGGGTTTCCAGGGCGTCTCGACCGACCTCGACATCACGACGCTCGGCCGCGGCGGCTCCGACACCACGGCCGTGGCACTCGCCGCCGCCCTCGCCGCCAGCCACTGCGAAATCTACACCGACGTCGCCGGCGTCTTCAGCGCCGATCCGCGGATGGTCCCGAACGCGCGCAAGCTGCACGCCGTCAGCTACGACGAGATGCTGGAGCTCTCCGCCTCGGGTGCGAAGGTGCTTCAGCTACGCTCGGTCGAGGTCGCGCGAAACTACGGCGTCAAGCTGCATGTTCGCTCGACGTTCAGCGACGGCGACGGCACCTGGGTGACCGAGGAAGACGAGCGGATGCTTGAGAAGGCGATCATCTCCGGCGTTGCCCACACCTTCGACGAGGCCGTCTACCGCGTGCAATCGGTCGACCGCGCCGACCTCTTCGCCGCGCTCGCCGATGCCGGGGTGAACGTCGACACGATCATCCAGACCGGCGACGAGATCGTCTTTTCGGCGCCACTCGGCGACGGTGGCGACGCGGAGAGTGCGCTGGACCGCGCGTCGGCAGACTGCGACCGCATCGACGGGCTCGCAAAGGTGAGCCTGATCGGTGCCGGCATGAAGAGCCATCCCGGCATTGCGGCCCGCACGTTTGCGACCCTCCGCGACATCGGCGTGGAGGCGCGCTTCATCGTCACCTCGCCGATCAAGATCTCCTTCTTCGTCGAGCGGGCCGACGCGGAACGGACCGTGCTCGCCCTCCACGAGGCGTTCGAGCTTGCCTCCGCGGGGAGCGAGCGAGAGCACTAAGCGAGTGGTTTTGGCCGGTACCGCTGCCCGGTTCCTGGGTCGCGAGCACCAAGCCAGAGGCCGCGATCGCGCGCAGGCAAGGCTGGCAGCCTCGACAAGGGCGAGCGTGGACTCTGGCGCCGCGTGATCGCGGGCCAGGGAGCCGGCGAACGTTGCCGGTCAGGCCACCGGCTCGCGACGATCGCAGCGGAGGTCGGTACGCCGTTCTACGCGTACGACCTCGACCGCTTCCGCGAGCGGATCCGGGCGTTCGAAGCGGGACTCGCTGACGTTCCTCACCTGACCTGCTACGCCGTCAAGGCCAATGACGCGCTCGCCCTCCTCGCGATCGTCGCAGCCGAGGGACTCGGCGCCGACGTCGTCTCGGGCGGCGAGCTCGCCAAATGCGGGAAAGCCGGCATCACCCCCGCAAGCATCGTCTTCTCGGGCGTCGGCAAGCGCGATGACGAGATCCGGGCGGCTGTCGAGGCCGAGATCCGCTCCGTCAACGTCGAGTCACTCGAGGAGCTCGACGAGGTCTCTGCCGCCGCCCGTCAGCTCGGGCGCGTGGCGCCGATCTCGGTCCGGGTTAATCCGGACGTCGCCGGGGGCGGCCACGAGTATCTGGCGACCGGAGGAGCAGCGAGCAAGTTCGGGCTCGAGCGGGCCGACGCGACGGAGGCATTCCGGCGGGCCGCGACCGACGACGCGCTCGATCCGGTCGGCCTCTCCTTCCATGTCGGCTCCCAGCTGCTCGACACCGAGCCGGTCCTCATGGCCGCTGAGCGCGCGGCGGAGCTCTGGCGTGAGCTCGCCGACGCTGGAATCCGGCTGCGGGACTTCGACGCCGGCGGCGGCCTCGGGATCGCCTACGACGGCGGCGCGGAGCCCGACGTCCAGGCCTACACCGCCAGGCTGGCCGAGCTGGCCGGCAGCGTCGAGGCGACGCTCATTCTGGAGCCCGGCCGCCATCTCGTCGGCCCCGCCGGCACGTTCGTGACCCGCGTCCTGCACGTGAAACGCGCGGGCGGGAGGACGATCGCCGTCTGCGACGGCGGCAGCAACGACCTGCTCCGCCCTGCCCTGTACGGCGCCGAGCACCCGATCACCGTCCTTGTCGAGCGCGAGCGCGAGCGCGCCTTGGTCGATCTCGTTGGTCCGCTCTGCGAGAGCAGCGACTTCCTGGCACTTGATCGAACGCTGCCGCTGCCGCGCCGAGGAGACCTGATCGCGGTCGAGCTCGCCGGCGCCTACGGACGCGTCATGTCTTCGACCTACAACGCCCGCCCTCTTTGCGCGGAAGTGGTGCTCGAGCAAGGAAGCTGGCGGGTGAGCCGCGAACGGGGCACCTATGACGACCTCATTCGCAACGAGCGCCCCTAGACGTAGCAGGCACAATCCCCGCGTGGGACGCGACCAAGCAATCGGCGTCGTCGGCGCGACCGGCGCCGTCGGCCGGGTCACGCTCGGCTTGCTCCGGGAGCGCGGCTATCGGAACGTGCGTGCTTTCGCGAGCGCCCGCTCCGCCGGCGCGGAGGTAGACGGCCTCACGGTCGAGGAGGCGACTCCCGACGCACTGGCCGCAGGAGACCTTGATCTCTGCCTGTTCTCGGTCGGCACGGCTGCGAGCCGCGAGCTCGTACCCCACGCCGTTCGCGGCGGCGCGGTCGCGATCGACAAGTCGTCGGCCTACCGCCTTCAGGACGGGATCCCGCTCGTCGTCCCCGAGGTGAACGGCGAGCGAGCGCTCGAGCACGAGGGCATCATCGCCAACCCGAACTGCTCCTCGATCCCGCTCACGTGCGTGCTCAAGCCCTTGCACGAGACCGCGGGCGTCGCCCGCGTCAGGCTCTCTACGTACCAGGCCGCTTCCGGAGCGGGCGCAGATCGGATGGAGCGCCTCCGCGCCCAGCTTCCCGCTGATGGCGACCTCGAGATGGACTGGGAGTTCGACGGCGAGGAGTTCGACGAGGAGACGAAGCTGCGGGCCGAGACGCGCAAGATCCTCGAGCTTCCCGAGCTGCCGCTCAGCGCGACGTGCGTCCGTGTTCCCGTCATGGTCGGCCATGCCGAATCGGTCTGGATCGAGACCGTAGAGCCGCTGTCGCCCGACCAAGTCCGAGAGCTGCTCGCGGCAGCCCCGAGCGTCCGGGTCGAGGACTTCCCGACCCCGCGCGGCGCAGCCGGCGAGAACGAGGTACTCGTCGGGCGGATCCGTGCCGACCGAGCGGCGGAGGGCGGGGGCATCGCGCTCTTCCTCGCCTGCGACAACCTCCGCAAGGGCGCGGCGCTGAACGCGATCCAGATCGCCGAGCTCCTGGCGGCGCGGCGACCCGTGCCCGCGTAAGCAAAAGAACTTCGGATTCCGCTCCAAATTCAAGAAATCCGGCGCTGCGGACGATGAATCACCCAATGCGGCTTAGCGACCCCAATCCCGTTCCCCTCGGGCAAAAGCCCCGTCTCCAGCTCGGCGCATTGCTCGTCGAAAAGGGGCTGATCACCGAGGCACAACTCAGCGAGGCGCTCGTCGAGCGTCGGCTGAACGGCGGATTCCTCGGCGAAACCCTCGTGCGCCTCGGCTTCGTCTTCGAGGACGAGCTGGCGCGGACCCTGGCGGAGCAAGCGGGCGTCCCCTTCGTCAACCTGGAGGCGAATCCGGTCGACCGGTACGCAGCCGGGACGTTGTCGCGCGCGCTCGGTGAATCCTTGCTGGCACTGCCGGTCCGCTTCACGCCCGAAGGAGGCCTCGTGATCGCCGTCTCCGACCCGACTGACGACACGGTCATGCCCCAGCTTCAGCTGGCGATCAACTGCCCGATCGTGCTCACGGTCGCGACACCGTCGAGCATCCGCTCCGGCTGGCGAAGCATCGCCGCCTAGGCGTCTCCGGACGGATTACGGCCTCTGCGGCACAGGTGCCGGCGAGAAGGCCTCGCGGACGAGCCGGAGCACCTTCGCGCGACGACCTTCCGCGACCGGGATCAGACCGCCGAACTCCAGCCGTACGAGCTCGACGGGGCCCGCCGTCCGAACGGTCCGAAAGCCGAAGTCGGAGAGGAAGTCGCGCGGGAAGATCGTCTTGTGCACCTGGAAGCGTTCGTACTGTGACTCGCCCTCGGGATAGCGGTACGCGAACGTCTCAAGCGCCTTCGCGCCCTTGTCCCTTGCCTCTCCGATCGCCGCCAGAAAGAGCGACTGGAGAACCCAGGGGCTCGTGCGGTCAACGAGGTAGGCGCAAGTAACGAGAACGGCGTCCTCCGAGGGCGGTCCGGCCGGCAGCTCGAACGCGCGCGGGAAGAACTGGGCCGGTCCGTACTGCATCGATCCGATCACTCGGCCGTCGTCGTCGTAGTAGAGCGCCCCCCAGGGTCCGAAATCGTCCTCGGCACGATCGATCCAACGGTTCTTGTTCGCCTGCCTGCCGGTTTTCGACTGCCACCAGACGCAGCTGTGGCAGACGATCGGAGTCTCCTCGAGCGTCAGTCGCGTCAAGCCGCGGATCCGCGTCGGCGTCACTGGACCGGTCCAACGGCGTCGATCACGACGTTGACGGCGGCCGGGCGTGATCCGGTCATCCGCTCGAGATATTCGAGCACGCGCCGCTGGACGTCGCGCCCGAGCTCTGGGAGCTGAGCTCCCCAGTCCACGTCCAGGTGCAGCTCGATGCTGACGGCGCCGTTCTCGCCGCTGACGCGGACGCCGCGGTGCCTGTGCAGCTGGCTCGCGACGAGGCCGCGGACGCCGTCGATCTCGCGAGCTGCGTCGGCGGCATAGCGGGCGAGAACCTCGCTCGAGATGCTTGCCTGGCCCGACACTACATCGATTGTACGAGGATGAGCTCGGTCGCCTCCGGCCGCGCCAGGAAGCGGAACGGCGCGAAGGTCGTGCCGAGGCCGGCCGAAACGTGAAGCGTGGCGCCGTTCCTCCGGTAGATGCCGTGGACATAGCGCCAGCGCGGATGAGCGAGCGGGATCCGACGGCCCGGGAGAGGCAGCGTGATCTGGCCCGCGTGAAGATGACCGGCGAGCACGAGGTCGAAGGCGCCTTTCGGCAGTCGGTCGATCACATTCGGGAAGTGGCAGAGCAAGATTCGTAGATCCGCCTCGGGGTCGGCGAGCCTAGCCGGCTGGGCGAGCCCGCGATAGTAGGAGCGCGGGTCGACGCCCACGATCTGCACGTGGCGCCCTCGCACCTCGAGCGTCTTCGCCTCGTCGAGCAACAGCGTCGCCGGCTTCAAGTCGCCGACGGGAGAGCGCGTGGCGAACGGGTCCTTCGTCTCGGCGAAGTCGTGGTTGCCAAGCACCACGTAGCAGTTCGGCAGCCGTGCCAGCAGTTCCCGCAGCAGCGATTCGCCGCGACTGCGAGACAAAAGGTCTCCCGAGACGAGCACGAGGTCGGGATCGCGCGAGGAAACCCACTCGACTCCGTGGCGGGCCGCCTGCTCTCCCCGGGAGGGAAACCCGAGGTGAAAGTCCGAAAGGTGCGCGATCCGAAGACCGGCGAGCTCGGGAGGGAGCCGCTCGAGCGGGCATTCGAGCTCTTCGAGCCTGACCCAGCCGGCCTCGAAATGGCCCCAGGCGAGTGCGCCGGCGGCGGCGGCGCCGGCGCCGATTGCGATCGCGGTCCGCATCGCGCGACACTGTAGATTCGAGATCGTGTCCGACCCGCTCGAACAGCCCGCCGACAGCCTGGCGGCGCTCGAGCGGATCGCCGGCGAGGCCGAGGCCTATCTCGCGTCGCTTGCGACCGCGCCGGTTCGGCTTGGGCGCTCCGACGAGGCCGCCGAGGCCTTCGACGGAGCGCTCCCGGACGAAGGGCTTGGCACGCTGGCGGCCCTTGGCCAGCTGATCGAGCCCGGGCTCGACGCGCACGTCCGCTCCTCCGGGCCGCGCTTCTTCCACTGGGTGATGGGAGGAGCCACACCCGCGGCGCTCGGCGCAGACTGGCTGACGTCGCTGCTCGACCAGAACGCCGGTGGCTGGGACGCAAGCCCGCTCGCATCGCGGCTCGAGCTTCTCTCCCTCCGCTGGCTTCGCGAGCTGTTCGGGCTCCCGGCGAATTGGGACGGCGTGCTGGTGACCGGCGGGCAGATGGCGAACTTCACCGGGCTGGCTGCCGCGCGTCAGTGGTGGGGCGAACGCCACGGGACCGACGTCTCGGTCGACGGACTAACCGGCTTGCCGCCGGCGCCGGTTCTGACGAGTGGCTTCGTTCACGTGACCGGCCTGAAGGCATTGGCGATGCTGGGACTTGGACGCGGCCGCCTGACGACCTGCGCTGACTCGGTGGGCGGCATGGACTTGGCGGCGCTCGAGCGGGAGCTTCGCGACCTCGACGGCGCACCGGCAATCGTGATCGGCAACGCCGGCGAGGTGAACACGGGCCTGTTCGATCCCGTCGAGGGGATCGCCGACCTCTGCCAAGAGCACGGCGCCTGGCTGCACGTGGACGGCGCGTTCGGGCTGTTCGCGCGCGTTTCCCCTCGAACGGCCGAGCTCGCGGCCGGCGTCGAGCGGGCCGACTCCGTGATCTCGGACGGGCACAAGTGGCTGAACGTCCCCTTCGACTGCGGCTTTGCGTTCGTGCGCGACCCGGAGCTTCTGGGGCGCACGTTCGCGGCCGGAGCGGCCTACCTGCCGGAAGCTGCGGAAGACCGCCCGATCTTCGCTTATCGCGCGCCGGAGCTCTCGCGCCGGGCGCGCTCGCTCGCGGTCTGGGCGACTCTCGCCGCCTACGGCCGCAGCGGCTACCGGGCGATCGTCGAGCGCTGTCTCGACAACGCCGCACGCTTAGCCGCGCAAGTCGAAGACTCGAACGATTTCGAGCTCCTGGCCCCCGTCCCGCTGAACGTCGTCTGCTTCCGATACCGACCGCCCGGAACGCCTGAATCGGAGCTGGATGATCTGAACCGGCGCATCAGCGAGGCAGTGCTGACCGATGGCCGCGTCTATGTGGGCACGACGAGCTGGGGCGGCAAAGTCGCCTTTCGCCCGGCCTTCGTCAACTGGCGGACGACCGCCGCAGACACGGATTTGATCCTGGAGACCCTGCGAGACCTCGGCTCGCGGCCGGCCTCCTAGAAGTCAGACCTCGAGCTTCTCGAGCATCGGGTCGACGGGGACGACGTGGCGCTTGAACTTGAGCTCGGATTCCTCGAGCCCCGCGGCGACGCCGACGAGCTGCGAGAGGTGCAGGATCGGCATCTTGAAGTCCCTGCCAGTCGTCGCTTTCAACTTCGACTGCCACGCGTCGAGCGAGAGGTGGCAGAGGGGGCATGGTGTCACCATCGCATCGGCGCCGGCCTCCGAGGCCTGCTCGATCGGCTGGATCAGCTCGCCCATCGCAACGTCTTCCCGCGCCTGGATGATCGGGAAGCCGCAGCACTTGATCTTGGCCGGGTAGTCGATCGCCTCGCCGCCACAGGCGTCGATGATGGCCTCGAGCGACCAGGGCCGATCCGGGTCCTCGAAACCGAGCAGCTTCGACGGCCGCAGGATCTGACAACCATAAAACGGCGCGATCTTGAGTCCCTTCAGCCCCTTGTGGGCGACCTGACGGAGACGCTCGGCGCCGTCGTCCTCGACGATCAGCCAGAGCAGGTGCTTGACCTCGATGTCGTCCTCGTAAGGAGGCACGCCGACCGTCGCCAGGTTCGTGTTCACGCGCGCGCGCAGCTCGGAGTCGTTCAGCAGCTGGAAGTTCGCCTGCCGGAGGTTCAGCGTGCAGACGTTGCAGATCGTCATCAGCGTCTCGGCGCCGGTGGCGGCACCGTAGGCCAGGATCCGCGCGTTCAGATGCAGGTAGTAGTCGGGCTCGGCCTCGTGGATGTCGCCCGCACCGCAGCAGGTGACCGACTCCAGCTCGTCGAGCTCCAGCCCGAGCATCGGCGCGAGCGCCTGGGTCGAGGTGTCAAGCTCCTTGGCCGAAAGCGACGCCAGACAACCCTTGTAATAAGCAACTTTCATTCAGCCCGTCCTACGAGCGAAGCGAAGTCCAAACCGGTCGCCGCGGAAAATGCGGAGCATTTTTCGCGGCTAGTCATCCTTCGGCCTTCGGCGGTTCTTCTCGGGGCGTGACCTCGGGAGCATCTCGCCGGGCCCCTCCCGCGTCCGTGTGCTCGATCCGGGCCAGCGCGCGTTCGCCCTGGACGATGCCGAGCGCGCCTTCGCGACCCTGCTCGCGGACGAGCTGGTGGAGTGCCCGCGCCTCCCCGACGTCCGCGGCAACGTGCGGCGGCACCGGCGGCGGCACCTTGCCCCTCCTGGCGAGGCCGATCGCGAACTTCGTCTGCTTGACGGCGGAGACGATGCCTTGCGTCTTCGGGACGAGCTCGGTCTCGCGCAGCCAGCCGGTGGTCTCCGCCGACTTCACGAACCACTTCGCGTGCTTCGCGCCCATGTCGCGGTCGATCCCTTCCTTGACCGACTCGGCACCGAGCTTCGCGATCGCGTCGCGAGGGTCGACGCCCTTGGGGCAGCGCTCGTTGCAGAAGTAGCACCGGGTGCAATCCCAGATCCCGTGCTCGTCGTTGTAGTCCTCGAGCCGCTCGACCGAGGCCTGGTCGCGGGTGTCCCCGACGAAGCGGAAGCCCTTCGCAAGCGCCGCCGGCCCAAAGAACTCGGGGTCCGACTCCATCGAGTTGCACTCGGAGACGCAGCAGCCGCACATAATGCAGAGCGCCTCCTTTTGGATCACGTTCATCTCCTGCTGGGAGACAATCCGCTCCCGCTCGAGCACCTCGTCGTAGCCGGGCTCGAGCCACGGCTTCATCCGTCGGATCTTGTTCCAGAACGGATCCATGTCCACGACGAGGTCCTTGACGATCGGCATGTTCCCCATCGCCGAGATCACCGGCACGTGGCCGCGCTCGACGATCGGAAGCATCCGCTCCTTGCACGCGAGCACGGCCCGGCCGTCCATGCGCATCCCGCACGAGCCGCAGATCATCATCCGGCAGCTCTTGCGATAGGCGAGGGTGCCGTCCTGCTGGTCCTTGATCAGGTCGAGCACGTCGAGCAGGCAGGCCCACTCGGGCGCCTCGAGCTCGTAATCCCGGAGCTCGCGGTCACCGCTGTCCGGGTCGTAACGCCAGATCTTGAGCGCGACATCCATCAATAGGTTCTCTCCATCGGCTTCCATTTCGTCATCGTCACCGGCTTCCAGTCGAGCACCGGGGCCTCGGCGACCCAGCGGACGAGGGTGTGCTTGAGGTAGTTCTCGTCGTCCCGGTCGGGATAGTCGTAGGGGCGCGCGTGGGCGCCGCGGCTTTCCTTGCGGGCGAGTCCGCAGACGACCATGCACTGGGCCAGCTCCAGCAGGAAGCCCAGCTCGAGCGCCTGGGTCAGGTCGTTGTTGAAGACGTCGCCCTTGTCGTCGACGACGACGCGCTCGTAACGCTCGCGCAGGCCAGAGACGATCTCACCCTGCTCGCGCATCTGGTCTTCGCGGCGGAAGACGCCGAAGTTCTCGTGCATCGTTTCCGCCAGCTCGTTGCGGATCGACCAGGGGCGCTCGCCGTCGGTGCGGTCGAGCAGGACCTTGAGATCCCGCTCGGCGTCCGCTTCGACCGCCTCGGGCACCTCGATCGTCGTGTGCGTCAAGGCCCAGTCGGCCGCGTGGCGGCCGGCCTTCTTCCCGTAGGTGATCGTCTCCATCAGCGCGTTGCCGCCCAGGCGGTTGGCGCCGTGGACAGAGACGCAGGCGCACTCGCCGGCGGCGTAGAGGCCCTCGAGCTCCGTGCGGCCGTCCAGGTCGGTGTCGACGCCCCCCATGTGGTAATGGGCGCCCGGCCGTACCGGAATCGGCTCTTGGATCGGGTCGACGCCGGCGTAGGTCATCGCCAGCTCACGGGTTCCATGCAGGCGCTCGATGATCTTTTCGGCGCCGAGGTGACGCATGTCGAGCAGGACGTTGCCGTCGACACCACGGCCCTCGTCGATTTCGGTCTGCTCGGCACGCGAGATGACGTCGCGAGAGGCGAGCTCCATCGCATTGGGGGCATAGCGCTTCAGGAACCGCTCCCCCTCCGAGTTCAAGAGGTACGCGCCTTCGCCGCGGGTGCCCTCGGTGATCAGGATCCCGGTCGGCGCCAGCGTGGTCGGATGGAACTGCATCATCTCCATGTCCTTCAGAGGGACGCCGGCCCGAAGGGCCATCGTCATCCCGTCGCCGGTGCACGCGTAGGCGTTCGTGGTACCGACGTAGAGCCGGCCGGCGCCGCCGGTTGCGAGGATCACAGTCTTGGCGCCGATCGTCTTCAGGCCGCCGTTCAGCAAATCCCAGGCGATCACGCCCTGGCAGCGGTCGTCGTTGATCACGAGCTGCCAAGCGAAGTACTCCTCATAGGTGGGGATGTCGCGCTTCATCACCTGCTCGTAGAGGACGTGCACGAGCACGTGGCCCGTGATGTCGGCCGCGTAGGCCGTGCGAGGCTCGCCGGCGGCGCCGAAGGGGCGCTGGGCGATCCGGCCGTCCTCGGTCCGCGAGAAGACCGCGCCCCAGTGCTCGAGCTGGTAGACGTCGCCGGGCGCCTCGTCGCAGAGCACCTGGATCGCGTCCTGGTCTCCCAGGTAGTCCGAGCCCTTGACCGTGTCGAAAGCGTGCTTCTCGGGATCGTCCTCCGAGGCGTTGCCGAGCGCCGCGTTGATCCCGCCTTCGGCCGCGCCCGAGTGGCTGCGCACCGGGTGAATCTTGGAAAGGAGGGCGACGTCGGCGCCTGCGTCGAAAGCCTCGATCGCCGCGCGCATCCCCGCGCAGCCGGCACCGACGATCAGCACGTCGTGCTTCGCCTCCACTCGCTCGGACGCTATCGAAAGCGCTGCGGCTGCGGCTTCGTTGCAGCTGAGGCTAGACGCGCGGCCCCGCTGCGGCCACCCCCGGCCCGGCGTCCACCGCGAACTGTCCGAAGTTGTCACGGAACATCCGCGCCAAGTCCAGCGCCTTGCGGTCATATGCCTCCGGGTCGCGCCAGGTCGAGCGGGGGTCTAGCAAGCTCGCCTCGACGCCGGGGACCTCCGTGGGCACTTCGAACCCAAAGACATCGTCGGTCCGGAACTCGGTCCCTGCGAGCTGGCCTGACAGCGCGGCGTCCAGTAGCGCCCGCGTCGCCGCGATCGGCATCCGCTGGCCCTCGCCGAACGGCCCGCCGGTCCAGCCCGTATTGACCAGCCAGACCGTCGCGGCGTGTCGCTCGAGGCGATCGCCGAGCATACGGGCGTACACGGCCGGCGGTTGTGGGAGAAACGGTGCGCCGAAACAGGCCGAGAACGTGGGCTGAGGCTTGGTGACCCCGATCTCGGTGCCCGCGAGTTTCGCCGTGAAGCCGGACAGGAAGTAGAACATCGCCTGATCGCGCGAGAGGCGGGCGATCGGCGGCAGGATGCCGAATGCGTCCGCGGTCAGGAAAACGACCGAGCTCGGATGGCCGGCACGCTTGCTCGGCAGCGCATTTGCGATCTGCTCGAGCTTGTAGGCGGCGCGCGTGTTCTCCGTCTTGGAGTCGTCGTCGAGATCGAGCGTGCCGCGCTCGTCGATGATCACGTTCTCGAGCACGGTGCCAAAGCTCTGCGTTGCCTTGTAGATCTCGGGCTCGGCTTCCGGCGACAGGCGGATCACCTTTGCGTAGCAGCCGCCCTCGATGTTGAAGACGCCGTCGTTTGACCAGCCGTGCTCGTCGTCGCCGATCAGGTGGCGCTCGGGGTCGGCCGATAGCGTGGTCTTGCCCGTGCCAGAGAGCCCGAAGAAGATCGCAACGTCGCCCTCGTCGCCGACGTTGGCGGAGCAGTGCATCGGCAGGACGCGCTCGAGCGGGAGCCGGTCGTTCATCAGCGTGAAGACCGACTTCTTGATCTCGCCCGCGTAGAACGTGCCCCCGATCAGGATCTCTCCCCGGGTCGGGTGCAGGACGACGAAAGTCGAGCTGCGGGTGCCGTCATCCTCGGGCTCTGCCTCGATGATCGGGGCATGGAAGATGACCGCGTCGGGCTCGAACTCCGCCAGCTCCTCCTCGGTCGGATCGATGAAGAGCGTCTTCGCGAACAGAGCGTGCCAGGGGCTGTACGTGATCAGGCGAACGCCGACCCGATGAGCCGGATCGGCAGCCGCGAACGAGTCGACGACGTAGAGGTCCTGGTGTTCGAGGAACGACGTCACCTTGTCGCGGAGCCCCTCGAAATGCCCCTCATCCAGCTCCTGATTGACCGTGCTCCACCAGATTCTTTCCTTCGACCCCGGCTCGCGGACGATGAACTTGTCCATCGGCGAGCGCCCCGTGTGGCGTCCGGTGTCGACGACGATGGGACCGCCCTCGGCGAGCCGACCCTCGTCGCGTCGCAGCGTGTGCGTGTAGAGGATGGACGTCGAGGGATGGAGATGGACCCGGCCGCCGGCATCTATGCCGTGCTCGCCGAGATCGATTCTCCCCTCGGTCCCGATCGTCATTGCCACGCCGCGTCTCCTTTCCGATGGCGCAAAAAGCGAGACCCGGCTCTCGCGGGTCAAGGGCCATATCGTACGCGCGCTGGGGTTCTGGGGCGGCTTGTACCGTGGCGGGATGGAGCTGCAGCCGCCCGATCCGCCCCTCTCCGACGGGATCGTTTCGCTGCGGCCATGGGTCCTCGACGACGTGCCGGCGATCGCCGCTGCCTGCAACGACCCTGAGATCGCTCAGTGGATCCATCAGCTACCGAGCCCGTACACCGCACGGGATGCCCGCGAGTACGTGTTCTCGACAGAGGCGGCCTGGGGCGACCGCTTGGGTGCGTTTTTCGCGGTGGTCGAGTGTGCTTCAGGCCAGGTCGTCGGGTCGATCGCGTTGCACGTGACCGACCGCGAGCTGGCGAACCTCGAGGTGGGCTACTGGACTGCGGCAAGGGCCCGCGGGCGCGGCCTGACAACACGCGCGCTGAGGCTCCTTTCCGGCTGGGCCCTGCGCGAGGTCGGCGCCGAGCGGGTGCAGCTTCGTGCAGACGTGCGCAACGGGGCGTCAATCCGCGTCGCGGAGAAGGCAGGGTTCACGTGCGAGGGAACCCTGCGCGCGAGCGGCTTCAACAGCCGCGAGAACAGGCGCGTCGACTACGCCGTCTACTCGCTGCTGCCGAGCGAGGTGGGCTAGGAGGGTCGAGCGAAACGGAGTCTGTGCCGTCGGGCCGCGCTGCTCGCCCCCAGGCGGTGTCCTCAATCGCGCCAATAGCTTTGGCTATTGACGCTCCCTGCGTCCTTGCCTGGGAACGACCATCGCACCCCGACGACGAGCGCCGTTCCGCCAGACCCTCCTAGAGGCTTCGGCCTCCCGAGCGCGAACCGCGCCTGGTGGACCAGCGAATCGATCGGTTCCTGGCGAGCCCCGCGCTGTCGGATTCGACGCGCCGCGCATACGGGGTCGACGTTCAGCAGTTCAACGCCTGGCTAGCGAGCCGCGGACTGACGCTGGACGACATCGACGTTCGCTCATTCGCGGATTACGCCGCCGAGCTGGGCCGGCGCCGTCCGAAGCTGGCTCCGGCCACGATCGGACGGAAACTTGCGGCGGTGCGGGCGCTGATTCGCTTCGCACTCGGGCCGGAACGCGTTCCCGACGCGTCGTTCGCCCCTCGCCGGCCGCGACGACTTCCCGAGGCTCCGAAGTCGGAGGAGGTCGACGCGGAGCTCGCGGGCCTGGAGCGCGACGGCCCTCTCGGCCTCCGAAACCGCGCCCTGGGCGAGCTCGTCTATTCGGCTGGGTTACGTAGCCGCGAGGCTGTCGACTTGAACCTCGGAGACGTCGATTTCGAACAAGAGCTCGTTCACGTGCGGGGCAAGGGCGGCAAGGAGCGGATCGTTCCTCTCGGCGAGGAGGCCGGCCTCTGGCTTGCGCGTTATCTGCACCAGGCGCGCCCGGAGCTGGCCCGCGGCGCCGAGAACGCGTTCTTCCTTTCTGCGCGAGGCCGGCGCCTCGATACGAGCACCCTGCGGCGGCTGCTGCCCCATCCCCACCGGATGCGTCACGCGTTCGCCACCCACCTGCTGGAGGGCGGCGCCGATCTGCGCACGATTCAGGAGCTGCTCGGCCACAGCTCGCTCTCTACCACCCAGGTCTACTCGCACGTCGACGGCCGCCGGCTTCGCCGCGTCTACGACCGCTCGCACCCCCGGTCGTAGCTTCGCCTCAAACCGAAGTGTTCACGCGCGCACGCAAAGGGCGCAGCCCCCACCCTCATTGGGTGGGGTTCTTCCCTCCTCCCTCGACGTCGACGATACCCGGTTGTCGCCACGTGTCTGTGTCGCGATCGCGCCGATTCGGCGCCAAAACCTCGGTGCGCGGGCGAATCGCAGCATGTGACCGGACACGCCAAAACGCAGGCGATCGGGCCGACGCCGCGAAGTCAGACCTGGATGGCAGCACCGGCCAGAGATGCGGACCTCGAAGGCTTTCTCGCGCTCCTGGCCGCTACGCGGGCACCGCGGACGGTCGACGCCTACCGCCGCGACCTCCTCGACCTCACAGCCCGCGTTGGGGGGCCGCTCAGCGCCGTCACGACCGAGGAGCTCGAGCGCTACCTGGCCGAGCTGCGCGCCGAAGGCCGCGCACCTGCCACGATCGCGCGCCGGACAGCGGCCGCGCGATCCTTCTATCGCCACCTCGTCCTGCTCGGAGCGCGGACCGACAACCCGGCCGCGGCAATCGCGCTGCCACGCAAGGCACGTCGGCTCCCGCGCACGCTCTCGCCGTCGGAGGCGGAAAGACTGATCGACGCCGCAGCCGGGACGACGCCGCGTGCGCTCCGTGACCGTGCCTTGGTTGAGTTGCTCTACGGCGCAGGCTTGCGCGTCGGCGAAGCGGTCGGCCTCGGCAAGACAGACGTCGATCTCGAGCAGCGCCTCGTCAGAGCTACCGGCAAGGGCGCAAAGGAGCGGATCGTGCCGCTTGGCCGGCCCGCGGCGGATGCGCTCCGGCGCTATCTCTCGCGCGGACGTCCGCACCTCGACCGGCGCCACCGGCCGGAGCTCTTTCTCAACGCGAAAGGCGGAGGCCTGACGCGCGCAGGAGTGTTCCTCGTGCTGCGCCGGCTGGCCGAGAAGGCGAGTCTCGAACCGGAACGGGTCCACCCTCACCTGCTCAGGCACTCGTTCGCCACGCACCTGCTCGAAGGCGGAGCCGATCTCCGCAGCGTCCAGGAAATGCTCGGCCACGCCGACCTCGCCACCACTGAGCTCTACACGCACGTCAGCGACCGCCGTCGCCGCGAGCTCTACTTCAGCTCGCACCCGCATGCACGACGTCGCGGGGTTTCAAAGGGCCGATAAATGTCGAGAACCAGGAGGAATGTCGCTTGACCCGCACATCCTGGGACTCGTTGCCTCGACTGTCTGCACCGCGCTGCTGATGGCGCTCTCCGGCATCGACAAGAGCCTGCTCGACTGGAAGAATGGCCGCCGTCACTGTCCGTCTTGCGGTAGGCAGCTCCGCAGCGGGTGCATCTGCCGCTGACGAACCGGGATTAGAAGGGCCTAGCGGCCCTTTTTCTTCAGCAGCTCCGCAACCCGCTTTGCGGCTGCCCTCAGCTCCCGGTCGGCCTCGTCGTCGGCCGCGAGGCTTTCGAGGATCACGATCGTGTCGCGCTGCGGCGAGCCGTTCTTGAGGCACATCACGGCGAGTCGACGCACGGCCGGGTTTTCCTCACCGTCCGAAACCAGCCGGTGCAGCAGCGACCGGTCTGCGTTGACGTCGCCGGGGTGATCGCGGGAGAGAAGCTCGAGCGCGAGCAGTGCAGAACCTCGGCAGGCCGGGCTCTCGTCCTCGAAGCCCCGCCGGAGCAGCTCGAGCTTCTGACGGAAGCGAAACTGCCCGATCGCGCGGTAGGCGACCGCGCGCTCTCGATAATCCCGGCTGCGCGCGGCCGACTCGAGCTCCTCATCCCATTCGGAGCGCAGCTGCGCCAGCTCGCGCTGGGAGCCCTGCTGCGCGAGGCCGTCGGCCTGAGCAGCGGCCTCGGCGAGCGTCAAGAGACCGACTGGAGCGAGCGGGTCGCCGGGCCCACGTAGCGCGCCGACGGGCGGAAGAGACGGCCGGTGCGCTTCTGCTCGAGAATGTGCGCGGACCAGCCGGCCACGCGCGAGCAGGCGAACATCGCCGGCGCAAGCCGAGGCGGAATCTCGGCGACGTCGAGGACGATCGCCGAGTAATACTCGACATTCGTTGCCAACACGCGCTCGGGGTGCCGCTCTTGCAAGGCGGCGAGCGCGACCTGTTCCAGCTCCTCCGCGAGCTCGACCTGCGTCGATCCCAACTCCTTCGCGGTGCGCTTCAAGAGCCGCGAGCGCGGATCCTCGGCTCGGTAGATGCGGTGCCCGAAACCCATGATCCGCTTGCCGGCGGCGAGAGTCTCCCTGACCCAGCGCTCGGCATCGCCCATCTGTGCCACCTCTTCGAGCATCGGCTTGACGTAGGCCGGCGCCCCACCGTGTAGCGGTCCCGAGAGCGCACCGACAGCGGCCGAAAGCGAGGCGCCGCAGTCGGCGCCTGTCGAGGCGACGATTCTCGCCGTGAATGTCGACGGATTCAAGCCGTGCTCGGCGGTGCAGATCCAGTAGGTGTCGATCGCCTTCGCTTGACGAGGATCGGCCTCACCGCGCCAGCGGAGCAGAAACTTCTCGGCCGCGGTCTCGCCCTGGGCGACGACATCGTCCGGGACGACGTCGGTCTTGCCGTCGGCGACGCGCGCCGAGCGAGCGACGATCGACATGATCTGCGCCGAGAGCCGCCCGAGGTCCTCGCGAGCCTGCTCATCGGAGATCTCGTTCAGCTTGCCCAGCCCCCAGACCCCTGAGAGACGTGCCGTCTCGGCCTGTAGATCGGAGGGAGCGTTCCCCGTGAGGGCCGCCGGCTCGTAGGGCTCCGGATCGGGCATCTTCGAGTCGAGGTCGTCGTCGACCAGCAGCCCCCAGACGTTGTCGTACGGGTAGCGGCCGACGAGCTCCTCGATGTCGATGCCGCGATAACGCAGCGAGCCGCCCTCGCGGTCGGGCTCGGCGATCTCCGTCTCGACCGCGACAACGCCCTCGAGACCGGGCTTGAAATCGTCTGCCATCGCGCCGAAACCTACCGGGACCCGGACCGGTGGAGGCGAAGCCTGAGCGGAGCGGAGCGATCGGTGGGTTCACCCAGCAGGTCGCCAACAAGAGCTTGGATAGGCTCCCCGACCGTGGCGCACGAAGTGACGCTGATCCCCGGCGACGGCACCGGTCCGGAGCTGACCGAGGCGACGCGCCGCGTCCTCGAAGCGACGGACGTCGAATTCGACTGGGACGTGCAACAGGCCGGCGCCGACGTGATGGACCAGTTCGGGGGCAATCCGTTGCCGGAGCCGACGCTCGAATCGATCCGGCGCACCGGCGTCGCGATCAAGGGCCCGATCACCACGCCTGTCGGCGGCGGCTTCCGCTCCGTTAACGTCGGCCTGCGAAAGGCCCTCGACCTCTACGCGCAGGTGCGTCCGTGCAAGACCTACGAGGGGGTCCGGACGCGCTTCGACGACGTCGACCTGATCATCGTCCGCGAGAACACGGAAGACCTCTACGCAGGGATCGAGTACGAGCAGGACAAGCCGGAGACGCGTGAGCTGATCGACTGGATCGAGGCCCACGGCGGTACGCTCCGCCACGGAGACGCCGGCATCTCGATCAAGCCGCTCTCGGTCTCGGGAACCCGCCGGATCGTGCAGTTTGCGTTCGACTACGCGCGTCGGAACGGCCGCCGCAAGGTCACGGCCGTGCACAAGGCAAACATCATGAAGTTCACGGACGGGCTCTATCTGCAAGTTGCGCGCGAGGTCGCCGAGGAGAACGCCGACATCGAGTTCGACGACCGAATCGTGGACAACATGTGCATGCAGCTCGTCCAGCGCCCGGACGAGTACGACGTGCTCGTGTTGCCGAACCTGTACGGAGACATCGTTTCCGACCTCGCGGCCGGGATGATCGGCGGGCTGGGCATGGCGCCGGGTGCGAACTTCGGCGAGGATGCGGCGATCTTCGAGCCGACGCACGGCTCGGCGCCCAAGTACGCCGGCCAGAACAAGGTCAACCCGATGGCGCTGATGCTGTCGGGGATGCTGATGCTCCGGCACCTCGACGAGACCGAAGCGGCCGACCGGCTCGAGAACGCGATCGCGGACGTGATCCGCGACGGCGCAAGCGTCACCTATGACATGAAGCCGTCACGCGACGATCCGACCGCGGTCGGCACGAGCGAGGTCGCGGACGCGATCATCGACAAGATGGGGGCACGCGTGTGAGCGAGCGGCGGAAGGTCACCGTGGTCGGCGCGGGCGCAGTGGGCGCGACCTGTGCGCAGGTCTTGGCGCAGCGCGACTACGCCGACGTCGTCCTCGTCGACATCAAGGAAGGCCTGCCGCAGGGCAAGGCGCTCGACATCAACCAGATGGGCGCCGTCCTCGGTTACGAGCCCAACGTCGTCGGCTCCAACGGCTACGAGGAGAGCTCCGAGTCCGACGTCGTCGTGATCACTGCCGGAGTGCCGCGCACCGGCGACATGAGCCGCGACGATCTCGTCTCGACGAACGAGAAGATCGTCGCGCAGGTGATCGAGGCGGCCGTCGTCCAGAGCCCGGAGGCGGTCCTGATCGTCGTCTCGAACCCCCTCGACGCGATGTGCCACGTCGCCAAGAGCGTCAGCGGTTGGCCGAAGGAACGCGTCTTCGGAATGGCCGGGATTCTCGATACGGCGCGCTTCTCGACCTTCATCGCCTGGGAGACCGGGGCCTCGGTGAAGGATGTGACCGCGATGGTGCTCGGCGGCCACGGCGACGAGATGGTGCCCGTCGTCTCGGCGACGACCGTCGGAGGTGTCCCGGTGCGGAAGCTGGCCAGTGAGGATGCGATCCACGCGATGGTCGAGCGGACGGCCAAGGGCGGCGGCGAGCTCGTGAAGTTCCTCGGCACCTCTGCGTGGTACGCGCCGGGCGCGGCCGCTGCGCAGATGGTCGACGCGATCATGCTCGACGAGAAGCGGGTGCTGCCCTGCACCGCGTACCTCGAGGGCGAGTACGGAATCGACGGGCTCTACATCGGCGTGCCTGTCAAACTCGGGCGCGGCGGGATCGAAGAGGTGGTCGAACTCGAGCTCTCCGAGGACGAACAGACGATGCTGAACGAGTCCGCCGACGCGGTCCGCGAAGTCGTCGGCGTGCTGACGACCTAGTGTCGGCCTGCAGTCCGGTCTTGGTGCTGGGGACGAATCGACACAGTTCTGCCGCACTTCCGGCACAGATGCGTGCGCACATCCCCGGTACGCTCGCCGCGGGTGGCGGGTGGACTCTCATCCCCACCCAGGGTGGGGATGAGGCGGGAAGGGGGTCCCGGTGGAGCTAGGCCTGAAAGGGCGGACGGCAATCGTCTGCGGTGCCTCGTCGGGGATGGGGCTGGCGACGGCCGAGGCGCTCGCCCGCGAAGGCGCGAACGTCTCGATGTTCGCGCGGCGACGCGACGTCCTCGACCGCGAGGCCGAACGGCTGGGAGCCCTTGCGGTACGCGGCGACGTCACCAACCCCGCCGACCTGAAACGGCTGGTCGACCGCACGGTCACCGCCTTCGGCGGCATCGACATCCTGGTCAACAACAGTGGCGGACCACCGCGAGGCCCCGCGGTCGGGCTGACGGACGATGACGTCGAGCGCGCTGTCGAGCTACTGCTGCTCTCGGTCATCCGCCTGACCGGGCTTTGCCTCCCGCAGCTCGAGCGCAGCGGCCACGGCCGGATCGTCAACATCGCGTCGAGCTCCGTCCGCGAGCCGGTCGACAACCTTGCACTCTCGAACGCGATCCGGCCCGGCGTGATCGGTTGGGCAAAGACGATGGCGCGCGAGCTCGGCCCCCAAAAGATCACGGTCAACTCGATCGCCCCTGGCCGCATCGAGACGCCGCGGCTGATGGAGATCTACGCCGAGCGCTCGCGCGCGTCCGACATGGAGCAGATTCCGCTCCGCCGCTTCGGCCGGGCCGAGGAAGTCGCCGACGTGATCTGCTTTCTCGCCTCCGACCGCGGCAGTTACGTCACCGGGGCCGTGATCCCGGTCGACGGCGGCCTGACGCGTTTCTTGCTCTGAGGCGCGAAGCAGCTCTGACCCGGTCGCCCCGAAGCTCGTAAGTACCATTTGGGCGATGCGATCGCTAACGCTCGCCCGGGCGGCCGGCGCGGGCCTCCTCCTGGCCGTGATCGCGCTCAGCGTCCTTTATGTGATCCCCTCGAACAAGTACTACGTGTTCCTGCCCGACCGCGCGCATCCTCTGGAGCCGCTCGTGAGCATTTCAGGCGAGCACCCGGCCCCGCAAAAGGGCGGCGTCTACTTCGTGGACGTCCGCTTCCGCAAGGCCCACCTGCTGGAAGACCTGCTCGGCCGGCCACTCGCACGCGGCGCCACCCTCCTCCCGGTCCGCGACGTGCTCGGTGACGCAACGGCCAAGCAACAGCAGCGGATCGACCTGACTCAGATGGAAGACTCGCAGAGGATCGCCGCAGCCGTCGCCCTCAG
>Ga0066710_100000689_pt1 | contig 21840 bp, 17 predicted proteins | sample GraSoiAngelo_159_FD_79666 | JGI IMG/M metagenome (GOLD analysis project Ga0066710, IMG submission 79666) | Grasslands soil microbial communities from the Angelo Coastal Reserve, California, USA - 14_1009_16_40cm | ecosystem: Environmental > Terrestrial > Soil > Grasslands | place: USA...
CTAACCTTGCTCTTTCTGGCTTGAGGAGCACACCCCCTCAAAAGCAAAAGGGCGGTCCGACCCGGTCGGACCGCCCTTTGCGTTAAGGGGCGCAGCCGCTAGAAGATGATCTTCGCTGCAAGCTGCATATTGAATGCTTCGCCGGGCCCGATCCCAGGGGCGCCGTTGAAGTCGCCGATAGTGTCGCGAACCGTTCCATCTGAACCGACCACGCCGGGGCCGCTCGCGAAGTTGACCCGGTTAAAGAGGTTGAATATCTCGGCGCGCAATTGGATTTTCACACGCTCGGTGATGGGAATGTTCTTGAAAACGGACAGATCCACGTCCCCGAAACCAGGGCCGTAGTACTTGTTCCGAGACAAAGTACCGAAAGTGCCAGTTGCAGGCCCGAAGGCATCAGGATTGATCCACTGAACGCCCGGGCCGGTACCTGCGGGATCACCGTTCTGGATGATATTCCTGGTGAAGGAATGGTTGACGGTGTAGTTGGCGTCACTCTTGAAGGGGTCCCCGATCAGATCTTGAAACGGAAGAGTTACGTTCCACGGTTGCCCGGTATGGTAATTCCAGAGGCTGCTGACCTGCCATCCGTTCGCCAGATAGGTGGACCATCCATGGGCCCACGGCGCCTTTGGGACTTCGTAGGAGATGCTCGTGGTGAAGAGATGTCGCGTGTCGTTGTCGCTGTTCCCATAGTCCGCTTTTATGTTAGTGCTATCCGCCACTACGCCGCGATATTGGCTGATTTCATCAAGAGAGTGCGACCAGGTATAGCCTACAGTGGTGCTCAGTCCACGCCAAAGGCGAAGTCTGTAAGTGGTCTGGAGCGCGTTGTAGTTGGATGTACCGATACTGTTCTCCTGAAGGATGATGCCGGCATTGGGATACTGCGCGGCGAGGGCCGCGTTGTTGATGTTCAACATGACGTTCAGCTTGCGCCCCTGGCTACCCACATAGCCGACTTGAAAAACGGAGGCATTCCCCAGACTCTTTTCCACCTGCATGCTGTAGTTGTAGAAATAGGGAGTCCGGAAATTCTGGTTGACCGAGTACGCGGCGAATTTGCTGCTGCCGCAGTTCGGGTCAGTGGCCACGTTGAGAGTCGTGCATGTTGTGACATTGGGAAAGATGGAGGAGGTGCCTCCGGCCTGAATCGTCTGCCAGTTATACCCTGACAACGAGTAGTTGGAGACCGGGTGGGGTCCTATGGGGTTGTCCTGCAAACCGTCGGCGGCGTTTGCGGGCGGCCGGAAATCCAAGAACGGGTTGATATTGATCTGATCATAAAAGACGCCAAAGCTCCCACGAACGACCAAGTTGTTCTTGGCCTGGTAGGCGAAACCCAACCTTGGTGCAAAGTTATTGCGGTCCGGCGGGAAAATGGAGCTGATGCCATTGCCCTGAATCACCAGCCCTTTGTTCGGGATGAAGACCGCAAGATCCTTGTCGCTGCTATGCAAAGGGCCAAAGTATTCGTAGCGCATGCCGTAGTTGATGCTGAGTCTCTTCGTCCATTGCCAAGAATCCTGGAAGTAAAAGTTATAGGCATTTACGTGCACAGTGCGTTCGGGATCACCGACGGCAATTGTTGAGCCACAGTCATCTCCATTAGCAATTTTGGCGGGAGTGCAGAGCGATACGTCACCCGCCAGGTAGTCGGCCAACGAGAATGCATTTGTAGCAAAAGTGGAATTGGCGAGCAAAGTGGAGCAAGCCGAGGTTGGCGAAGCAGCGCCGCATCCGGCTGGCCCATTCCATGGCCCGCTCGTACCATCGAACACAAACTTGCCCGTCCCGCGGCGATGATAGAACTCGTTGACGCGGCCCCGGCGAAACTCGCCCCCAAACCGCAGTTGGTGCGCTCCCATGCTGTAGGAAACGATGTCCGTGATGTGCCAGGTAAGGTCGCTGCGGCCTTCGGGGGGCGTAAGGCCAATCTGCTCAAAGTTGCCGATCTCAATGTTTGGCGCGCCGAGAATGGGTTGTCCGTGGTTAAGGGCACCGGGGCTGAGGAACAATCCCATGGCATGGGTATCAAAGCCATTATTAAAGTCGTGAAAGACCTGATTAAAATAGTTGGCGCCGACGAGCACCTGATTGGTGAGCCGACTGGAGAAGGTGGAGTTGAGGACCAGAGATTCGTTGAAAACGTGGAGGGGCGCCACTTCGAAGTAGTCCTTCAAGTTCGAGCTGGCCGTTCCCAGTGCGGGGCTGCCGCCGAGTGGGGCCGTCTGGCTGCCCTGTCCGCCAAAGAAGCGAACATAGAGATGGTGCTTGTCATTAATTTGATAATCGACCTTGGCGACGCCATTGTGGCTATAGCCAGTCGAAGCTACGGGGCTGAAGAAATTGTTGTTTGTGGCTGCAAGGCCGCCGATCAGACCCCCGGGCCAGAAGCCCTTCGGACCCATAAGGCCACCGGTGCACCCCGACCCCGATGGAGCCGCGCACGAGAGTGAGCTAGGCGTGACGGGAGCATACGATCCGTACTTGCGGATCGTACAGGTCGGTGTAACAGGAGCACAGAGAGGATTGTTAAGCACATCCGCTGCTAGTCCTATCCAGGCGTCCGAAGGTTCTGTCGCCAGGCCGGAAAGGCCAATGATGTACTGCTGCTTTTCATAGCTCACAAAGGAAAAAAGCTTGTTCTTGATGAAGGGACCGCCCGCAGAGAAACCGTAGTTTTCATTGCGAACTGGCGGCGCTTTCGGGGTTGTTGAGGTCGGCGCGAAGAAGGCGGAATGTGCGCCATAGAACTCATTGCGGTTGTAATAGTAGGCAGAACCGTGAATCGTGTTGCCGCCGGACTTGATGACCAGGTTAACTGTCCCGCCCGCGTTGCGTCCTGATTCCGCTCCGGACTGGGTCTGTGAGGAAAACTCGTCAATCGAATCGACAGGCAGAACGACACCGGCAATGCCCGAAACACCGCCCTGATTGACCGCCGGGATGTTATGCCAAAAATCGTTGTTATCCACGCCATCAATCTGCCAGTTATTTTGATTGGCGCGAGCCCCATTCATCGAGCCGAAACCGCCCACGGAGTAGCCTCCATAACCGGGCGCGACCGCGATCAATTGCGTGAAATCCCGGCCGTTCAGGGGAACATCTTGTACGACGTCCGACGAGATTGTCATCGTCTGCGTTTGCGTCGTGGTATCAAGCGTCAACGCCGCAGCAGATACTTCTACTGTCGTGGTTTGCTGTTGAAGGGTGAGCTTGACGTTCATAGTGTAAATCGTGCCGGCGCTTACTTCTACTTTATCCACGGTATAAACAGGAAATCCGGATGCCGTAACAACAACTTTATAGAACCCGAGCGGGATATCTTGGAAAGCAAATTGACCTTCACTCGTGGTAACGGTGTTGTGATCAATGCCAGTGGCTATTTCCGTGGCCTTCACCGCGGCGTTTGGAACAACCCCACCCGAAGGATCCGTCACCGTTCCGTTGATCGCGCCACGAAACGTCTGCGCGTTCGCAGCCATCGCGAGCCACAACACCACAAGAATTGCTAAGACTAGGCGCTTCATATGATCAACACCCCCCTCATCGAGATCGAACTACAATCGACAGCACCAGCATCCTGCCTTCCGGCAGCAGTTGAATGAACGAAATCTATTGCTGAAAATATGGACAAGCCCCCCGGACCAGCTCGCCCTCTTTCGGTTCAAAAAACAATACAGCTCTAAGGCCAATATGGCTTTGGTGTCTGAGTTTTAACTCTCCCTCGTTTGTCTGTCAAGGAGAATGAATTTCATTCGACGAACCCAAAAAATTCATCGTTCGGATGCACTCGCAACGCATTTTTCCATTACGCAAGCTCGGAGGTTTGCATCCTTCACCGTTTTCTGTACGATGCCATGCCTCTTCTTACGCGAAGGTGCTCAAGTCCCGAGCCAAAGAGGAACTCCACTCTGCACTACCTCGTCGTGTCCGCTTCCTGCTACCGTCTTGGAAGATACGCACGCAAGTATTTTGGGAGACCCTCATGGCCACCTTCGGATTGGTCGAATACAAAGACGCGAACGCGGAAGTGCGCGCCGTTTACGACGACATCATGGCCACGCGCAACATCGATTGGATTAGCAACTTCTGGAAAGCCATCGCCCACGATCCGCCATTGCTCAAGCGCACTTGGGAAAGTCTCAAGCCGATCATGGGGCCGGGCGCGCTCGATCCGCTCACCAAAGAATTGATTTACATCGCCGTCAGCGTCACCAACAACTGCAACTACTGCATCGCCTCGCACACCGCTTCCGCCTTCGGCAAAGGGATGACCGATGCCATGTTCAAGGAACTCCAAGCCATCATCGGCATGGCCAACGAAACCAACAAACTCGTCACCGGCTATCAGGTCGAAGTCGACCAGCGCTTCCAGCCTCCTCTTCTGCGATAGCGTTTACAGTTTCTCTTTCTTTGCGCATCTCATTTGAACCGCCGCTCGCAACCCCTGGCCAATCCGCGAAGTTTTGACCTGTCCTTTCGGACAGGTGTTTCCACCGTAGTACTTCCGTACTATGGCTGGGCCCCTTCCTGTAGGCAGAATATAATAGATGTTCGAGGGGAACCCTGTCTGGGGCAGGGCCACTAAGAAAATTATCCTTCGCGAGTGTGCACGCTATGTCTCCGACCGCCAAAGATAACGAAATCTCAGCTGCAAGGCCAGAAACAGCGCAGGCCCCCGCGCCAACTTCAGCGCTGCCGGGTGATTCGGCCATCAAGCAGCAGCCCGTCGCGCTCGAAGTGCCGGTTACGATCAACGGTGCCCGCACCGTCGAGGGCAGTGACAAGCGCGAGCCTTTCTCCGAGACCACTAAGACCGTTCTCGTTCTCGGCAATGGCGCCGTCATCCGTCTTTCTTCTTCCGTTGCTCCAGGGCAATTGCTTTTTCTCACCAACGAAAAAACCAAGAGAGAAGTTGTCTGCCAGGTTGTCAAGTCCAAGAACTACCGCAACGTGAGCGGGTACGTTGAGCTCGAATTCACGGAGTCCGTGGTTGGTTTCTGGGGCATGCGTTTTCCGGGTGATCGCATCAGTCCCGCGCCGCAGCCGGGGGCGCCTGCGCCGGCCAGTCCATCCTCGGCCAGCGGCTCGCCCGCGATCTCGCGGCCGCTCGCGCTCCATGTTGCAGCGCCCTCGGCGAACGTTGCTCCAAGCCTCGTAGCTGCGAAGCCCGCTGTTCTGGTTTCCCTCGCAAAAGAGGGTGAGCCAAAATTCTCCGAAGCAAAATCTGTGATTCCCACGGCACCGGTGGCCCAGATTCCCGTTGCGCAGAAGCCCGTCGCGCCGCTCTCGTCCACCCCCTCCACGTCCTTCGATCCGGGGGCTGCGTCAAAGCTGCCCTCGGCGACGCCAGTTGCAACTGCAATTCCAGTTGTACCTGCTGCGGCGCTGTCCACCGCGCGGGAATTCACCGTGAACTCCGCACCCGCAAATCCTGTTCCGCCCGCGTTTACTCTTTTTGATTCGCCGCGCACATCGGAAGTGCAGGCTTCCTTTCTAGAGCCGCTGGAGGCTCCCGCAGCTCCCTCCACAGTCAATACCACAAATTCAGCTGCACTATTCGAGGCAAAGCCTGTGCATGAGCGGCAGGCGTCAACGGCCGGCGCTAGGCAGGACGAGGCACTGAAACTGCACACGGCTCGCCTCCAGGAACAACTTTCGAGCATGCAGTTCTCCGGCGCTCCTTCCGCGGCTGCGGCTCCAGTGCAAATTCCGCACCCGCCTCCCGTCGCCAAACAAAAAGAAGTTGCCGAGAGCACTGCAAAAGTTTTGGAAAGCTCCCGTACTCAGGTGCCGGAACCCGTGCCCGCCAAGTCCGTTGCGTCCGTGAAAGTTGATCCTCTGCCAACGAAATCCCACCTCGCTGAGGAAGAACTAAAAATTCCGGCGTGGCTTGAGCCACTGGCCCGCAACGCCGCCGCACCCACTTCTGAAGAAACTGCCGCGGAGGCTGTCGCGGGCATAGAAATGGAAGAGCCCAACGTGGCCGAGCTACCGCTGCAAACTTTTGGCGACCCACTTCTGGTTGACGAGGAGAGAAGTGCGGAGGAAAGCGGCTTCAGCAGTTCGAGCAGAGGCATGCTGATCGGGGCGATTGCGGCCGGTGTCCTGCTCCTCGCTGGCGGCGGCTGGTGGTATATGCGCCCGCAGTCTGCTGGTGCCAATGCCGGTCCGGCTCCGGCGTCGAATGTGCAAGCTTCCGTGGTCTCCCTTCCTGGAGAGAGCTCGCCGTCGCAAACCAAGGGCAATGCGCCACTGCAAGCGAATCCTCCGGCACAAACGAATCCGGCGGCGCTCACCAATACCTCCGCCCAGTCCAATTCAGCCACGAACCCTTTGAGCGTCGTACCGACAAGTGCATCCGCCGCAACTGTACACAACATGCCGCCCTCGTCGAACCCCGCAAGCAGCGGCGCGAGCGTGACGGCTTCGGCTCAGCCGACTGTGCAGCAACCGAAAAAGCCCGTCCTCGGCAACGTACGTCTTGCGACTCCCAAGATTACGCCGAGCCGGAATACGCCGAACGGTGGAGAGGCTGACGCAGGCATCGCCTTAAGCAACGTTGCACAGCCCGAGCCTGGCGCAGAAATGCTCGGCGCAGGACTTGTCGGCGACAACAAACAACCTTCGGCGCCCGCTGCTCCGCTTCCCGTTGGCTGGGACGTCAAACTGGCAAAACTGATTTTTTCTGTGCCTCCGAAGTATCCGGCGCTCGCCAAGAGCCAACATGTTTCAGGCAACGTGCTCGTCGACGCGTTGATCGACGTCGACGGACACGTCACGACCATGAATATCGTTTCCGGTCCATCGGTGCTGCATCAAGCAGCTATGGACGCTTTGAAACAGTGGAAATATCAGCCTGCGTCGCTCCACGGCAAATCAGTGCCCATGCACCTGACCGTGACAATCCAGTTCCGCTTGCAGTGATTCTCCAGGCATTCTAACGACAGCTCCAGGAAGTCGGGTTGTGCCGTCACTAAGAATTGAGGGTTCATTCGAACGCCGCTCCACCACGCCCAGGAACGGAATGACTCGCCTGCTGGCAACCACCAAACATCCGGGTCAATCGGATAGGGTTCGCCCGCTCGGACGATGCGAATGCCATAATCGGTGAAAGGCGCGTGCATGTTTGACACGACAACCCGAGGCGTGTGGCGGGTTACAACATCTTTTTTCCCGAACAACTCCTGCGGCTTGCGATAAACCAGCAGAGGTTCGTATACTGGCGGCCCGGCCAATTGGCGGGTCTGGCGGGTGGATAGCCCGCCGAGTGCCTCACCTCCCTTGGCCTTTCATAGCGCGCCTGTGAATGCCAGTGATTGAATGACAGGCCGGATTGCGCAAAGAAGTCTGGCTCGATAGAGTCAGGTCGCTTTTTCCTTGACCGCACGGTTGCCTGCTCTTTACGCGGGCGCAGCTCGATCCTGAGCAATGCGAAGAAATGCTGCGCCGTCACAAAGGAGAATTTCGCATGTCGCAAGCCCCCATGCCGGAAGAAATGAATGTCTACCAGAACGCGGAAGCGCGCTTTGAAGTCGCCGCGAGCAAGCTGGGACTCGAACAGGGGCTTTACCGGTATCTTAAATATCCCAGCAAAGAAATCACGCTGTATATTCCTATCGGAATGGATAACGGAACTCTGGAAGTGTTTACCGGATATCGCGTGCTGCATTCCACGGTGCGCGGGCCGGGCAAGGGCGGAATCCGCTTTGCTCCCGATGTTTCTATCGACGAAATACGCGCGCTGGCGACTTGGATGACCTGGAAGTGCGCGGTGGTAAATATTCCTTTCGGTGGCGCAAAGGGCGGAGTGATCTGCGATCCGCGGAAGATGTCGCGCGGAGAGCTCGAGCGGCTCACCCGCCGCTATACCGCGGAACTGGCGAACTGGCTCGGTCCGGAGCGGGACGTGCCGGCGCCGGACGTGGGTACCGGCGAGCAAACGATGGCTTGGGTCATGGACACTTACGCAATGCACGTCGGCCAGGCCACCACCGCTGTCGTCACCGGCAAGCCGATCGAACTCGGCGGATCCCGCGGAAGGCGCGAAGCCACTGGGCGTGGCGTGATGATTTGCTGCGATAAGGCGCTGGCAAAACTGGGAATCAAGAAAGAAGGCTGCCGCGCCGTTATTCAAGGCTTCGGAAACGTGGGCTCACTGGCCGCCGAACTGATGCAGAAAGCGGGCTACAAGATTGTGGGACTGGCGGACATCGGCGGCGGTCTGTACAATGAAAAGGGTCTGGACGTGCCGAAGGCCATCGATTGGGTCTACACGCAGAAGAAACCGCTTCAGGATTTCCCCGGCGGCGGAACGAAGATGAGCTCGCGCGATGTGCTCTTTCAGCCGTGCGAGATTGCCATACCGGCGGCCATTGAAAACCAGATCACGGAGAGGAATGCGAATCAGGTACAGGCCAAGATTCTCTGCGAGGGCGCCAACGGCCCGACAACCTGGCAGGCAGACGCGATTATCGATGCTAAGGGCATCTTCACCGTGCCGGATATTCTCGGCAATGCCGGCGGCGTCACCGTCAGCTATTTCGAATGGGTCCAGGACCGCCAGGGCTTCTTCTGGCGGGAGAGCGAAGTAAATGAGCGGCTCTTCGATGTGATGGACAATGCCTTCGATGAAGTGGTGCGCTTTGCGGGAATTCACAAAGTGAATAACCGCATTGCGGCCTATATGCTGGCCATCGACCGGGTCGCCAGCGCCCTCAAGCTTCGCGGTATTTATGCCTAGCTTCTGGAGGCAACTTGTATTAGTTTCTTTTCCGCTCCCGCCGCTCTACTGGGGATCGGCAGGAGTCATTCCGTAACTCCCCTACGGACTGTGACTGGATCAATTCAAGCTGAACGGCTCGGAAAATCATTCCGCGCCAGGAAGGAGTCCGCCCGTGACCCCGGACTCACTCTCGTCAGGCCACGCGAAAAGTGAAGAGCAGCATCGTCGCGAGATATGTATTGCCGGACGCTGGATGTACGAGCGCGGCCACATCGTCGCCTGTGAAGGAAACATTTCTGTACGGCTCGACGATGGCAGCGTTCTCACGACTCCCACGTGCATGAATAAAGGGATGCTCGCGCCGCAGGATCTAGTGATTACCGATATGCATGGGCGTCAGCTTGCCGGCGATCGCAAATTTTCCTCCGAACTGGCGATGCATCTCCTGTTCTACCGCATGCGGCCGGATGTGATGGCCATCTGCCATGGGCACCCGCCCACGGCCACGGGATTTGCGGTCGCCGGGCGCGCGCTGAATCAAGCCTTGCTTCCCGAAGTAATCGTGGGACTTGGACAGATTCCCCTGGTGCAATATGCGACGCCCGGAACTCCGGAGCTGAGCGAGGCCATCGAGCCGTTTGTGCCGCATTACGACGCGCTGCTTCTTGCCAACCATGGCGCTGTAACCTGCGGCCCGGATCTGCTCACTGCGTTCTTTCGAATGGAGACCATCGAGCACAGCGCGAAGATCACCCTGGCTGCGGAAATGGCCGGTGGGCCGGCGTTGCTCTCGAGCAGGGAGGTCGCGAAACTGATGGCCGCTCGTCCGCGTTACTTTGTCGCGCCGCCGCCTGGCGGCGGAGCGGAATTGCCCATCACGCGTGACAGCGGAGAAAACGCCGGCGATGATGTGACACTGACGCGCAGCGAACTGGATGCGCTGATCGACGAAGCCGTTCGCAAGGACCGCACCCGGCGCTAATTCCCTGTATCGCAGGTCCGCGATAGCAGCCGCGCCCCAGCGCACCGTGGAGTTCCGCTTGAGTGATAACGCTGCATTCTTCCAAGCCGTTCAATCCGGAGATGCAAGCAAAGTTGAGGCGTTGCTCGATGCGAATGCTTCCCTTGCGAGCGCAAGAAACGAAAAGGGCCAGTCCGCCGTCTTGATGGCCGTGTACAGCGGCAGAAAAGAGATTCGCGACCTGCTCCTTGCTCGCGGAGTTGCGCTGGAGCTGCACGAAGCCGCGGCGGCGGGGCAGCTCGCGCGCGTGAAACAAATCGTCGGCAAGGATCCGACATTAGCAAACAATTTTTCGCCTGATGGATTTCCGGTCTTCGCACTGGCTGCGGTATTTGGGCATCGCGACGTGGCTGAATATTTGTTCGCCAAGGGCGCGGATGTAAGCGCGGCGGCGACCAATGGAACGGGGTACAACGCGCTGACGGGGGCGGTGGCCAGCGGCCACGCACAAATCGCAGGCTGGCTGCTGAACAATGGCGCCAACGCGAACTACCGCTATGGCGCAGGTTATTCGCCGCTACTCACGGCTGCGGCCAACGGTCATCTCGAAATCGTGAAAATGCTGCTCCAGCATGGCGCTGATTTGCACGCCAAGACCAATGATGGAAAGACGGCGCTCAGTTTCGCCGAGGAGCGTGGCCATGCCGAAGTCACCGAATTTCTGCGCCACCACGGGGCCGCGTAAGAGAGTTCAGGAAATGTCAGCGCCCAGCATGGTTGCGGTTCTGATCAGCTTCGTTCTCTGCACTTCCATATGGCCTTCCGAAAAGGTCTTTACTCAAGAGCAAGGAGGAACAATGCCTCTGCAAATTTCCAGCACAGCCTTTTCCGCCAGCGCAGCGATCCCGAAAAAGTTTACTTGTGATGGCCCGGACGTCTCCCCGCAATTGAAATGGAATGATCCACCAGCAAATGCGCAAGCCTTTGCGCTGATCATGGACGATCCGGACGCCCCCGCGGGTACCTGGGTACACTGGGTGCTGTACGATCTTCCACCAAACATGCGAGAACTTCCCGAAGGGGTCGCGAAGCAGGAACAACTTTCCAGCGGCGCGCGCCAAGGCCGAAACGATTTCGGCAAGATCGGTTATGGCGGCCCGTGTCCGCCGCCGGGTAAGCCGCACCGCTATTTCTTCACGCTGTATGCCTTGGATGCGAAACTGGGTTTGAAAGCCGTCGCGACCAAGGCCGACGTCGAGCGCGCCATGAAGGGCCACATCCTGGCGCAAACAGAACTCGTTGGCAGATACGGCCGTTGACCTTGGAGTGCGCGTTGACGGGCGAAGAGAAAGCGGCAATACTGGCGAGCGATGATTGGCCAGCTTCGCGGACGCCTCGCCGAAAAAAGACCGAATCAAGTGCTCGTGGACGTGGGCGGGGTGGGATACCTGGTGCAGGTGCCGCTCTCGACGTACGCCGCGCTCGGCGAGCTGCACACGGAAGTAACACTCCTGATCCACACTCATGTGAGGGAAGATGCGCTGGCGCTGTACGGGTTTGTCTCGGCGCGGGAAAAACATTTTTTTGAGATACTGCTTTCGGCTTCCGGAGTGGGGCCGACGCTGGCGCTGAAAATCCTGTCGGGAATGAGCGTGGAGGAACTCGTGCCGGCGATTCGCGGGAGCGACCTGGCGCGGCTGACGAGAATTCCCGGCGTGGGGCGCAAGACGGCGGAGCGCATGGTGGTGGAGTTGAAAGACAAATTGGAAGCCGTGACCGCGGAGACGGAGAAACCAGCAGCCTCATCGCCCGCGGGAATCGAAGCAGATGTGGTGTCCGCGCTGGTGAACCTGGGATACGAAGGACGAGCTGCCGAGACCGCGGTGGCCGAAGCGAAGCACGAGGCGGGCGCGACAAATTTTGAGAAGTTGTTGCGTAGCTCCTTGCAGTCGTTGAGCGCGCCAAAAGGACGCGCGGCGCGCAGTGCATAGTTCGTTGAAGCCCCTGCGAGCGCAGACCGGGGATGGGGAGACGTGGGGGGAAGAAAAATGGCGGATGGAACGGCAAAGCGGATGATGCCACAGAGACAGCCAGAGCGCATTGTGTCCGGGCAGGCGTTTGACGAAGACGCGCGGATCGATGTGAGCGTGCGGCCAAAGCGCCTGGACGAATACATCGGACAGAAACGCGTCAAAGAAAATATTCAGATTGCCATTGACGCGGCGCGGAGCCGCGGCGAGGCGCTGGACCACGTGCTGCTCTATGGACCGCCCGGGCTGGGAAAGACCACGCTGGCGCAGATCATCGCCAATGAATTGAACGTGCCGATCAAGACCAGCGCGGGACCGCTGTTGGAGCGCAAAGGCGACTTGACGGCGATCCTGACCTCGCTCGAAAAAAAGGAAGTTTTCTTTCTGGATGAAATTCACCGCTTGCAGCCTGCCGTGGAGGAAGTGCTATATCCGGCGATGGAAGATTTTCGCGTGGACCTGATTATCGGCCAGGGGCCGGGGGCGCGGATTCATCCGTTCCCGTTGGGACACTTCACGCTGATCGGTGCGACGACGCGCGCAGGATTGATTACCGCGCCGCTGCGCTCGCGCTTTGGCATCGTGCACCGCCTGGATTTTTACGAGCCGGCGGATTTGCTAATCATCATTCACCGCTCGGCGAAAATTCTGAATATCCAGATGGACGAAGGTGGCGCCGAAGAAATCGCGGGCCGCTGCCGCGGGACGCCGCGCATCGCGAACCGATTGCTGCGGCGCGCGCGCGATTTTGCGGAAGTGCGCGCGGCGGGCCGCATCACTCGCGCGGTCGCGCAGGAAGCGTTGCAAATGCTGGGTGTCGACGCCCAAGGCCTCGACGAAGTAGACCGCAACCTGATGATTGCGTTGCTCGACAAGTATGCCGGCGGGCCCGTCGGAGTTGGAACGCTGGCCGCGGCGCTCTCCGAAGAAGAAGACGCCATCGAAGAGATGTACGAGCCCTACCTGATGCAAATCGGTATGATCGACCGCACCCCGCGCGGCCGAGTCGCCACGCAGCGCGCCTACGAATACTTCGGCCGTGAGCTGCCCCGCCGCCAGCCGCGTCTCTTCTGAAGAAGTTGACAGCGGGTGCCCCAGGTGCCGCCTTTGCGGCTGGGGCTTTTGACTCTTTACCTCTTTTGGCTCCGCCTCCAGTGGCAATCCGGACTACAACTCTAACAGCCGTATTGTGCGAATCGAGAAGCCGGTCGAGTTGCCCACTGTACCCATCGCACTTCTACCGGCGAGCAAAGCTGTCGCATTGTTTCTGATCTCGTCGGGACTCGGACATTGCCGCTACTTGCGCTTGGCGTTGGGACGGGTGCGGGCGTACTTGAGGGCGATCATACCTTTCGAGAAGGTCTTGTTTTCGAGCAGGGTAAATTCGCGTTGCGGGAAGCCGCTGGGGAAGAGCGGGAGGCCTTCGCCGATCAGGATGGGGACGATTCCAATATAAAGCTCATCGACCAGGTCGTCTTTGAGGAAGTCGCGGGCGAGTTCGCCGCCGCCCATCAACCAGATGTTTTTTCCAGGACTCTTGCGGAGCTTTTCGACGAAACCTTTCGGGGAGTGGTTGACAAAGGTGACGCCGCCTCGCTCGCCGGGCGGCTGGGAATGCGAGAAGACGTAGCTCACCATTCCTGATCCGTCGTAAGAGCCTCCGCCCATCCTGAGGGCCACGTCGTAGGTCTTGCGCCCCATGACCGCAGTATCAATGGTGGCGAAGAATGGGCCCATCGAATAGTCCTTCGGCATGAAGAGAAAATCGACCGCTCCATCGGGGCGGGCGATGTAGCCGTCGAGACTGATGCCGAGGCCAAGGACAACCTTGCGCACGGAGGCATTCTAGACGACGGATTGTAAATTCTTCAACGGTCGTGACCCGGGGTTCGACGGCGACTGAGGAAAGCGCCCGGCCCGCGCGAAAAGGATTGCGTGGGAGTTTCGACTTGGGCTAACGTGCGCTTCGGCCCAGAACATTGCTGGCCGGGGACCGGAGGAGTTCGTCATGAAGATAGTTCTTGCAGCGATTGGCGCGGCGCTGCTGTCGTGCGCGGCTTATGGGCAGGATGCGTCTTCCGCAACACAATCCTGTGAAGGTCTGACACAACTCGAACTGCCCGCAGCGAAGATCCTCTCGGCGCAGACGGTCGCGGCCGGAGCGTTTACGGCGCCGCCGAATATAAATTCCCGACTGATCGGCGATACCGCTTTTTACAAGAAGCTCTCCGCATTTTGCCGCGTGGTGGCGGAAGCGATGCCCAGCGCGGATTCCTCGATCAAGATCGAAGTGTGGATGCCCGTCAATGGTAAGAATGGCGACGGTTGGAACGGGAAACTGCAAGGCCGGGGCAACGGAGGATTCGCCGGAGAGATTGGTTACCAGCAATTGGGAATCGGTGTGTCCCAAGGTTATGCGATGGCCGCCACGGATGCGGGCCACTCCGGAGAAGCAACTCACGCCAGTTGGGCGGTGGGACATCCCGAAAAAGTGGCGGACTTCGGATACCGAGGAATCCACGAGATGACGCGGGTCGCGAAGGCGGTGGTGAAGTTGTATTACAGCAAGGGTCCGCAACATTCGTATTTTTGGGGTTGCTCGAACGGTGGGCGGCAGGCGTTGATGGAAGCACAACGCTTTCCGGAAGACTACGATGGGATTCTGGCGGGAGCACCGGCCAATTACTTTACGCACCTGCTGACCAAAGCGCTTGCAGATGCGCAGGCGACTACGCTGGATCCGGCAAGCTACATCCCGTCGAGCAAGCTGCTGGCGATCGCAAGCGCGGTGAACGCAGCCTGCGACGCGCAGGACGGAGTGGCCGACGGCATATTGAATGACCCGAGGCAATGTCACTTCGATCCGGGCACGATGCTTTGCAAAGAAGGCGATTCGGACAAGTGCCTGACGGTTGGGCAGGGGACCACGCTGAAAAAATTGTATGAAGGGCCCGACGATGCGAAAGGACGAAAGATTTTTCCGGGCTATTTGCCGGGAGCGGAAGAGGGGCCCGGAGGATGGGAAACGTGGATTACTGGACCGGCGCCAGGCAAAAGTTTGCTGTTCGCCTTCAGCGGCGGATATTTCTCCAACTTTGTTTATGGGAAGGCCGACTGGAATTACAAGAACGCCAGTGTCGATCAAGCGATGAAGGCTGCTGATGAGAAGACCGCGCAAATGTTGAACGCCACGGAGGCAAACCTCCTGGCGTTCAAAGCGCGCGGCGGAAAGCTGATTCTCTATCACGGTTGGAACGATCCGGCCATTTCGGCGCTCAACACCATCAACTATTACAGCGATGTGGTGAGCAAGATGGGCGCGCGGGAGACCGAGGCGTTCGCGCGGCTCTACATGGTGCCGGGGGTGCAGCACTGCGCCGGCGGTCCTGGAACGGATTCTTTCGGACAGGGTGCGACGGGCACGAAGGATGCACAGCACAACGTGGAATTGGCGCTCGAAGAATGGATAGAGAAAGGAATTGCTCCCAAGGCGATCGTTGCTACGAAGTATGAAGACGGCGACCCTTCAAAAGGCGCGAAGATGACGCGGCCGCTTTGTCCGTATCCGCAGATTGCCAAGTATAAGGGAGATGGCGATACGAACGACGCCGGCAATTTTGTGTGCGTTACGGGGAACAAGTGAGCGAATAAGATTGCGCGAGGATTTCGACGTAGTCTTAGGTGCGTTGCGACGCGAACTCCGTCATAGGTTGAATCAGAAGGAGGAGAGAGCATGTCACAGAAAGCTATGGTGAGATCTGTCGTTGCGGCGATGTTTGCGCTTGGCGCGCTGGCAAGTGCGGTGGCGCAGATGCCGAATCCCTATGGGCCGGTCATCAGCCTGGAAGAAGCCAAGAAGGCGGCCGCACCGGCGTTGGCCGAAGCGGCGAAGAATAAGTGGACCGTAGCCGTGGCGATTGTCGGACCGGCGGGGGCGCTCGTTTACTACGAGAAAATGGACAACACCCAGCTCGGCAGCGCCGAGGTGGCCATTGATAAGGCACGCACCGCAGCGCTGTTCAAACGGCCGACAAAGGCATTTCAAGATGTGGTGGCGGGTGGAGGAGATGGTCTGCGGATTCTCACGTTGAAGGGCGTGGTGGCCGTGGAGGGCGGAATTCCTCTGGTGCTGGACGGAAAAATTGTGGGCGCGATCGGCGTCAGTGGCGCAACAAGCTCGCAGGACGCGCAGTGCGCCAAAGCCGGCGCAGACATTGTGAAGTAAGATCCGCCGATGACCGAGCATGGCTGAAAAGACGGTTTATCTCTCGCTGGGATCCAATGTGGGAAGCAGGGGGCGGAATTTGCGCTCGGCGATTGATGAGTTGCCACATGCGGCGGTGGCGATTGCCAGAGTATCTTCTTTCTATGAGACCGAGCCGGTGGATTTGAGGGAGCAACCGTGGTTCTTGAATTGCGTTGTGAAGGCGGAAACGCATTTCGACGCTTTCATGCTATTGCGGGCTTTGCGCGAAATCGAAACGAAGATGGGAAGCCAGAAGCTGGTAGCGAAAGGGCCGCGGCTGATTGATATGGACATTCTTTTGTATGGCTCGGAGACGATTGATACACCGGAATTGCAGGTGCCGCATCCGCGGATGCATCTGCGGCGATTCGTGCTGGTGCCGCTGGCAGAGATTGCGGCGGCGGCGGTGCACCCGAGCATGAAAAGGACGGTGAAACAACTGCTCGAGGAAACGCCGGATCACAGCACGGTGCGGCGTTTTGATCGTGCCGAGTAGGGGCGCAGCACGCTGCGCTCCTACAGGTGCTTGCGGATCGCTTCAACTGGTGCGATGCAAGAGCAAACGGTGAAGGGTCATGGGTTTGGGTTGGAGGGCGTCGAGCTCGATTTGGGCGAGCTGGCCTTCCTTGATTTCGCGCCAGCGGTAGACACCGGGCTCGGTTTCCTGAGTTTCGCGTCCGTTCAGGCGGCGCAAGAATTCGTTGGCGTTGTCGCGGGAAGCAACCTGGAGGTATGTGGGACGCGTGAGGGCTTCGACGGCGTAACTGCGCAGAAGTTTGCGCCAATAGTGATCGAAGAGATCGCCGGAGGCGAAAATATCGCTCCAGGCCACTTCGCCACCGTAAGCCACTACTACGCCGACCACACGTTCACCTTTTAGACCGGAGGTGGCGTTAGCGAATCGGCGCTGCACTTCCTCAACGAAATCATCGATGGATACGCCGACGGCACGCGACTCATAAATTTTTTCGTAGGCTTCAGTGCGCCCATTACTAGCAATGGCAGCTTGGAGATTGTCAGAAGATATTTGCGGCGCTGGAGACCCGGCGGCTCTTCGAGCTGTGCTGCCGCTGCGAACTGCGTCCCAGACCTCCTTTTGTTTCTGATCGACCGCCGCTCTTTCGCGGACGCTGGGATGGACGATGGTTTTCGCAGCTGCAAATTGCGCGCTACCGGTCCAACGGCCGTGCTCGACGCAGAAGACGTCGAGAGGGAGCGGAGGTGCGCCGACGGGAACGATGCGGTCCTTGCCGATGACGCGATCCTGCTTGCCGCCGCTGACGAGTTCGCCGGCGAGGAGCAACAGCGGGCGTTTGCTGCGATTGATCAGCACAAGCTGGTTGACGGAGGCGCCAGCACCCGATTGCGGAATGTATACGGGCCGGCCATCGCGACCGCGAACCATGCTATCGGAACCTTGCTCACGGACGGCCACCTCGCCGGTGGCGAGACCTTCCTCGAGAGTGAGAAAGGGAGTGGTGTCCTGGCTGTAGGAGCTGACGACGGGGAAGACGGAGATGTTCTGATAGGTGACGGGATCGCGGAGCCGCCAGTCACCCTCAGGTCGAGACGGGGGAGCGGCAGAGGAGCCCGGTGCCGAGCCGACGAAAGCCAAGCCCCCAAGAGCGGTGATACCGAGAAGTCCGCCGATCAGGGCGGCGAGAATCGAACGTTCCATGAAAGCCTCCTGTGTGTGAACCCCGACCCGGTCAGGGCGAACCAGCGGGGATATGAGTCAGGATTAGAACGGGGAGGCGAAGAATCCTTGCAGCGGGAATTAGCTGGTAGAGTCAGGAAGTAGGAGTCGGCTTGGTGAACTAGCTAGGTAAGCGCAGAGGGAGAAACCGGAGCACCGGACTGCCTACTAACGACCACCACTAAGGACTGAGAACTGAGATGTTTCACTGCCTCTTTCAGCGATTCGGATCGCCGAGGTTGACACGAGGCTTGTTGCGCTTGGACTTGGAAGCTTCGCTTTCCTGCTTCTCGTATTCGGCAAGTTCCTCGTCGGTGTAGGAGAAGGAGTCGCGCGAGGCGAACATGGAGTTCGAACGACTGGCCTGTTTCTTCTTCTTTCGCAGGGCGCCGAATTCGTGGCGGACTTGACGGATGGGAGCCTCGATGGCCTTTACTTCGACGAGCAGATCGCTGACTTTTTCTAGAAAGTCGTGAAGATGGTAGGGACGTAACACGTAGGGGAGGCGCGCGGCCTCCAGATGGCCGATGTACTGGCCGCTGGCTAGTTCTGGGACGAGGAACAAAACGCGAACGCGCCCACCATCGTCGGGAGAGACGCTGGCGAGCTCTCGCAGGGTGATGAAGGCAGGACCATCGATGTCTATCAGAGCTACATCTGCGATCACCAGAGACCATTCCCCGGTCTTCAGCTCCGCCAGGAGCATCTGGGAGTCGGGGACGATGCGGACGCGCCATCCCTCGGAGTCCAGGATCTGTTTGACGGCACCCCCGCCCGGGGCATCGTCGTCCAGAACAAGAATGCCGACCTGCTGAGGAGTGGGTGGGGGACTAGTACTCACAATACATAGTATACCCTCAAAATGGCACCAAGAGGAGTGGAATCGAGTGGCCGCCATGTATCGAGGAAGGTGCTTCTGGGCGCGGCATCGGTACCCGTAGAATAGGGGGCTACTGCCCGACCACATAGTTGCTGCCGGTGAGAGAACGCTGCAAACCCGTGGAATCCCAGAAAACTCGATAGCTGACTGGACGATGCGAGGAATCACTCCCGGAAAAAAAGATTTGCAGGCCGTCGCGCGACCATTCCGCAGCGCGGCCCGACTGGTCAGGCGGACAAAGAATGGCGCGGCGCTTCGAACGCAGTTCGTATAGGAAGAAACTCGCGGCCAGGCCTGTGGAGTCAACCGGAGCACCGGCGGGCGCAGACAAATAATCCGCCGAGATAAGCAGCAAGTCCGAATTAACGGGATTCACACGAATTGTGTCCGAATTCATGATCTGAAATGCGGGACCGTAGATGTCTAGGAGGGCCACGGCCTGCGGCAGGGTCTCTTCACTGAGCCAATAGGCATTCAGCATATCAGTCGCCAGGATGGTGTGATTGTCGATCCAGCCGTGAAGAGCATTTACAGGCTGTGGAGAAAAGGAGGCGGCCGACTCCGGGTTGCCTGTGGGGAATGACCAGACCTGCCAGGAGTGATCTAGAGCTTTGAGAAAAGCGACGCGACTGTCGTCGGGTGACCAGAAGGCTTGCCGCACAAGACCGTGCACCAAATCCAGCGATTTGCCGGAGTCAAAATCGTAGAGAACGATGGTGCGGTCGGGACTGCTCTTTGAATCGGAGCGCGTGTAAAGAAGCTTTTTGCCGTCGTGGGAGAGTGCCAGCTCGGTGCCGGCTTGCGCTGCGATCTTCTTCGTCGTGCCGCGGCTGAGAACAACGTTGCCTGCTGAATTCAGGTAGGCGACCGCGAAGGGAGGCTTGAAGTTGGTGACCGTTGGAGCGGGTGGCTTCTTTTTGTCGGCGTCTTCCTCGTCGTCGGGTTGCTTGTTGATCTTGGGGAAGAGCTCGGCGGCGATGCGAGCGCAACCCTTTAGGAAGCCGATTTGCGCGTGATCGACGGAGGCGCGGAAGGAGTACTTTCCAGAAGGTGGCGGCGCGGGAGTCAGCGTATCGTTTGTGGCATCGTTGCACGCTTCTCGCGTGAGGTGGACGGCGACGGCAGCGCCGGTGGCGGAATCTTTGGCGTGATAGCTCCAGGAATCGGCTGCGGCTTCATGTGTGACTTCCGCAGGCTCAAGAGGAATGGGCGGATAGCCGGGCCGATCTAGGCGCTCAGGACCTTTCTGGCCAATGCGCAGGCTCCAATTGGGATCGTTGCCAAAGGCAAGGAGGAGAATGGGATAGTGCGTCGATTGAGGCGCGGGGGGACCTGCAGGCAGCTTCTTCGCCGGTGCAGGATTCTGGCCGAGGGAGAGCGCTGGCTGGCTAGCGAGAATTGCCGATGCCCAGAGCAGAAGGCGTTTGGATCTCTCAGGCATGCCGATGTTGGCTCTCCCGGGCTTTGAGAATACCCTGTGAGAGCACCGGAGGCAATTGTCTGTGGACTTTCGCGCACCGATGCCTTATCCCGGCAAGCACGGCGGAAAGAGTTAAAGATGCGAGCGGGACCTACGTGCGAATAAAAAGCGAAAATTAATGCTTGACTAAGCGAATAAAAAGCGAAATAATGCGGGGTGTTTCGAGGTGGGCTATGTCTCCAGTTCACTCCCAACCGGCGCCGACTGTTCGGATTCGACGCCGCCACGCTTCACCAACCACAGGAGGACTCTTTCCCGACTGCCCTGATGTCCTAGGCCCAATAAAAGCGGTCCGCAGCCCTGCCCCGGTTGCGGACCAACGCGGCAGCATTTCAGATCAAGCGACGGCGGATTGCCCCCCGGCGTCGAGGACCCAGCACGAAACCCAAAACCGTGAACCAGGTTCGGTCCGAAATGACGCCGCGATGCCCCCTGAACGCGCTCACGCGCGGCTGGTAGGCATTGCCCGCCTCGCAGCATCGTCTCCGCCGGCGGAGACGCGGCGGAAATCCACCGAACGACCGGAGTATTTTGTGTTGCCGGTGAAGTCGATCTTGAATCGGTGCAATTCGAACCGCGTGCCGTTTGAATGGACAATCAATCCCTATCGAGGATGCGAGTTTGCTTGCAAGTATTGCTACGCGCGGTACACGCACGAGTACATGGAGCTGGACGGGTCAGAGTTCGAGAGAAAGATTTATGTGAAGAAGGACGCAGGACCGTTGCTCGCCTGGGATGTCACACACAAATATTCGTATGAATCGGAAGGGTCGGGCGGAGCACGGCCGGACCACATTGCGATTGGGACGGCCACGGATCCGTATCAGCCTGCGGAGCGGGAATACGGAGTGACGCGCTCTTGTTTGGAGGAACTGGCGAAGAGGGAAGGGCTGAGCGTTTCGATCATCACCAAGTCAAACCAGATCGTGCGCGATATTGACGTGCTGCAGCGGATTGCGGAGCGGTCAAACTTGGGGATCGACATTACGATTACGACGTTGCGCCCTGGGTTGACCCGCCTGCTCGAGCCGCGCGCACCGAGGCCGGATTTGCGGCTGGCGGCGGTGAAGCAGTTGCGCGAGGCGGGACTGGCGGTTGGGCTGTCCGCGTCCCCGCTTATACCGGGGATCACGGACCGCGATGGGGAACTGGAAGCCGTTGCGGCTGCTGCGCGGGAAGCGGGAGCGCAGTGGTTCTTCTCAGGCGTGCTGTTCCTGATGCCGTCTTCAGCGAAACAATTCTTGCCATTTGTGCGGGAAAAGTTTCCGCGCCTGGCGAAGCAGTACGAGCAGTGGTATGCGAAAAATGGATACGCTCCGCAAGAGTACCGGCGCAAGGCTTCGGAGCGCGTGACGCGTATCCGCGAGAAGTATGGATTTCGGTCGCGGCCGTGGGTGGAAAATAAACGCATGGCGACTTGCTCGCAGTTGTCCTTAGGTTGGGATGCGACGGCACGTGAAGATGGAACGAACACAAGCGTACGCGGCGGGATAGCGCGCTCTAGAAGGCACACAGCCCATTCGACGAGCTCAGGGCAAGCAGGAGTGGTTGTGCCACAAGAAACCCGCTAGGGGACGATGATGCGGGATTCTTCGCGTTTGAGCTCGGGGGCTTGCGGGAATTGGCTACGCAGGAATTCGATGAAGCGGCGCGAGCGGGGGCGACCGTTGGTGCGCAGCAAACCCATGCGGTAGAGAAAAACTAACAGAAAGAAGAGTTCCGTGTCCTTGAAGCCGGCGGCGCTGGCGCGTTTGGCTTGCTGCTTCCTGACTTCGGAACTAAAAGCGATCAATGCAGCGTAGTGTTCGCGGGGGAG